>WLWE01002110.1_pt1 | contig 13341 bp, 15 predicted proteins | sample 6718301 | NCBI WGS metagenome assembly WLWE01 (sample SAMN12718691, study PRJNA515312) | sponge metagenome | isolation source: marine sponge | host: Mycale hentscheli | place: New Zealand: South Island, Marlborough, Capsize Point | collected 2003-05-01 | reverse complement strand
TTGTGATTGCGCCTACAGCAGCAGGTAACTCTATGGTGCTCGTCCATCTTGGAGCCCAGGCACTTTTGCAAGGAAAGACGGTCGTTCACTATACTCTTGAGCTTGCAGAGACAAGTATTGGTATTCGCTATGATAGCTGTATTACGGGAGTTTCTTTGTCCGAGATGCATTCTTTTAAAGAAATGATTTATGAAAAGGTACTTGAAGTCCCCGGCAAGCTAATTATTAAAGAGTATCCAACGAAGTCAGCCAGCCCTCAGACGCTTAAGAATCATATAGAAAAGCTCAAACAAAGAGACAACAAACCTGACATGATTCTGGTAGACTATGGAGACTTGTTAAAACCTGTTACTGTTACGAGAGAGAAGAGGCACGATTTGGAATCAATCTATGAAGAACTACGAGCTATCGCACAAGAAAATAAATGTCCAGTCTGGACAGCATCTCAAACTAATCGTTCAGGTCTAAATGCCGAGGTTGTAACTTTGGAGGCAATCTCCGAGGCATACAGCAAGTGTTTTGTTGCCGACTTTATTTGTTCGGTATCCAGAACAATTGACGATAAAAACAATAATACAGGGCGACTATTTGTCGCCAAGAACAGATTCGGTCCAGACGGGCTTGTTTATCCAGCCAAAATGGATCTCAGCAGAGTTAAAATTGATGTACTGCCTTCGACAGGTGAAACAATCGGCGAAATTCAAGTTAATGCCGCGAAACAGCAGTCAGAAAAATTAAAAGAAAGATATAAACAATTCAAGGATGGGAAATAAGTTGGGAAAATTAAAAGATTACTTTAATGGTGATGAATTAGCTGCAAATGTGTGGTTAACGAAGTATGCCCTTAAGGACACGAGCGGCAAAGTTTTAGAAGAAACACCAGAGGATATGCATAACCGTATTGCATCCGAGTTTGCCCGAATTGAAACAAAATTTGGTGGTAAAAGCGCTCTTTCCGAAAAGCAAATATTTGATTTAATTAAGAATTTTGATTATATTGTCCCACAAGGCTCACCTATGATGGGAATTGGGAATAATCATGTGAATGTCTCACTTTCTAACTGTGTTGTTGTTGACTCTCCAGACGATAATATTTCTTCAATTCTCGACTCTGGTAAATCTCTTGCCAATCTGTTTAAAAGGCGCTGTGGCGTAGGGCTTGACCTTAGCGAACTTCGTCCCGAAGGCACACCCGTTAATAACTCCGCAGGCACCACCACAGGTGCTTGGTCGTTTGCTGATTTATACTCATACATTTGCCGTATGATTGGTCAGAACGGTCGCCGAGGCGCACTTATGATTTCAATGGACATTCGCCATCCTGACATTGAGAAGTTCGTAACTATGAAACACGATCTGACCAAAGTCACGGGCGCAAATGTATCAGTTAAAATCAGCGACGACTTTATGGAGGCAGTAGAAAGCAATGGATCATTTACTCTTCGGTTTCCTGTTAACTCAGAAAACCCAAAATACACGAGAGAAGTGGACGCCGCCGCTCTCTGGAAGCAAATCGTAGAATCAGCTACCAAGACGGCAGAACCAGGACTTTTGATGTGGGGTAATATTGAAAAATATCTCCCTGCCGAAGCATATGCCGATGTTGGCTTCAAAACGATTTGTACCAATCCTTGCGGAGAAATCCCGCTATCGGCTTTTGACTCCTGTCGTCTCATTTCTGTCAATCTTAAGAACTTCGTCAAGAACCCCTTCACAGAAGCAGCATTCTTTGATTTTGACCACTTTAGTGAAGTAGCAGCAAATGCTATGCGATTGTCTGATGATCTTGTTGAACTTGAGATTGAAAAATTAGACAATATTATTAAAGCGTGCGACACCTCCGATGAAGTGGAGCTTTGGGAAAATCTTAAAGCTGCTTGCGTCAACGGTCGCCGCACAGGTCTTGGAACCCACGGGTTAGCCGATGCTCTTGCTTGCCTCTCACTTGCATACGACTCAGATGAGGCAATTGGGGTGATTGATAATATTTATTCAACTTTTAAAATTGCTGCATATACCGAATCCGTCAATCTCGCAAAAGAGCGAGGAGCCTTCCCGGTCTTTAGCTGGGAAAAGGAAAAGAACAACGCTTATATTAAGAGCCTTCCGAAGAATGTTCAAGATTTAATTGCAGAGTTTGGGAGACGCAACATTTCAATTTTGACAAATGCTCCCACAGGCTCTGTATCTATCATGTCACAGACTTCATCTGGCATTGAGCCTGTTTTCCGAAACTCCTACACCCGCCGTCGTAAACTCTCTCATAATGAGACTGACATTAAGGCAGATTTTGTTGATGATTTGGGCGATAAGTGGACTGAATACGAAGTTTTTCATCACAATGTCCGAGCGTATCTTGACGCTAACAACACCGACGAGGTTCCAGACTTTTTTACGGAATCCGACGCTATTGATTGGGAAAATCGTGTTAGAATTCAAGCAGCAATTCAAAAACATATTGACCACTCAATTAGCTCAACTATTAACCTTCCAAAAGGCACTGATCCAGAGGTTGTTTCACGCCTTTATCAACTTGGTTGGAAGCTTGGTCTTAAGGGTATCACCGTTTATGTTGATGGTTCCCGAACTGGAGTTCTCGTCACAAATACTGAGGAAGAAAAAGACTCCTTCCCTCAACACCAAGCTGTAAAACGCCCCTCTGAGTTGCCCTGTAACATTCATCACGCAACCATTCAGGGAGAGAAGTGGATTATTTTAGTAGGCATGCTTGACGACAAACCTTACGAAGTTATGGGGGGTCTGTCAAACTTAATTGAGATCCCTGCAAAGCATACTCAAGGCATTCTTGTTAAGCACCCGCGAAAAACGATGAATTCGGTTTATGACTTGCGAGTTGGCAAAAATGGTGATACAATTGTTGTCAAGGATATTGTAAGGGTCTTCGATAATCCAAACTATGCTGCTTTTACTCGTCTCATCTCTCTGTCTCTTCGTCACGGAGCAAGTATTCAGTATGTTGTGGAGCAAATGCAAAAAGACCGAGACAGCGATATGTTTTCTTTTGCTAAATGTGTAGCCAGGGTGCTTAAGAACTACATTACTGATGGAACCACTGCCAGCGACAAAGGCTGCCCAGAATGTGGCTCTGATGGTCTTATTTATCTTGAGGGATGTTTAACTTGCCGCGATTGTGGCTACTCAAAATGTGGATAAAATGACAATACATCGCAACATGTATGATAAAAAAGGAAAAACTATGTTACAGCCGTTTAATAGGCATATTTTGATCACACCAGAATTTGTTGAGAGAGAGAAGAAAAAAGAACAATCAACAATTCTGCTTCCTGACGACTATACAAAAGTTGAGGGAAAATATTGCTCTGCTGTTGTTCACAGCACAGCAGATGATTGTCGGTTTGACAATCTGTCAATCGGCAGCCGCATTCTCGTGGATCGTGCGATGATTGAAGAAGTAGAGCACGATGGGGAAAAGCACCATCTTATCTTGGACAACTATGTAATCGCACAAATCACGGAGTAAACAATTGGCGCACCACTATCACGACTTTTTCATGACATATGATCGTCCTTTTAAGGAAGAAAAAGCCCAACAAGTTTCAGGCTCTGTAGAACAAGAAATACCAGAGAGTAAAGAAGAGAATAAAGAAGCTAAATGTTCCGATACGGGAAAATAGCCCTTGGATGCTCACTAAGTTCGGCGCTATATTGTTTTTATAACCAAATACCGATGATCTATGTTGAGAGGCGAAAAGTTCATCCATTTGAATTTTTTGAACCAGACACCGATCTTAGTTTGCTTAAAATTGAGCCCCTGCGTTATGATTTGAAAATGTCTGACGAAGGGGTTGCTACATTTGGACCCTCAAAGCGCCAAGTATACGAAAAGATTATGGTTTTGCTGTCTTTGTCTGGTTTAGTGCCTTTTTCAAATTTGGCGAAATCAGTTCATATTCACAAAAAACACCTTAGAGTCATTACAGAGCGCAACAGAGTTTATGAGGTTGGCTACGAAGACCTTATAGTCTTTGATGATTTCGGCATATCAGGACTTTCAAGCATTATTAAAAACAATGACGACCAAAAAACACAAGTTTTGGACTGGTTTGAAATCAACCAAGGTAGCAATACCCCTCTGGACTATATTGAAACCGACGACAATTTTATAAAAGACATATTTTTATACAAATCCAAGCGCCCAGACGTGACGCCAGGTGTTAAAGACCTGGTGGCTATCTCATATATGACGGCATCCGAGGCAAAATACGATTATCAGAACTCTGACACTTACGCCCGTTTTAAGATATTGAAGACCATGAAAAAAGCGGGCATTAAGGGCACAAAAAACGGCAAAAACCCGAATTATCCAGATCGCTCGCCTGAGCCCTTCAAGTGGTTATCGCCAAAAATTACTTTTGTAACCCGAGAGATCGTCCCTCCACCTATGTCGAAGTATCGCAACACCAAAAAGGTTAAATTTTGTTATGATACACCCGAACAGGTTATGTCGGAGAACATGCTGAAAATTAATTCTTATTCAACCAAGCTTTTGAACGCATTTTAATGGAACCCAAGCCAACCGTCAAACTAACTTCGTTTCACTTGGCAGGAATTATTCCTGTAGCGGGGCACAAGCACGATTTTGGTTTTCAGTGGGACAATGTGTTAATGCCCATCGCAGAAAACTATACTGCCTTGGAGAGAAGCGTGATGGAATGTGCTTATGCAGGCTGTGAGACGATTTGGATTGTTTGTAATGAAGATGTCCAGCCACTTATTCGCCACAGGTTAGGTGAAATGGTACAAGACCCTATTTGGTATGGCAGAACCTTGTCTACCAAGCCCGAGGAACACCGAAAACCGATTCCAATCTATTATGTGCCAGTTCATCCCAAGGATCGCGACAGGGTTGACTGCTATGCTTGGAGTATCCTCCATGGAGCAAACACTGCATATTGGATCAGTAGACAAATGAGCGTATGGGTCACGCCAGATAAATACTATGTTTCTTTTCCGCTTAGTGTTTATCCAGAAAACGCACCGAGGGTTCATAGAAAATTAATTTCTAGTGACAACAACTTCTTTTTCTGCTATAATGGTAAAACAGTGAAAGACGGTGAATATATGGGATTCACATTTGGACCCGAAGATTTTATTAAGAGCAGGCAAGTAATTCGAAAAGAGGGAACCAGAGAGTGGATAGACGGCGGTGACCAAATACCCACAGAACGGCTGCCACTAGAAAAAAGATGGTCTGCACGTTACTTTTCTCTTGACAAAGTATTTAAACCTGTTATAATATTAGAGTCAAATACAAAAGAGTTGGAGTGGTATCACGACTTATCAAGTTGGGATGGTTATACCGGCTATTTTGTATCTGAGGAATCAAAGACTATACAACGTCCCTACAAGGGCTTATTAAAATACCATGAATGGAATGGTTTAGGAGTAGAAAATGCCAACAAAGACAACATCGGTGAATCCGAACACGACAACGGATCTTCAGAATCAGATTGATTCTTTGACCCAAGAGCTTGAAACGGAGCGTGCTAAAACGCGCAATTTCGGCACTATTTTGGGTCAAATGCGCTATCGTGTCACAGAGGTTCTTGAGCTTGATAACAAGACGCGAACTGATATTTTGACTGAGATTGACACTGTATTCAATCGCGCACTGTAGTAAATTTAGAGGAGGGTAAGATGAACAAACGCACAAAATCCGACATCCCGTTCGTTGGGCTACACGCACATAGCGTGGCAGGATCACTATTTGACGCACTGGGATATCCACCAGATCATATGGATTTTGCATATGAAAACGGCTGTGATGCTCTTGCTCTCACAGACCATGGAAATGCAAATGGTCTTTCTCACCAAGTGCTTCACGCTAAGAAGATGAGGGAACAGGGTAAAACCTTTAAACCTATCTTCGGCTGTGAAGCTTACTTCATTCCATCCATCTCGGAATGGCGTAAAGAGTATGAGAGAGCCCTTGAGGACAAAAAGCGTGCCAAATCACTCGGTTCAGAGTTGAGCGGTGCCACTGTAGAAGACGAAAACTCCAGTAAAAAAGTCCAAGATGTATTGCGCCGCCGTCGTCATCTTATCCTCCTCGCCCAAAACCAAACCGGGCTTCAGAATGTATTTAAACTAATTTCTGAAAGCTACAAAAGCGAGAACTTCTATCGTTATCCTCGCATGGACTATGACCTCCTTGCAAAGTATAGCGAGGGAGTTATCGCGGCTTCTGCCTGTCTCGGCGGTGTCTACGCCGGAAACTTCTGGGAGAACCGCGAAGAAGGTGACGAGGCTGTTCTCGAAGCGATGAGAGAGACAACTCGCAAAATGGTTGCCATCTTTGGTGACCGCTGGTATGGTGAGCTACAATGGAACAATGTTCCTGAGCAACACAAGCTCAACAAGTTTATTATCCAGATGCACAAAGAGTTTGGTATTGGACTTATCTCCACAGCAGACAGCCATTATCCAAACCGAGATGCTTGGAAAGACCGCGAGCTTTACAAGCGCCTCGGCTGGCTTGGTAAGGCTGCTCCGTCTTACGAGAGCACCGAGCTTCCGATTGATGTAGACGAGATTGGTTACGAGCTTTACCCAAAGAACGGTGACCAAATGTGGGAGAGTTACAAGAAGTATTCCGCAGAGTGTGGAGTTGAATACGACGATGACCTTGTTCTTCAGTCTATTAAGCACACTCACGAAATCGCTCATCAGCGTATCGAAGACTTCCTGCCCGATAACACCGTTCGTCTTCCTGACTTCGTTGTTCCGGCTGGATACACCGCAACTCAAGCACTTGTTAACATGTCCATTGAGGGATTGCGAGTAAAGGGCTTTCATAACGATAAGGAGTACACAGAGCGCCTCCGTCACGAACTCACTGTTATTGATGACCGAGGTTTCTCAAAATATTTCTTGACCATGAAAGCGATTGCAGACCGAGCCAATGATTGTATGCTCACAGGTCCAGGTCGTGGCTCTGCCGCAGGCTCCCTTGTGGCTTACGCCCTCGGTATCACCCAGATTGACCCGATTAAATATGGTCTGCTGTTCTCGCGCTTCCTTCGCTCAGATGCTACTGACTATCCAGATATTGACTACGATGTAGCTGCACCGATGGAACTAAAAGAGCAGTTGATTGATGAGTGGGGCGATACCACTGTTGTCCCTATCTCTAACTGGAACACTCTTCAGTTGCGCTCGCTTATCAAGGACATTTCCAAGTTTTACGGCATTCCGTTTAAGGAAGTGAATGAGGTTACAGGTAAGATGCTTTTGGAGGCAACCCCAGCCGCCAAGAAGGCACACGGCATTAAAGCAGGTGTGTACACTCCCACATTCGAGGAGACAAAAGAATACTCTCCAACCCTACAAGCGTTTTTGAGCAAATATACGAATATCGCCAATCATATTGATATGTTATATGGTCAGGTGCGTTCTTGTTCCCGTCATGCAGGCGGTGTTGTGGTCGGTGAAAACCTTGATAACTGGATGCCATTGATTAACTCGAAGGGCGTCCGTCAGACGCCTTGGGCTGAGGGGCAAAACGTCCGTCACTTGGAGCCCATGGGCTTTATTAAGTTTGATATTCTTGGGCTTTCCACGCTTGCCATGATTGATGGTGCTATCCGTCATATTTTGAAGCGAGAGCACAATATCCAAGAGCCAAGCTTTAGCGATGTGAAAGATTACTACGATAGACACCTACATCCAGATATTATTAATCTGAATAATCAAGAAGTCTATGAAAACATCTTTCACGAAGGCAAGTGGGCTGGTATTTTCCAGTTTACAGAGAAAGGTGCCCAGGGTTTTTGCCAGCGAGCAAAACCCACAAGCATTGTGGACATCTCCGCTATCACGTCTATCTTCCGCCCAGGTCCGCTATCGGCAAAGGTTGATGACCAGTATGTAGAGGCAAAAGGACAGCCGCAGTATATTAAGTATGACCACCCGCTCATCCAAGAGGTGACTGAAGAGACTTACGGCTTCCTCATCTTCCAAGAGCAAATTGCGATTCTCGCCCACAAGCTGGGCAAGGACTTGTCGCTTGATGAGGGTAACAAGCTCCGCAAGCTTCTCACCAAGAAGGGGACAGGCAAGGGTCATGAAGCAAAGATGAAGATTCACTCCAAGTTCGTTACAGGCTGTGTGGAGAAGGGTATTCGTCGGGATATAGCCGAGGGCATTTGGGATAAGTTTGAATACTTCTCTGGATACGGCTTTAACAAGTCGCATGCTGTTTCCTATTCTATGCTGTCATACCAGTGCGCTTGGCTGGCTCACCACCACCCCGCAGAATGGATGGCTGCCTTCTTAGATAAGGAGCCAGAGAGCCGAAAAGAAAAAGCTATCAATATCGCAAAGGGCTTTGGTTTTGGTATTCGCAAATTGGATGTTAATACCTCCGGTCGCGTTTGGGAAATCTCCGAAGATGGCGAAACTCTCATTCAGCCGCTGACCTCTGTCAAAGGTCTTGGCGAGGCTGCGATTGCACAGATTATTAGTAACCGACCCTTTGAAAAGGTTGAGGATTTTATCTTCAACGAGAACATGGTTTACTCAAAGCTTAACAAGAAGGCTTTGGATGTGCTTGTGCGCTCAGGAGCAATGAACGGGCTTGTGGATGACCGATTTAGTGGTTTGAAGCACTTTTGGTCCGCCGTTGCTGTTGACCGACCACGAAAGCTAAAAAAGTTTGAAGAGAATATCGAGCTATATCGCCCAGAGGGTGACTTTGATGAAGAAGATATTATTCAATACACTGTTGAGCTTACAGGTGTTTTCCCTATGTCAGATGTGATGAACGGTGACATTATAGAGAAGCTTTATCAAAACATGATTCCTCCTATTGGGGAATTTGATCCTGACTTGCGTGTTACTTGGTTTATTCCCCGCAAGATTGTTCCGAGGAAGACTAAAAATAATAAAGAATATTGGGTTGTCGAGGTCATTGACGACACTGGAACGACTTCTAATATTAAGTGCTGGGGCGTAAACTCCAAGCTTGACATTCTTTATCTTAACAAGCCTTATATGGCAAAACTTGACTATCACCCAACGTGGGGTTTTAGCACGAGATCTTTACGACATAATTTTAGATTATTGTCTTGACAATTAAATATACCTCAGTTATAATGTATAAACATTAAGGAGAAAAAATGGACCTATCAATTGTTAGTAATGATGTTGTTGTGGAAGCACGACTTAACCAAGAAGAAGAAGCAAAGCGCCAAAAGGTGCTTGAATACATTCGCTCGCTCAGGGCTATTGAGGATGCTATTGAACCATACGCAGAGCAAAAGCGCGAACTCAAGGCAGAGTTTAAGGAGCAAGGTTGGCTTTCAGGAGATGAGATCTCTATCGCAGTAAAGGCTTACCGCATGCTCAAGGCAGATCAAGATATCGACGAGCTTGTTGAGATGTTTAACTTCTTGCGAGGTGAGAAGTGATTATTGAATATCACAGAACCCACTTTAATTCGCACCCTCCAACACGAGGGAATCCAAGCGATGCGGGGTTGGATGTTTACTTCTCGCCAAAAGCACGAGAGTCAGTGACTATTGAGCCAGGACAGAGTGTCATTCTGTCCACTGGACTTAAGTTTGGTGTCCCTCACGGCTATATGCTAGAGGTTAAAAACCGCTCCAGCGTTGCATCAAAGCGCTCACTGATTGTGGGTGCCTGTGTGGTGGATTCGGGTTATGACGGAGAAGTCTTCGTCAACCTCCACAACATTGGGACTGAACCACAGATTGTTGAGCCGCACACTAAGATTGCACAGGTTGTCATGACACCAGTCGTTTCATTCCGTGCTCTTGAAACCACGAATCCAGACCTTTATGGCTGGTATCCCATTACGATTAGTGAAAGGGGTGATGGAGCCTTGGGGAGTACAGATGCAAATGATTAATCAACTATTTGAAGATGGGCGTCTTAATGCAATTCTTACAGACAATCTTCACAACAATTGGAAAGGGACATTGTTTGAATCTTATGTGAATTTGAGCACCAAGAACAAAGGAGTTTTTGGCGAAGCTCTTGTAGAACAGTTTATGAAGAATCTTGGTTGTAGTGCAAGTTCACCTACAAATGTGGGTCATGATAGAATTTTTGATGGTTATAAGACAGAGATTAAATTTTCTCTTGCGAACTCTCCAATGGATAAAAAGTTGGGAAAGAAATTGATTAATCCTGATGAGTTTACGTTTAACCATATTGCACAATACAAAGACTGGGACAGGCTTATATTCTTTGGAATTAATCCTGAGTCATCTCAAGATAGAGTAAATTGGAAACCGGGTGCAAGACCTCCTCAATTCCGAGCACTCTTTATGACCAAGGTTGATTTTCAAAAACATTTGCCCTCTTCGGTGTTTAGCCGACAGCAAGGTGGCAACAGCGGCGGAAATGATGATTATATGGTGGGTGGCTATAACAAGTTTCGGAGCCTTATTGAACTTCCGTTTGTTCGCCCTGTAATTGGAAACTGGTAGGATTGTAATTTTGAATTGGAATGAAGTTAACTTAATTGATTGTATCGAGGGATTGTCTCAATTAGAAGACAACTCGGTAGACTGCTTTATAGTTGATCCCCCTTACAATATTGGAAAAGACTTTGGAAACAATAAGACCAAGAAAGATCTACAACAATATGTAGATTGGTGTGAATCTTGGATTACGCAATGCGAGAGAACACTAAAGCCGTCAGGAACCATGTATATTTATGGGTTTAGTGAAATCCTAGCTCATGTATCCTGCAAAGTTAATTTACCATATAGATGGTTGATATGGCATTATACCAACAAAACAGTACCATCGTTAAAATTTTGGCAACGTAGTCATGAATCTATTCTGTGCGTGTGGAAAGACAAGGGAGAAAGAGCTTTTAACCGTGATGCGGTTAGAGAGCCATATACAGAGACCTATATTAAGGGTTATTCTGATGGAGAAAGAAAGAGACCACCAACAAAAGGCAGATTCGGCGATACAGAGACAACCTATACAGTGAACGAAAAGGGTGCTTTGCCACGAGATGTTATTAAGATGTCGTCTCTCGCTGGCGGGGGGTCTGAAAGATTTGTTTACTCACCATCAAAAAAAGATATTTTTACGAGAAAAGAGGCAAAGTCTTTATCACTTGAAGACCAAATTATACATCCGACTCAAAAGCCAATTAAATTGACTGAAAAATTGCTTGATGCTTGCATCGTTGACGCTGATTCTAAAGTTGTAATCCCGTTTTCGGGAACAGGCAGTGAAGCGTTTGTATGCAATGCCAGAGGGCTCAAGTGGGTCTCGTTCGATATAAACCAGGATTATGTTGATATGGGGAATCTATTAGTCAAAAAAGGCTTTCCTACCAATGGAGATAAAAAATGAATAGAAAACAAAGACGTGCGAGAGAAGCACAGATTCGCAAAGACAGTAATGATGAATTGTCAGCCCAGGTCGCTATGTTTGGCAAACTGCCAGACGAATGCACTGCCTGTGAAAAAACCTTTGATAAGAGCGATAAAGAAATGGCGACAACTTGGAATGTTGTCGTCAGAAAAGAGGATGAGGAAAACCCTGTCCGACTTTACTGTCCGACTTGCTGGGATACAGCCCAAGAAGTTATCGCAGACTTTTTTGAACAAATGGAAGAAAACAATGAACCTTGAAACTCACATTACATTTGACGATGTTTTACTCGTGCCCCAGTACAGTAACATCAAATCCCGTACAGAGGTTACGTTAGCATCAGAACTATCAGAAGGAATGGAGCTTCGTGTTCCAATTATCTCAGCCCCAATGGACACTGTATGCGGACGATTGATGGCTACAAGACTGGCTGAGTTTGGTGCTCTTGGTATCGTACATCGTTATAATACAATTGAGCAACAGGCTAGTATTGTTTCTGAAGCATCTGGCAATGGGCTGAGAAATGTTGGGGCAGCCATCGGCATCACGGGGGATTACATTGAACGCGCTACAGCTTTGGTTGAGGCGGGAGCACAAACTCTCTGTCTAGATGTTGCACACGGCGACCATGTGCTAATGCATGTTGGCGCCCACAATATTGTTGATAGATTTAGTAATATCGCCCACATCATGGCTGGCAATATCGCCACATACACAGGTGCTCTCGCCCTCGCACAAATTGGTGTTGATAGTGTCCGTGTTGGAATTGGCGGTGGCTCTATTTGCTCCACCCGTATCCAAACTGGGCACGGAATGCCAACACTCGCCTCTGTTGTGGATTGTGTCAAGGCAAAAGAAAAGTTCCCCAATCTTAAGATTATTGCTGATGGTGGAATTAAGACATCTGGCGATATGGTCAAGGCTCTTGCCGCAGGTGCAGACTTTGTGATGGTCGGCTCGCTGTTGGCTGGAACAAACGAAGCACCAGGCGATATTGTTTTTAAGGACGGCGAAAGATACAAGTCTTACCGAGGGATGGCGAGCAAGGACGCTCAGATGGATTGGCGAGGTAAGACCTCCTCTCTTGAGGGTGTCGCCACGGTCATCCCTTACAAGGGTCAGGTATTCCCTGTCCTCTCAGGGCTTGAGAACGGCATTCGCAGTGGGCTTTCATACTCAGGTGCTCGCAACCTTCAGGAACTCCGAGAAAACGCCCGATTTATTCGTCAGACCGCTTCAGGTCTTGCCGAGAGTAATACCCACATTATGTGGAGATACTAATGCCAAAAAAGCAGTGGGATGAAAAAGGCGAGAAGATCCAAACTTATATACCTGAGTCACACAAGGTAGAGTTGAAGATCCGCCTTCATTACCACGGCATGACCCAAGCAGGCTTTCTGCGAGGAATCATTAAAGCATTCTTAGAAGAGGATGCTCAATTTATGGCATGGTTTGATGAATGGAAATTACGAAACAGCAAAATCAAATCGTCAAAGCGCCATGCTAAATCAGATAAGCTAAAACAAAAAGGAAAAGAACTCTCGTCGATGTTTGGAATCAACGAGGGAGATCTTGATGACATCTTTGATGTTATTGCACAGGAACACCCAGACTTATGATTGAATGCGCTAAGAAATGTTGCGAACTTAAAGTATCTTGCCCCGTCTCAGACTGCCGAGATTGGATTAACTTTGAGGAAGATTTAAATTGTGTTAACGTTGCGGTTGATAAAAGCGGAGCGATGAAGTTACGACAGATTGCAGAACGCCTCGGCATTACAACAGCCCGAGCCCAGCAACTTGAGAAGGCTGCACTAGCTAAATTAAAGAAACTTCTGTAATTTTGTTCTTTTTGTGCTTTGACAATCTAATTATAAGTGATTATTTTGCACTCAAATAACGCATTTAGGAGAATTTATTATGAGCAAAAAGAAATTACTTT
>WLWE01002109.1_pt1 | contig 13349 bp, 16 predicted proteins | sample 6718301 | NCBI WGS metagenome assembly WLWE01 (sample SAMN12718691, study PRJNA515312) | sponge metagenome | isolation source: marine sponge | host: Mycale hentscheli | place: New Zealand: South Island, Marlborough, Capsize Point | collected 2003-05-01 | reverse complement strand
TCTTGTGCCTCACGTTTTTCAATATCAATTACTGCCTGTTGATAAGGGTTCATATACTCTTGAGCCACATCGCCTGTAAAACGCTCACCACCCTGACGGGTAATACCTAAAGCTTCTTGCTGAAGAGGAGCAGCAGTTCCGACAAGACCCCTAATTCCTTCTTGAGCAGAAAGTTCGTCGGGTGTAAACGGAGCAATAGTTGCACCTTCATAAGGAACATAACCTTCAGCTATGCGCTCATCATAAAGACGCTTTGCTTCTTTTGCAATCTCTTCAACTTGAGGAGCAATTTCAGGAGGTAGTTTGCTTGTTGTAATTTGTGTAGTAGTGGCTGGTGTGCTACTTTTACTACCAAAAAGTGAAGATAGAAAACCCATCGTTATGTCCTCTCATTTATTGAAGATGTCAAGGAAGCCAAGCCATCAATTTCATTAGGCTGTTTAGTATTTCCATAAGCATCTTCTCGAATATCTTTTACAACATTGTCCATGATATCTGCCCCCTCATCTGCATTACCATTTCCTAATGCTGCCATTGTGTGACTATCAATTACATACTCAGACGGACTAACCGCCAATGTTCCTACTTGTTTAGGATTGTCAAGTGTACCTACTTGCTGGCCCATGGCTCGTTCAACAATAGGCATATACACATTATCTTCCATACCCCCACCATCTCCAGGAACTCGACCAGAAAACTCTCCACCAGCTTTCAGTCCCATAATACCACCGCCATACCTAGCATTAAATTGCATAGGATCAGTATCTTCCATTGCTGCCATCTGCATAAATGGTTGTGCTGCTTCAGTGCTGGCTAAACTATATTGTGTTTCTACTGCTTCAGTAATGTCTACCCCTGCATTTTTAGTTAAAACTTCCAATGCTTTAGCAGCTAGTGAGTCTCCATCAGGAAGTGTAGCTGTAAGAATTTCATTTACCTTTTGCTTTACATCCATCTCTTCTATATTTCTACCTGACATAGGAACAGGTACAGGAATAGGAGCCTGTGTATTCATGGGTGCAGCAGCTAGTCCAGAAGCCATAGGAGCTTGCTGTGGACCAAGTGGGCTAGGCATACCTGTCATAGGGTTAGGCACACCTTGCGCTACTCTCATGGCTTCCATAGGCTGTGCATTAGCCATATTTCTAAACTTCATAGCTTGATCTACTGGCATGTTCATTTGTTCTGTCCATAATCTGATTCAGGAGAACCTAAATAATTATTACTATTATACTGTACTTTCTTTATATTCCCAAATGTCTGGTTTTTTTCATTTAGGTGGTGCCGAGTAGGATCAATAAATTGACCTGTATTAAGGTTTCCAAAATACGTACTAGCATTAACTAAATTGAAATGCTTATCTAATTCAGATTTTGCCATGATGTCTCTGCTCCTAAACTAACATATCCTTTAAACTTACCAGAGCTTGCTGAATATGCTATGTCACCTTTTCTTGGTCTACCAATTTCTGTTACTGTAACAACAGTATAAATATTTGTAGATGGTTTACTATTTTCTTGTAGGTCTCTTGTATTTAACTCTTGTATTAAAACTGATCCCCATCTCTGAATACCATTATACATTTCATTAACGTCTGTAAAATAGCGACGTTTAAATAAAGTAGGGTATCTTGCCATTATCTTCCCCCATCTCCTTGGACAGCTAGTCTAATTGATCCCCATCTCCAACTAGCATTGTTTGAATTACAAGATACCCTAACCACCCCTTGCCTTCCTCGTGATCTCAAGTCAACCTTTTCAGTTGTTTCTGTTACGTCAAATTCTTTTGTAGTTTTTTCACTACTCTCTGGGAATTGTTTGGTAATAAGTTTTAGTTTAATTTTACCACCACTTAAATCAAAGTCAGGAATAAGTCTGCTCATATACATCAGAGCATTACCATCATCAATATCAAAATCACCTGACTCAACAAAGGATGTTAGTGTTTCACCATTTGCGGTAAAGACATCAGTTGGTTCATTGTTGTATACCAAGTTACCACCAACCGTAGCACCAGTTGTAATTGTATTACCAAACACTTCTCTATCTGCAAAGGTAGTAAAGATCATATCCCCATAGACCCAGTACCCTTCATCAGGAGAAAAGATAACATAGCTATCACACTCAGTACTATCCTTAGAAGCATATAGCCAAATAATTTCTTTGAACTCAGAGTTAATTCCAGCAAATACTTTATCGGTATAGCTTTGATTTAACCTATCAAAAATAAATCTTCTTACAGTACAGTCTAATGTTTCTACCTGACCAGCAAAGGAATAAAAATTATCACTTCCCATCCAGTATGTGACACCATTATAATCTATACACGCATGTTGCCCAACCAACCCACAGTTAGAGCCTACTTGCTCAAAGTTAAAAACAAATGGTGGCCCTGCAAAGCTCATTGTCCATAGTGAGTTATCAGTCCAAATGTTAATAGCATTTTTTGATCTTACTGCACCTACAATTTCTGTACCATCTGTTAGAACAACTTCACCAGCAGTTGTACTAAGAGACGGAACCCAGTTTGTTCTGTCATCTTGATCTGACCAGCGCACCAACATAGGATCAAAAGGACCACTAATAGTTGCAGTTGCTACATATGAGTTACATCCCAGAGCAACTAAGTGTCTATCATTAGGAGACACAATAACAGAGTTTACACTAATGGGTGATGTTGTAACAGTTGTTGCTCGTTCAGGTGTTGTACTTGCATCACTGTCGAAAAAGAAAATATTACTGCCTTTTCTATTTGCAACAATATCCTCACCCCAGTTATCAATACTCCAGTTAGCTAGTGTTAGGTTAATATCACTGGCATCAGCAGAGGATGCGACATTCCAACCCCTGCCACTGCTCTGCTGATAAATCAAAGCAGTCATATTAATATCAGTTGTTACATCTCCGCTTGCACTAGCCGCTGTCTGCACACTTACAATAATTTGTGTACTTGCTACAGATACAATTGGAAACTGAGGACCGCCAACACTTACCGTAGTTCCAGCAGCGTTTACAATAAACGGCTTGGACAGTATTAAGTTACCTCCTACTGTAGCAGGGGTAACGCTAGTATTGGCTGGCTGAAAAACTACAAAGTCTCCAGCCGAACCGCCATGCGCTGCATCAGTTGAAACTGTAACAAGTGCATTACTACCAGTTGTTGTAATCTTACTAATTCCTACTGAAGTTGGTGCAGTTGCATTATATATAGCAGCCGAGTAACCAAGACCCTTGGTAGCCACTGAAGCACCTGTAGGAATGTAGTAGTTAAATGTTGCATCTCCAGTTGCAGCAGATGTAGCACCCGCTGCCGCTGTTACATTAAATGTATAAACATTAGCACTAGCAACAGAAGCAATTGGATAGACGTTACCTGTCAGACTAACATTGCCACCAAAAACAGAAGCAGAAGTAAAGTATACATAGTCACCTGCCGTTCTTCCATGTGCTGTATCAGATACACATACTCTTGTTTGTCCTACACTTGTTCCAAAAACACCAGCTAAAGTTACAGTAGAAGTAATAGGAGTAATATCATATATCTGGTCTCCGTTCATTTCATAAAGTTTTTCGGGTGTGCCAAAAACTGCACGAGCAATTCTATCTGAATCACGGTAAGCCCTTAAATCTCTAGCAGAACCATCAAAGGCTGTGCTTACTCTAGTCTCATAACCTCGCATGTTTTCAGGTTTACGCGCACGAAAACGTACACGGTTCCCATCAAACCATTTGTCACCTTCAGCAAACTGTGTAGTTTCTCTATGAAACCCTTGCTGAAACTCAAACTTTGCAAGCTTACTTGTCATTAGCGAGTCATATTTTTAAGCATTACTGCATCAATTGTAGTAGCACTTCTTGCGGTATAAAAAAGAATATCACAAGAACCAGAAGCAGAAGTTGCAGTAGGAACGGTGCCACCAGAAAATTTAAATACAGAGTTAAAGCTAACTGTTCTACCACCAGTAGCATCTTGAATTAAATAGTAGTGTCCTGTCTGACCAGCGCCCATGTTACTCGGAGCAGCCAAGGTTCTATTACCACCAAGAGTTACCAAGAAAATATTACCATCATTAGCATCTGAAGCAACAGACGCTGCATCAGTCAAAGTTGTAATGAAGGACTTTACAGCACTAGATACTTTAATCATTGCAGAGTCGCCATAGGCTACAGTTGCATTAAATGTTTTAGCAGCAGTAATAGTATCCGTAGCAGATACCTTTACATAACGAATATCTGCAAGAGATGTATCAGGAACATCTGTAGTACATACACCAACATTACGTACAGCAGCAGTTCCTAGTCCTAGACCAGTAGAGTCTAGTTGGAAAACAGATGTGCCATTAGTAAAGAAATAACCATTACCACTATTAGGAACAGTCACTCCAGTATTACCAGCAACTCTCAGAATAACTGCATTGCTTGAAGCGTTAGTTGATACTGCGTTTCTAATTGCATAAGTTTTTGAATTGTTAGGAATTAAAACAAAGATAGATGTGTGAGCAGTTCCTATTGATCCAGAAAACTGTATGATCGCAGACCTAGACTGATCTCCTGTTCCTTGATTTTCTGAAAGCGTAACGGTTGCTGCACTGCCCAAACTTACTGTCGTATAGCCAGCGATAGCATCATCAACAAGACTGATAACACCGTCATTAAGAACTTGACCCCAAGTATTAGGATTATCACCATCACCTTGTTTTGTCAGCCTAATGTTTGTTGTATAAGTTGAGGCCATATTACGTACCTTTTCCGTTGTTAAGTTTTAATTTTGGAATTATAGTTCCTGTATGATTAGCTCCAGTACAAAGTTTTCCATCAGGCGTAAAAAAAAGAATTGTAAAAGTATCTTTACCTTTATAAATAGTAATAGGAGTTCCTGCCGTAGTTACTCCTGACATAACAAATTCTTCATTATATTCTAGTATACCTTTTTCAATATCTTGAGCATCTTCATTAAAACAAAAAAGCTGTTGTGCCGATACTGGAAATACAAGCCACAAAGTTATTAAAATATATGTCAATATAAATTTCATCTAAATACTTTCAGGCCAATCATATATTGGAGCATTACCTGTAGGAGTTCCGTTACTATCTACAGGTGCTACAAACAATGCTTGAAACTCATCCATTGTAGAACAGTTTGTAATTTTTGTTTCAATAGTTTCTGCTGCTAAACGAACAGCATTTCTATAGGTCTGTATATCAGATGGTATAGCTGTATCATTATCTGCTTTACGAATATATGCCCAATCAGTTTGTGATAAAAAACTACCCTGTATTTTTTTTATATCAGCAATATACTCTGTTTTAAGACCTAGTTCAGTTCTTTCGTTGCCGTCACTATCAGTAAAAGGTGTATCATCTATAGGACGTTCTACTACAGTCCATTCTCCATTTAAGTTAGGACCACTAACTCTATAAAATTTTTCATCAGGTTTTTCCTGCACCGTAACTTCAGACAAACTCATAGCAGCTTTTTCATCAGAAGACCAGACCATCCAATTACTAGGATGCTGAACACCATTATCATCAGTCCATGCTTGACCTTCTTTAATTACTCTGCTATTATTATATACCCACATAGTTTATTCTCCTTATCGGGCTGTTGCTACAGATATATCTGCACCACCAAAAGGCATTTCAGCAAAAGCCATGACAACATAAGTACTACCGTCTGCGTTTACATTTGAATCACTACTACGACATTTAAACCCATTAGCTAAAATATCTATGTAATCATTTGTACCTTCACTGTCTTTATTATTTATATCAAGATCATTATTATCAGGATTTAATCCTACTCGTTGATTATCAATAATAACCCAATCACCAGTGCTATTAAATCTTTTTATAATAACACAAGCTGGTTTAAAACCAGTATAAATAAAAGCACCATCAGTACTACCATTACCTGTAAACTTTGAAAATTTACTATATCCCTCAACTTCTGCAAAAGCATATGCAACATAAGTTCCACTTGAAGCATTAACAGCGTTGTCTGTTCCAATACTAATAACACTAGACGTAGGTGCTGTAGTATTCCAATAATTAGATGAAGAAGCTTCTGCATCAGTAGCATTAAGAACTAAATATTTAGATGTACTAGCCAAACCTGAATGATATACAGCCCAACCAGCCGAACTGTCTCTGCGTTTAATCCAAATAACTTGAGGGGCAGTTCCTAACCCATGTCCAATAGTAGCATTAGAGCCTGTTCCTGTATAAGTTGATATAGAAAATTTGGATGTAGAGTTTAATGATGTAGTGGTAGTATTGATTGATCCATCTGTATTAGATGATCCTGCACCGCCTTGAGTTTTCCATTGCCACGCAACATACGTCCTACTTGATCCGTTATAGTTAGGGTCAGTTGTGTCAAGATCAAATCCGTTTGCCTCAAGCGTAAGCAGTGCCGTACCATCGGTATCTTGAGCATCGCTTTTATTAGTATAAATTCGTGAGGTTACCCCTCTAGCTACATCCCACATTACATGATTATCGCCATTTGATCTAGGACCGATAAACAACATATCAGGTTGAAAATTACCAGAGTTTGCATCATTAGTAATTGAGTGACCACTTGATCCATTACCTGTATAGGCTGTTGCATTAAAATGTGCTGTTCCATCAACAATACTAGGAGCAGGTAAATTAGCAGAGTTTATTGCTTTAAATCCTGATGGCGGATTATTTTGAAAAGCTGACTGACCAAAGTTAGCAATTAATCTACTTGTTCCTGTACCATAGTCAACCGCAACAGCAGGGGCAAATGTTCCTGAAATACTAGAGTATGCTTCGCCAGTTCCTCCCGCAGGATCGCCAGAGTTTTGGAAAGTTCCATTAATGCTCCAGTAAATTTTACCATTATCCAAATCAAGAGCAACACCAATATACTGTCCTGCTGTAAAAGCACTACCATAAGAAGCAGCACTATTATTATTAATTTTTTGACCTGTTGTTGCAAAAGCGTATCCTGTACTATCAGCAGAAAAGCTTGCTCCTGCTGATCCAGCAGTTATATCAAACTCAGTTCCAACAATTCCAATAAACTCACGATTAACTCCTGACTGTCCAAGCGAATCTGCCTCTACTTCCCAATACCACTTACCACTACTAACACCAAAGGTAGCTCTAATATCATTAGCTGAACCACTATTTGCATTTGCAATGTTTAAATTACCATCTGTTAATGTAACATTACTTCCTGTTTGAAAGTCAACTCTGTTTAGTGTTGGATAATTTAATGTTGGACTATCACTAACTTGATCTGCCGCTGCTAATCCTGATGATGTAAAATCGTTACCATTACCTGATTCGTCGTCTCCTAAATCAGAACTATCACGGCCATCAATATAAAAACCATTTGTTCCAAAACTGCCTGAGTATGCTATTGGTTTCCATACTCCATTATCATCAAACTCTCCAAAAGCTGTTGGGGCTGCTTGTGTTCCGTCAATTAAATACATTTCAGCTATATAAGCATCAATATAATTACTACCTTCTTTACCAATATTATGCGCTGTATTATCATTAACATCAAAAGTAAAATCTTGAGCAACAGTAGGACCAGAAACAAAACTAGTAACTTGAGAACCATTAATATACAGTTTAACTCTGTCTCCAGCCGTTGAATCAGTTGTATCTACCGCAAGAACAATGTGTTGCCATGCTGTGGGGTCGCGAAATACCTGAGTAGTTTGAAAAATTGTACTACCATCTATCAAATACATATTGTCGTTAGAGTCAGACCAACCAAACTCTGTGCTGCCAGCTTGTAGTATTCTGTATCCACCGCTAGTACTACTAGCAAAGGTGTTTACTTTCCACCAAAAACTAAATGTCCATGTACGGCGATTAGACGAACTGTCAGGTGTTCTAGTTAGAAATGCGCTATCTCCCATTGTAAATCTAATTGATTGGTCAATGTCATAGCCAGTTGATTGTCCACCCGCACCCATCATTATGTTTTGAAAAACCATTTAATAGTCCTTTAACTATAAGCTTGTGTCATAACGGCCTGAATATTTTCAGCAGTACCATCACTTGATACAGAAAGAATAATATAATCTAGTCTATCTACAGCATCATCAGTAGTTGAAAATGTAGGTGCTGTACCACCAATAAAGTTCCAACAAGCATTGTACGATACTGTTCCACTGCCCCCTTGCTGATGCAAAAAGATACTACCAACTTGTCCTACTCTAGCATTGGTAGGTCTAGCAAGAGTGTGTGCAGCAGTAACAGAAGTAAAGAAGTTTTGTGCAGTACCAAAGTTAAGAGATACAGAAGTAATGCCATTGATTGCCGTTGTTTCAACAGCAGCCGCTGCCGACTCTGTAAGTTGTAGCTGTCCTTCAAGCGATACATTACCACTTACACGAACAGTGCCAAGAAATCCTGAGTTACCTGTAATAGTTGCTGTGCTTAACAAGTTAGTTGCTCCACCCACACTAAGAGTAGATGCCAAGCTAACTGCTCCTGCTACTGTAAGAGTACCACCTACATTTGCATTACTTACTGAAGTTGCACCACTTACACGTACACTACCTAAGAAACCTGTAGCACCAGCAACTGTAACTGTACTTAGTAAGTTAGTAGCACCTCCTACACTCAAGGCACCCCCTACACTCATAGCTCCAACAATAGTGGCTGTACCTCCAACCACTAAGTTACCGCTAACAGATACGTTGTTGTCAAATGTAGCTGCGCCTGTAGTAAACAATGTTCCACCAACAGATGTATTACCTGCTATATCAAGTGTACTAGCCATTGTTGCAGCACCACTAACTCGAACAGTGCCTAAGAAACCTGTAGCGCCAGCAACAGTAACAGTACTAAGTAGATTAGTTGCTCCACCTACACTAAGTGTGCTATTTAAACTTGTTGCTCCTGCAACAGTTAGTGTGCTTAGTAGATTAGTTGCTCCACCTACACTAAGTGTGCTATTAAGGCTTGTAGCTCCTGCTACTGTAAGTGTGCCACCAACATTTAAATCACCACTAACAGAAATGTCACCATCAAATGTAATTCCTCCAGTAGCAAATATCGTGCCGCCAACTGATACATTACCAGCAACATCTAGATTACCGCTTACAGATACATGGCTTTTAAATGTACCAGTTCCTACAACTGTAACCGTTGTTGCAAAGTTAGTAGCGCCCCCTACGCTAAGTGTAGAAGCTAGGCTTACAGCCCCTGCTATAGTTACCGTGTCTGCAAAGTTAGCTACACCGCCTACACTAAGACTAGAGGCTAGGCTAACTGCACCACCAACTGTAACAGTACCACCAAGATTAGTGTTACCACTAACTGATACATCGTCCTTAAATGTTGCTGCCCCTACAACTGTAGCTGTCGATGCAAGATTAACTGCACCACCAACACTAAGCGTTGAAGCTAGGCTAACTGCACCAGCAATAGTAACAGTGTCTGCAAAGTTAGCTACACCGCCTACACTTAATGTAGATGCAAGACTAACTGCTCCACCAACAGTTACTGTACCACCAAGATTAGTATTACCGCTAACTGATACGTTTGTTTTAAACGTGCTATCAGCTAAGAAAGTTGCATTGCTACCTACACTTAATGTAGATGCAAGACTAACTGCTCCCGCAACTGTAAGAGTTCCATTAATAACAGCATTAGCACTAATAGATACAGCATCATTAACAACTAATGTTCCACCAATAGATACATTACCGCCAGCATTAATAAATCCTGATACAGAAATATTATTTGCTACACCTAGTTCTGCTTCTACATTAGTTAAATTAGAACCGTCTCCATAAAAAGCTGCTGCCGTTACATTTCCTACAACATTAGCATTACCACTAATACTAACATTAGTTGCAAAGTTAGCAACACCTGTTACATCAAGCACTGAACCAACTGATACTGAAGAAGCAGTATCTATTCTACCACTAACTGATACATCATTACTAAATGTAGATTTACTTGTAAAAGCAGCCGTGCCAGTAACTGCAAGAGTGCCACCTACTGATACATTTTCATTTACATCAAGCTGGCCGCTAACAGATACGTCACCTTTGATAATTGCATTACCAGCAATCGTTACATGCGTAGCAAACGTAGCCACACCTGTCTGTACCAGTGTGCCACCAATAGAAGCATTTGTTCCAATGTTTAGATCACCGCTTACAGATGTGTCGCCCTTTACAACTAAACTACCACCAACATTAGCCCCACCAGCTACCGTAATTGAACTAACACAAATGTCTCCACCAACACTAGCTGTTAGTCCTGTAAGATTAGAACCATCACCATAGTAAGCAGAGGCACATACATTGTTACCTACAATTAAATTATTTTTAACTGTTGCTGTACCATCTACAAGAAACGCAGTCTGAGCAATAACTTTATTCGTAGCAACCTTTAGCGCAGTATTAGTTCCATCACCTGTTTGAACATACACAGAAGAAGTACTAACACCCTCGTTTGTAGTGCTACTATTAATAAGCAATAACTGCTTATATGTTCCTGAAATTAGTTTTCCTGTTAAGTCTGTCATATTAGTTGCCAATACTCATCTGTTGAATCCCAAGTGGTTGCTACTTGATCCCATGTTAAATTTCTGCCACCTGTGTCAGGTCTAGGATTACGTATCGCAGGGTTGTCCCGAACATCAGGAATGTGATTTTGTGGGTGATTTTTTAAATCAAAGTTACCCTCAAAATCTGTTGGACAAACAATAAGTCCATAACTATTTTCTTGCATAACTCTGTGAGGATATACAAACCCACAGATGTCGCACATAGCTAGTGCGTTTTTATTACTTGCCATTACTTTTATTCCAAAGATCAAACAAGGTTTTTACTTTTTCTTTTATAATTTCTATATCACCGTGCATCTTAGCTAGTATAATAATTAAAGTAATTATTCCTAAAAATATAGGCCACGACTTTATAATAACATCTACCATAGTCATTATATGTATCCAAGTTTGGGTCGAACAAACATACTAGATCGTTCGCGGTCCTCCCGCATAGCTCTAGCTAGTGTTTCTTCATAATTAACTTTTAACATATTAATACGTTCAGAAGGAACTAAGGGTCGCTTCATAGACATATAGTAAGATAGCCCTGCTGTGAGGCAAGGAAAAAATCTTTTAGGTAAATCAGCGTTTTGCTCTGCTGACTTATTAACGTCTTGCAGTTCGCTAATTGTTTCTATTTTAAGAATGTCTGTAGAATTATCTGGAATAGGCCAAAGAGATAATGTAGGATTATCACGACCTCTACGAATAGAATACTGTGATGGTCGGCCTGTCTGTGTTTTATTAGGTATTAGTAAATACTCTTCAGGAGAAACGCGCTGTAACTGTAAGTCTGTGCTATCTCTATTTAACACTACTTCAAGAGCATCAATAGTTGTAGAAGAAAGATCATAAGCAGTAGTAGAAGCCGTTACAGTTAAAGAAGATACACCAGTACTCCATAATAGTATACCACGGTTTTGCCAATCCTTCAACATAATATTTATAGAACGACGCGCAGATGCTGGCTCGTGACCGAGAGTATCTTCACCCCCAATCATTTCCATTGCTTCCTGAATAACCTCGTCAATATCAAGATTAAAATTATATGTACCCGATACAGCCATTATGTTTTCCTATATCTTTTAACCTTACGCGCAATTCGCTTCGGTTGTTTTGAGTATTGCTTCCCCGCAGCAGTCGCTTTTCTCTTTGCTCTCGTGGTCGCAGCATATTCTTTTGACGACAGGGCTTTGATTGCTTTCTCTGGAAGGTATCTTTCTCCCGTCTTCTTGCTTGGTTTCCCTGATTTCGTGCGCCATTTTTGCTTACTCCACTTTGAAAGTTTATTGCTTTTTTTCTTTTTACCTTTGTAACTGCCACCAGAATCTTTATAGTATTTAACAGCAAGCTGCATAGCTCTAGCAGAGTGTTTACCACCCATCTTGGCTTTAGCCCTAGCCTTTGCTCTAGCCCACTTAGCAGGGTCACGCTTGGTAGCTGTACCGCCTTTACGTTTTACTGCCATTAGTAACTCTAAGCTTTATGTACTTTTTGAACTTCAAAGCTTGCTTTTTTGGAAGCACCTTTATGAGGAGCGTATCCACCACGAGGATTTTTCATAAGCTTAAAACCTTTACCAGACTTCATCCAGTGAAAACCTTTAGGAGCATCTACTGCCTTTTTCATATCAACCTCTTTTCTTTATACCACGAACATACTTCTGAGACTTAGGTGGTCTTTTTTTAGAACCGCTAGGACCAGCCCAAAAAACTTTATTAGCCCAAAAAGCTGCACTTGTTTTTCCCTTGGCAATGTTTTTACCATGTCTAGCCTTAAAAGACTTACGTGCTTCGGGAGAATAATTATGTCCCATTTTCTGATCGCCAAAACGAATAATTTTAATACGACCTTTATCACGCACAGCAACCACAGCTTTTTTAGTAGGATGCTGTGGTGTACGCTTTGGTTTATTTAAGCCACTTAACTTATAGCGTTTCAGTTTATTTTTTTCTGAATCAGTTAAAGACATTATTTTTTCCTACAATAAGTGTTCTTATATTTTTCTAGCATATAATTAGAAAATGCTGACCAGTACTCATTCCAATTTTTATACTCAGTTTCTACTGGACGTTCTATATCCCAGTTTATTCCTACTTCGTAAGGAACATTATCCACCTCTAAGTTCTGCACGATGCCCTCTTAAAGCTGCACGTTTACGACCTTTAGTTTTTTTAACTTTTAATCTTCCACCTTTTTTCATCATAACCCCTGGAAGCTTAGTATAAGAAGCAGATAATTTGTAAGGATTGCTTGATGTTTTTTTAGGCGACGTTCTTACTTTACCACCTAAAGGACTTTTTGTACCTAAATTTGCTAACGATGTTGTCAAATTACTTGTAGTTGGTTTTGCATATTGTAAACGATCATCAGCTTTTTCTAATGCTCGTTTTAACTCTGCCATTCTAGGACTACTTGTTTCAGTTAGTCCTGACATTCGTAACTTTCTTAATTCAGCAATAAGTTTTTTTCTATCCATTATATTTAACCTTTACGAACAGCGCCATAACCACGAAGAGCCTTACCTACTCCAACTGCTCTAGTTTTTTTCTTTTTCTTCTTTTTCTTTTTTACAGAACCACCAGCCTTACGAATTTCAAAACCACCCATTTTCATAATTTCAGATTCGGTAGGCGCAACTTCGTCAGTGCCTCGCATTATTCGTCCTGTTACATCTGCTCCTGAAGCATACTTTCCTGTTGATTTAACTGCACCACTTTTAGGATCAATATAAAGTTGACCTGTTTCAATACCTCTTTTTAATGCTTCAGGAGAAATGTTAGTAGGAGGTAGCTCTT
>WLWE01002106.1_pt1 | contig 13367 bp, 30 predicted proteins | sample 6718301 | NCBI WGS metagenome assembly WLWE01 (sample SAMN12718691, study PRJNA515312) | sponge metagenome | isolation source: marine sponge | host: Mycale hentscheli | place: New Zealand: South Island, Marlborough, Capsize Point | collected 2003-05-01 | reverse complement strand
TTTCCCCCCATGAGTCGTGGGCATAGATGTAGTTTCGTAGTCTGTTATATTGATGTGTCGATAGATTCCAGACTTCGCGGATTATCTTAGCCTGGATTGTGTAAGCACCATGAGTCCAATGCAAACCTTCTGCTGTGATAGCACAATACAACTCATCTTCTTTCATGGCTTTGATAAGCCGAGGGAACTCGGACTCTTTGATAGGTCGGTTAGAAAGAACCCGTTGTGAGCCGCTACGCCATGCTTTCATGTTCAGTCCTCCATTTCTATAATGTGAGTTGGTGTCTTAAGCGTAGCCATCTGAAGCTCGATTTGGTTGAGTAAATGTGGGTGTGAGCCTAAGACACTAATGAGAATACGAGCCATAGCTGCCTCTCGTTGGTCTTGAAGGAACAACTGTGAGTCTGTTCCTATCTCTTTCTTTAGCGTACCGACTAACTTCAATGACTTATTGCATTCGCTTACCAGACGGGTTGCATTCTGCACCCATTCAGTTGAGATACCCTCCATGTCTTTCTGATCCTCTAGCTCATCAAGCCAACCCATCATTCTTTGAAGTAATGACTCTGCTGTGTTGAGAGTATCAATTGATTCTGTGCGTAGCGATTCAATGTGTGAAGCTTCTTCTGGCGTGTAATCCAGGTGTAAGTCCATGTGTTCGGCTACTGTGCCGACAGGCCAACCTTGCTTTGTTTCAACATGAGTATGAGTTATCTCACCACGATGTAAGCGCATTTCTAAACTTCTCTTTAATCGTTCTTCAAGCTCACAGAAAGGACAGGTCATTGTTCAAACACTCCATGTAATATCACGCAAGGAATAGGAAATCTCTTGCTGGATTGTAATAGGATCGAGCGTTCTATATTTCTTGGCTTGAGGTATTCATCAAGCAGTCGAAGCATAGAGCCTAACTTAGACCTGGACTTAGGAAAGAATTGTATCGTAAGTCCTAGCTCACTTGCTTTAGGGTGAACAACTATTGTTCCGTATTTGCTAAAGTCAATCATCTAACTCACCTGCCTCAAAGCATTCTTTACAACAAAAGTCTGGTGCTTCATCGGGGGCATCAATATACTTCGTGAATCTCCCACATAACGGACAGTCGCTACCCTGCCATTGTTTTTGCCATTCAGCATACTCTTCTTCATTCATTCCTTTCATCCAATCTTCACTCATCATCTGCACCTCCCCATGCTAACGGCTGGCGTTCTTCGCCCACCTTGAATGCACCTATACGACAGATAACTCCTTTGCGCCCACGACCTGTTTTTTCTGGTCGGTATTCTGCATACCATTCTTGAGGGTCAAGGTTCTCATCAACCCAACGCTTCGCAGCTTGATAATCACCGTTGGTTATCATGCGTGAAATCTCTTTGAGCAGGTTGCTCTTGCTAAGGTCTTGACCCCAATAAGTATCTTTGATGAGTCGTAGGTTTGCATCCATGACATTACGCCTCATGCGTAGCGAGTCATTCAAAAGCTGCTCAAGTTTATCCGACCACTTAACATGAAGCACACCACCTACCCATTGAGTTTGCATCATAGAGAATCCAATGGCTAACCTACGAAACAGATCAGACTCAAAGTTTCTAACTGCTGGTTGCTGAATCCATTGGTCTATCTCATCGTCAAAAATAACTCCGGTTATAGGTTTGCTCATTACATCTTGTTGCCTTTGGATTAACCAGTCTTTGATTATCATAGCCCTACGAGCGAGGTCTGCTCTCTCATCGGATTTCATACGGGCTTGTGCAGATTGAGCCTTCTTGTAAGCCAGCTCCTTTTCTTTACTCATACCGATTTGAATTATGAAGAACCTACGGTCAAGACCAGACTCTAGCTCAAGCCTTGCTGGTTGTGTTCCTCCCCATACTGTGTAGCGAGTATTGTATCTCACCCAACCATTACGCATTACTTTTTGGACTCTTCCAGAATCAGTTGATGTCAGCAAGCCATTTACCATGTCTGTTGAGTGATCCTTACGGTTGCTTATCCACAAGCTGCTCATCTCTTCAAAAGCAAGTATGCCTCCACATAACTCTCTTGCCAGGGGTCGGCCTACTACTTCGCCATCTTCATTCACAGAACCAAACATACCCGCCTCTGTGATTGAGTTTGGACCAAGCATTGTATTCAATCCGATACCTTGGTGAGCCTGTGCAGAATAAAGAAGCCCTGTTCCTTCTGCAAGAAATAAATCAATGAGTGCGTTCTTACCGCTACCCTTCTCACCCTCCATGAGTATGTGAATGCGGGTATCTGGTATGTGCGACATAGGAGTAAAGAACGGCATACGGTTATGTCTTAACGGACACATATCGATTGTGAAATTAGCTTCTGGGTCGGCAGGGTCAAAGTCGCATCTGCTACATTTGTTTGCTGTATTGAATAGATGTGCGCCAATAGAGCAGACAAAGATAGGCACTTTATCTTCTATATCTACATAGTGATTGTCTAATGCGAACTCCGTTATTGCATTGATTATGTTCATGGTCGGTTGCCTCCGTCAATGGGAAGTACGACCACTTGATAAGACTTCTTACAATTACCCTTACATTTGTTAGTATTGATATATCGCACACTTCTATGGAGGTATGCTTCAGCTATGGAAGCAAGACGATTTATTCTTTTTGTTAATTCTGTAATCCCAGAAAGAATAAATTGCAGAGCTGTATAACGGTTTGACTTAATTGTTTTATTTCTTCTATAAGTGTGTTCGATTATACTTACAATAGATAGATAAGGGAAAGATAAGGAAGTCAAATGCCATATATCCTTATGAGGAAATAAAAGAATTGTCTGATCCATAGAGCTATCACCCGATTTTATTCTTTCAATGAAGACTGAAAGAATTAGAAATTAATAATCAAACCCTCTCTTGAAGAGCTCATGTTCACTATCCATCTGCAAAGAAGTCTTGTTGAATACTTGATACGGTAGCGGTAAAGGTGGGTATGTGCGACCCTTCACACCTTCGCAAGCCTGGGTATGCCTTTGGATAGTTGAAGCCAAGATAGACGGCCAATTGACCCCTTTTTTGATAGCTTCTGGCGTTAGTGGTCTAACATTATCACCATGCTCATTCTTGAATACTGCACCTACTACCAGCTGCGAGCCGAGGTCGTGGATATGTATTCGCCCATCAATGAGTACGCAAGGAACATTATGATTTCCCTTACTGTCCTTCCATTCTCCAGGTATCACCAATCCATTATATCTGTCTGCGATTTCTTGACAATCTGGAGCTTTAAGTCCAGCACTTGCAGTTATGATTACAGCCCCTGGCTCTTTCCATGATGCACCAATAGTTGAATATGGATCAGGAATTTCACCAAGCATAATTGAAATGTATGGAGTATGTGATTCTTCAAAGAATAAATTGAAGTCGTGAACGAAGTCATGCGGTCTTTGCTTCAGCATTTCATTTACTGGTGTTCGTGGTAGGGGATCGTCTGGAAACAACGCATCAAGTAAAGCCCAAAACTTTGCACGACCATTAATCATAATCTCTTTAACACCAACAACCAAAGTAAAGAACGGTTCTTGAACTCGGTTCTTGTGTTTGTTCAGTTGCGTAGCATTTATTCTTTTACAATTTAGCTCTCTTGGCTGAACATGAATCCAATCTCCAACCTCAATCATGCAGAGTCCTCCATACTTTCTTTGATTTCGTTACTAACTCGTATCATGTCTGGCATCATAACGAAGCGAGCAAAGATATGACCGCAGGTTATACTCGGACCGATAATAGTTGTATGATTAGGTAGGAACATTTCAATCACTACATCTTGAACTACTACACCCTCAATGACTACATCAACAGGCTTCCCAATATCTTTTTCTGTGTATCTCATTCTTTCTCCACCTCCGCCAGAAGGTTTAGTAGCACAGCAATTTTTTGATGCTTTGGTAAGTCCTCAAGTTGGGCGTAAGCTGCCATTTCACAGTAATGAGGACAAGAATGATCTTGATATGAATTGCCAATGTATAATTTGACTGGTGGGGGAGGGTCAATAACATACCCGACCAAGAGAGGAACGACCCCCCCACCGTTTGAGTCTAACTGTTCTTGTTTATTAAAGAACGCACTACGCAGCTTTCTGAAGTGATAGCTGATATTCTGGTGTCCTTTCTTACCAAGAAGCTCCGCTATGTCTGCGTTTTGTAGTCCTTGTGAACGCAGGTATCTCATAAGCATAATCTCTGGCTTCATGCTACATCACCATTCCTTTGTGCTTCTCTCTTTGCACAATTATAGACAAGGAACTCAAGCATTTCTCTTCTGTCGCTGTCAATACTGCACCAAAATGTGAACGGACTTTGACCCCAAATACGATACTTACCTGTTACATAATCATCAGTGTGTGATTTGTTTGGGAAGAAGTTTTTACGGAACTCTTCATAGTCTAGCTCATTGTATAACAAGCGTAGTCCTTGGAAGAACTCGCCAGGTGTGAAGTATAATGGATCAGGATTCATTCAAGCACCCCCATAACCCAAGCCATAAAAGTCGGTAATCCAACCATAAAGATAACCCCAAAGGCAACAAAAATTACTGGACTCATTTTCAAGCCTCCACATATTCCTCGTAAATGTATTCTTCTGTTTCAATTCTTATGAACAATTCTGGCATTACTCTTCCTCCTGGCTATCTGCAATTAGTGAACGCATGAAATCTGGGTCGCACTTAGCTTCTCGCTCTGCACCCATGATAATTTCACAATCAATTTCAATGTCTTTTTCTGTGAACCCTGCATGAGCTAGTGAATCACGAATCAATTTGATTTTTTCTTGTACCCATAGATCAACCTCTGTGTTGCTCACGCTGTTTTTGTCTGTTCCTTCAAGGAGTATCAGCAGCTTTGAAGCACATCTGGATAAGGTAATTGTTACTGTGCAAGATGTTTCACACCCTACAATCCATTGTTTAACCCATGTGTCGTCTGTTTGATTATGAAGTAGTATCGGTGCTTCTATGTAAGGAGCTGATGGGTGAATTAAAGTTTCTTCAACTGATTCAACCCAACCTATTTCATATTGTTCTGCTAAATCCTTTACCCAATTTTGTTCACTTGATGTTAAAGAAGTTGGAACTTCTATACCTTCGCCAATGTGTAGTTTAGTCGTTTTCAATACTTGTGGTTCTAAGAGAACTCCACCTGTAAGACTCCAATGCACACCATACTCGCTCATTTTTTGTATGGCATCTGGAGGCAGTTCTTCATATTGAACAAGTCCTTTAACTTCAATCGTGCGTCTGGCAAATCTTGTTGTTTCCTTTTCTTCAGTCATTTTATTCTCTCCTGTCGGGGTATTCTGTCCTTAGACTATCTTCTATATCAATGTGTTGTTGAAATAGATGTTGATTTTCAGCTATTTGTTTGTCTGTCATAATTTCCAGGGCGATAGAAAGTTGCGATTCAAGATCGGTAATTCTTTTTTCTAGCTCAAGAAGAATCGGTTTGAAGAAGTGAAAGTTCGTTATCAAATTATGAAGTCCAAATTCTTTAATCACGCTCATTGACTCACCTCACATTCTGGGAGCTCCCCTGCACATAATCCGTTTTCTGGAACAAGAATTAGTAAATCCACTTCATTTGGAATAATCTCACCGCCACAGCCCTCACAAGTTTTCAAAAGCTGCCGTTCAACTTCTATGATTTGATTCTCTAATGATTGTATGATAGGGTCATAATCCAGGGTTGGCATTCCTACAAACCTATCTCTTTGTTCAATCAAGTTTCTTCTTACCCTCAAGAGTTTGACTTCTTTATCACCTGTCAATTCTTCAGCGCACCACATACAACACCAAGTAATATCCCTGTTGTGCATGAGTTGGGCTAAGTCTGGCAAGTGTTGTAGATCATCTTCATCACGATAGGAATACATCTCTATCTCGGAGAATTTTTCATCACAGTTCTCACAGCAAATCGTATCGGTATCACATTGATGGATCAGAATAAACGCATCTTCCTCGGTTAAGGTATTCCCAGGCTTGCAGTTCTTGATAGCTGCCTCGTAAATCGCTATTCTCTTATGCGGTTCAAGGTTATCCCAAAAGTTTCTATTCATAGCCACACCTCTCTATCTCCATCAATGACTGATTGAGCCACCTCTAAGGATAGCTCATGCGCCACAACAGAACGAAGGGCGTTTCCCTTGAGTCCTTGTGTGCCTGTGCTCATACCCCTCCTGGCTACTACATGGCATGGTTCTCCATCATCACCTAAGACAAACTCTCGCCCGTCTGGGAGTATCACAGTTCCAGCCCTGTTTGAACGGTTTTTACATTCGGGTCGTGGCTTCCATGAATCGGGAAACTTACCCCATAGATCAGTAGGTTTCATTCTGTCCTCGCCATACTTGCAGTAAGTAATCTTGTGGTGAGCTAGGTGGTTTAGAATCGGTAATTTGCGTAGGATTCCTACGGGGTTTTCAATCCAAAAGTAATCGGGATTGAGCCATTCAATGACCTTCAGAGTATGCTCAACCAATTGCACAGCGAGTCGCCCCTTGTCGCTCTTTGGTGTGCGTGTGCCGTCAGCTGCGGGGGCGTTCCAATGATGGCCGCATGAAGCAACGCTAAAGCCTGTGCATGGCGGAGAAGCCCAAACGACTTTCACTTTTCCATGTCTGGCGATTAGTTCTTTGCACCATGCTTCGTCAATATCCAGTATAGACATGATATGACTTTCTATGTAATGGTGTAGCTCCTCGGCTTCTGTATTTACCTTGCCGTTGAGTTCAACTCCAATGACTCTGAAGCCTAACTTAACGAAGCCCGAACCGCCACCTCTCAAGCCGGAGAATAAATCAACGCATAGCTCTCCGGTAGTTTCTGGCTCAAATGGATAACTCATTCTAACACCTCATCTCTTGAGTCAATGATTGCTTGAACTGCGAAGTTACAAGCTTCTTGTGCAGTATCAAACATAGTCCAAGGGATAGCAACGGTACAATGCCAAGCACCCAAGCGAACACTTACATTCCAGCTGCTCATTGAGATTCCTCCTTTGCCTTGGCTATGATAGATGAAGCTTTTTCAAGTGAAGCCTTCACCATTTCCCACCATTCATCATCTTTTAGATCAGGAAATTGGTCGTCATAAATCGTTTCTGCGTGGTCTTTGGCTAGCTCAAGACCCCATTCAAGAGCAACAAAAGCCCCTCTCAATTCTTCTACTGGACTCAATTTGATTCCCCCTTTAGTTGAGTAGCGAAGTCAGCAGTTAGTAGGGTGTGTCTGCCTGTTTTCTCGTTGTAAGTGTGGGCTACAATGTTAATGCCTCTGTCCGTTAGGAAATCCAGGGCTACTTCAAAGGTGGTGTTTCTTTTATAATCCCAAGGAATAGTAATTGATTTTTCATGTCTGGTATCAACTATCTTACATCTTGTGCCTCTGTGCGTTGTAGGTGATAGGTAGTAGCATTCAAAGCCTCGTAGGTGTTCTTCTGTGTCGTAGTTTTGAACCTCTTGGATCAGGGTCTTTGCATTCGGCCATTCATCAAGGTCGATAGCTCCTATTTTATCCATCTCAATTAGTTCAAGCATAAGTGCCTCGGCAGCTTTTAGAACTGGTTGAGTCATTCGGATTCCTCCTTAAACAATACAACGCTTACCCTTGAGCTATCAAGCGAACCCTTGAACTCTAATCGGTAAATGTATTCCATCTCAACTCCTGGCTTACTTGCTATGTGATGGTTTAGTATGCACAGGTCATGCGATAGTGAAGTGCTTTGAGTCATTCTTAGTGTTAAGAAATGACCCGCTTCTATTAGCGCGTGTATATCTATAATCATCTGCTCTTTATCCTTCCCAAAGAATGAGAAGTCCTCCATTTTCAAACTTAGTCGGTTCATTTTTTTCCCTCGTTATTATGTCCTAAGACTACCTCCTTATTAAAGGTATCTTTGGATATTGTTCTTACTATGCTGATTATCTCCGCCAGGGTCGCTTTCTGGGTGTCTATTCCATAAACAAAGTCGGTGTTATTCCAGTCGTTGAGATCGTTTTTATCGGTTGTCAGCTTCAGAAGTTCGGGGATAATTGGTGGCTCTCCGTCTTTGAACTCAAGCTTTTCATCTTCAAGATAAAACCCAACCATCACATAATCGCATTGAGAGCTAGGCGCATCATCTCCGAAGCCGTCAGTTATCCAAATGTGGAAGCCGTCTTTTTGCATGAACCACGCATAATAACCGCCTCCTGTGCTACTATACTCAAAGCCTTCTGGCGTTGGTAGATTAGACATTTACCGCCTCAACTCCCTGTTATATTTGTTGAAGTTATCAAGTGCCTCGTCTATGTTAGCTGCTAATTTCACATTCAAATTAGTATAACCAACCGGAACAATATCAAACTTGATACGAGCACACCAAAAACGACCACCCGCCATGTAAAAAAATACTGATGTTGATTCCATTTTACTTGTGCCGTTTGTATAATTTAGTTTTTTGAACAGTTGATAGGTCGGCACATCTTCATTATTAAAACTATACGGGAAATCTTCTAATCCCTCAATCTTTTCAACTGGTAAGCATTGACTCATAGGAAAGTTCACTTAATCAACTCCTGTCCTTTTTTTGTTAGTCGTAGTTTGATATGAGGTCGGTGTCTGAAGTTACCCCTTCCCCACATTTCACCAGGCTCGGCATAATCTACTTGCTCGGCTAATTCTTTACGGATCAACATTTTTACAGTCTGCGGGTGAAGTTTGAAGCATCCTGTATTATCGTCAAATGAGTTCGGCCATCTATCGCCAGCGATTGAGAACCACCGACCATCAAGGAAACTCTGCCAGGTATCAGCCCACCCATAAAGATTATTTTTAGACCAATGTAAGACATCTTTGAACAGTTTGAAACTCATATATACACCACCCAACCCGCTTTTATTTTGCGTATTTTGTAAGTCCAATCAATACCTATCGTATCGTTATTGATGTGCTCATGTTTGAAATCAACTGCCTCATCTCTGGTGTCAAAAATTGCAGGGCAAAAACCACAATCACAAAATTTGTACTTAAGCCTCAATAATTCCACCCCATTTCATTTGGATCAAAGAGTTCCAGCTTCAGACGCTTTCTCAAAAACTCTGCGATTTTTTCCATGCGGTCATATTTTTTCTCGGCTTCTGCTTCTTGGCTCGTTTCTGGGTAAGAGTTTTCCCATCGGGCAAGAAATACATCAACACCCTCGGAGATTAACTCATCAATTTCCTCTTTTACTTTCTTTGTCATTCTCATTCTAAAACCTCCAACACATAGCGAGCCAGCTGCTCATTGAGAGCTAGCTCTCCCTCGTTGAAATCCGACCACATGAACAACTCGTTATCAAGCATCATGTTGATTGAAAGAGATAGCGAAGGTTCAAAGTCGCCAGGGTCGGTCGCGTCTAAGGCGTTTTGAACTGCTCTCTGCTGTAAATATATCATCTTCTTACTTAGGCTCATGCGTTCACCTCCTGTAATAGATGAGTTTGACCGTTGCGAAAGTTGCCTTCAGCGTCTGTATAATTTCCATCTTCGTCTATCTCGTAGGCAATAACATAACAATAGTCATGCTTAAGGATCAGAGTTTTGGGGTTGCATCTATGACAAGGGCAGTTTAATATCTGAAGGTCGACGGTATTATGTGCGTCTGGTATGAAGTCGGAGAATCCCTCAAGGCTTGAGCCTTTTACCATCTCTTCAGGAGCTGTGCGTATGCCTTGCACCCCTTCAATGGTTTCAATCGTTCCCTTAATCCATGTGCCGCCTTGAGCGTTTAGGTGTGGGTAGCATTCGTAAAGAATTTTTGTTCCGTCGTGCATTATAGATCACCTCTGTAAGTTGCGCCATTTTTTAGGGCTTTGAGTTCTTTCTTTGCTTCTTTTCTGTCCAGTCTGCAAGTTGAATGATTTACAATGAGTTCAAGCATTCGGACATATCCGGCTCTCTCTGGTGTTAAATCTATCATGCGCTCACCTCTTGAATAAGTTCTTCGTACATTTTTTCTTCTTTGGTTTGGGTCGGGTATTTTTCACACATCGTTATTCCTCTTTTGGTCTTGGGTTATTTTATCCTATCACTAACTCATATTTAAGCATAATGCTTAATTGAGTTTGGGGATTTTTTGCACAATCCACCTTTTAAGATTGATAAGGCTACGCGAGCTTTTTTCAATCCTCCAGCTGCGAGAGCTAGCCAGGGGTTAAGGTGGAGGCTGTGCGGTTTAGTTATCGCCCCCTGCGTTTAGTATCTCCTTGATGGCTGTTTCTGGTGTAAGTTGTTTAGATATACAACCGTCGAACTTTTGGGATTCTTTGCGCCAGGCTTGAACTTTTATGCGTGTTACCCTGCCGTATAAATCTCTTGAAATGCTGACAACCTGCGCGGGCTGTGGCTCGTCATCTTCGCGCCATTGGATCAGAACCACCGCATCAATGTCGAGTTTGTCAATTTGCTCAAGCCACAAAGCGCGAACCCCTGCGTGTCCTATGTCGCTCATCACCTGCGCAACTTCATCAATCCCACAACCGAACGAAGCCTCGATAAATTGAGCAAGTTCTGAAGCCGCCTCATTGATTAAGTCTTTTGAGATAATCATTCAACCACCTCGCAAAGATTCTTTAGGACTGGATTCAAAGCAACATCGCACAGTTTAGAAAGTTGAACGGCTAAATCGTGGAGCTTTTCCGCGTCCAGTGGTGATTCATAAATATAAAAAATATCTCGCCATTGAGAGGCACTACCGAAAGACTCCGCAACTCCACCGCTTAACGGGTGCAAACTGTCGCCCTGTTGAATGAAAAGCTGCTCAAAGGTCATCAAATTTTCATCACTCTCAAAATGTGAAGGCTCAAAAGTAATTGATATTTTGAAGCGGTTGCCATCGTGGTTCAAAGGATCACCCCTAAATCGTAGTAAGCGTCAAAGTAGTTACTTAGGACTTCTTTCAAGGTGTCCTCTTGAGCACCTGTTAAGCCTGTTTCGTAATAATCTTGACCCCACCAAGTCCAATAAGCAAACCTCAAACTCTGGGTATGCATATCAAATCTAATTTCATAATGAGGACCGCCAGTGGCACAAACAAAAGTTATTGAAAATAGCTCATCTTCTCCTGTGTAGTCGTTCTCTCGGTACTCTTTCTTAATCTCAAGGAACGCGTTATTAATAGGGTCTGTTGGTTCGTATTCTCCAACGCCCTCATTATAGTATAGTTGATTCTCTTTGAGATTGTTTCTCATGTCCTCAATAACTGCGTTCAATGCTTCCTCTCCTGGCTCTATGGTCTGTATCTGTTCCATAAAACAGGCTAAGAACTACTTACTATTAAAGGGTATTGTTGATAATTAATTTCAAAATCAAAAACGCTATACTGCAAGCCTGTTTCAAAAAATCGCTAAATAAGGCACTAAATAAGGGGGGTAGTGGTTACCACTACTGAAGCGCGAAAGTCCAAGGAAACCCCCTTAAAATGGCCGGAAAGGGTAAAACTCCCAGAATCGACGCGGTGGGGTGTCCGAGGGTTAGAGTACTACGGGGGGTATCAAATGCGAGATAGACCCCTTAGAACGCTTAATTAGGCATAGTGCAAAAATAGACATTTTGAAATTCTCTGATCTTCGCTTAATTTGAGCTCAAGCAGCTATTACACTAAACGCCTCTCAAAAAGCAATAAAATGAAAATCATGGAGCTGAAGGATTTTTCAAACTTAGTGTAAAAATTAAACTTAGTGTAAAAAAAACACCTGGTATCAAAAATAAACTAAGTGTAAAAAATAAATTAAGTGTAAAAAATAAACCAAGTGTCGCCAGCTGCACCAGGTGTTAAAAATAAACTAAGTGTAAAAATTACACCATAAAAAAAAATGAAAAAAAATAATTCTAATGGATCAGGAGATTTCAAAAAATCCTGGGCGTTTTGAGATCGATGCTAACGCGAGCTTTTTTGAGGGCTTCAGAAGTTGGGGGTTTTTGAATTGAAATCTCGGTTTAATGAAAGCTGCCGCCCTTGAGCTAGCCAGGAGGGACAATTTCTGGTATCACCAAAAATCCAAAATCTAAACTCTCAAATCTCATCGCCACCTCTCAAACTGTGCAAAATCTGGAACACCTCAAACCTCAACAGCCAAGCCACCAACCAAGGCGAGCACAGGCGCAAGAGGAAGAAAGCAGAACATGAGAACAGGAAACATGAACGCGGGCATTGTTAGAGAGTAGCCAAAGCACCAAACGCGAATCATTGACAAGCCTCCAACCAATTCAAATAAGCCTCTCCATAATACTCAACCGGACATACCTCAACAGTTGAGGATTCATCAAAGTGAGGGTTTGTAATCCACACCCCACCAAATGAGAACCCATCCGGTTTGATTCTCTCAACCTTGAGGCGGAAACCTCGCGGCATTCCTGCATTGTGTGGAAGTGGTGAAGGTGAGCAGTTGAGCACACCGTCAAGGCTTCCATTTTTAGGGAGTTTATGATTCATTCAATCCCACCCAATTAAGCGGCTCTTGATGGTGTAGTTCTTGCCGTAGTGATGCCAAACCTCTGATTTAAATTGCCGTTCTGGATGCCACTTTCTCAAGTGCTTGAGCAACTTGCGAACGCTGGTAAAATGAATCTCGCTGATAGGTTCAGCGAGGAAACTTGAACGCGTTACCAATGTTATCCCATCCTCGGCAGAGAAACACCAATCAACTCGCCAACTCATTCAACCACCTCTCCAGTAGGTGAACCGCTTACTTCATTTGAACCACTACCGCCACAACTTGAGCAAGGTGCTCTTTGAGTCTGTGCGTAGCCTGTGCCTTCACAATCTCCGCATTCAATCTCTCCACAATCTAAGCATTCAACACCGTCTAAGGTATCAGCATAATTGATATGGTCGCATTCAATCAAGCCTGTTTCAACTTTGCACCAAGCAGGACATAAGTCGGTTGATTCTGCGCCACAGTTTGAGCACCTTGGGGATTTTCCACAGTGGAGGCAAACTCCGCCCATATCGGTGGTTATGCACTCGCACTCATCCTCTTCTCTTAGAACCTCAACCCATTCCTCAAGGGTCGGAGTGTAGGAATCGGGAAAGTGCCTCAAGAACATTTGATGACAAACCTCCGAGCCTTCTCCATTGTGAATGCACATAATTTGACTGGACTCAAACTCAACGCCTGTAATCTCGTTACAGGTCGGGCAGTTTGCCATAGGAATGGACTCGCCCTGTGCCGTTGTCATTCTAATTTCTGGGGCAGGTTTTCCACAGTCTGCACAAATACAGGTTACACAGTTATTGAAGGTGAAGAACTCATCAAATGAGCCGTGTCCGTCGTTGTTCTGTTGCTTGATGATGAAGGCTAAATAATCATCATCTGCTGTCGTCATGTTCTC
>WLWE01002104.1_pt1 | contig 13374 bp, 24 predicted proteins | sample 6718301 | NCBI WGS metagenome assembly WLWE01 (sample SAMN12718691, study PRJNA515312) | sponge metagenome | isolation source: marine sponge | host: Mycale hentscheli | place: New Zealand: South Island, Marlborough, Capsize Point | collected 2003-05-01 | reverse complement strand
ATAATTTTTTTGGAATGTATTAACACCACCCGCAGCGGTAGTAGGTATAATTAAGTTGCTTGAGCCTCCCGAAGTACCTGTAAGATTAAGACGTAAGTGACGAACTACTTGTGTAGCGTTAGAAGATGTATTTAAAGAAAGTATAGTATCGCTGGTAGTAACAGCTTGGTCTACAGTACCAACAATAGCTTCTTCCATTGCAGTACCTAAGTTGGTATTGGTTGTTGTACCCCACGTACCCGATTGTTCACCGGTTCCTATTAGTTCTACTGACAAATTTGAATATGTTGACATTTTTTATTCCTTATCCTGTAACTATCTCTGTCCAATTAGGGACTTGAGTAGTATCTATTATAACCCAATTAGGGTTGTTAATGGTAGGGGCATGCCCTGTTAATGTTAATGCGCCACTGGCGGGTTGTCTTACTATTCCTCTTAATGTTGACGGAGCTACTCCAACTAAAGTTAATTCTGCTCTATCTGGGAAAGCTATCTTTCCTTTTATAACTAGCGGTGTTACCCCTGCTAATGTTAAAGCCCCAACTCCCGGAGTAAGTATTGATGTTGTAGATACAGTTGGTGCTATTCCTGCTAAAGCTAATGCCCCCACTCCTGGAGTTATTACTTTAGTTTCTACTACACTAGGTGCTACTCCTGCTAAAGCTAATGCTCCAACTCCTGGAGTTATAATTACACCGTCTATTACTATAGGTGCTACTCCTGCTAAAGCTAATGCTCCTACAGCTGGAGTAATAACGTCTTCGATGACTACACTAGGTGCTACCCCACTAAGAGCCAATGCTCCTACTGGTGGTTCAATTACGCACCCAAGCCCATAACCAGCTGAGCTCCAAGGTCCTCGTCCCCAGCCGCAAGTAGCCATTAATGACTCCTTATGTTAGCGTAAAAATGCCGGTTGCAGCAGGTAATACTGTTAATGTATTAGGTGAAGTTACAGTAAACTGAGAACTAGAAAGTTTACACCAACATAAAAGTTTTCCTGCCGCTGCTCCAGTTGAGTTACGTATAACTGCAAATTTAACATTAGTTAAATTAGCTCCAGAAGCTGTAAATGCTAAACCTACTGTAGACATTGTAAATTTCATTTGTTTAGCTGAAGATGGGTTTACAGTCCATTGTCCTGCTGCTGGTACTAAATTTTTTCCACCTGTTACATAACCACCTGTTGCTGCAATTTCACCAGTCACTGAAGTTAAAGCGCCACCGCCACCATAAGCTGATAATGTAAATGTAGATGCATTACTAGCACTTGTAAAAAGTGCCATTTTAAACACACCGGTACCCAACGTTATGGTGCTACCACCTTGTCCTATATATTTTTTAGCACTGTTATATAATTGCCATGCTGTTGCTGCCATGTTAAATCTCCTTAATATCGGTGTATGACGCACCGGTTTCTAAAATATGATGTAGTAACCCTCCATATATCTCTAGCTCCATTTCATCGCCCATCATTTTGATGAGATCAATAAACTCTTGAGCTTGTGATACCATCCAAGCGTTACAGTTAAATATTTTCCCGTCCACGTTTACAGGAATTACTAACTGTCCATCATTTTCTGTTTGTTTATATGCGTGATGTTTATTTTCTTCTAAACATGAATCACATCCAAATAGATGAAACCGTTTAAAACCTAACATTCTAAATAAAGGAATAGCTCTTAATAAAACTGTTGAGCCTCCTGGTATTGGATGCCAAGTTTCATATTGCTGTGCTAATACTTCATTATGTTCTTCTGCCTGTGTATGCCAAATATAAGTTCTATCTTTGGGTAAATCTTTAAATACACTAGGATGACACTGTGATGCTATAAAATATTTACAATCTTTTACTACTGGGTGAACAAATCTAGCATTAAATTCACGTGCATCTACCATAACCATTGCTGATGGTGTTAAGCCATTGTCAATACACCATTTATAAGCACCATTAATTGTTATAAGTTTAACACCATTTGCTCTTAATTGCTTTATTTTTTCAAGCTGTCCTTCTAAAGAAGGCCCCCCTCCTACTATCATTACTTCTATATCATTAGTAGGGTGTGGTTGAACTTGTAAAAATCCTTGTTGAATATTGTGCTCTACATTTTCTTTAAGTATTTTTACATCGGTATTTACTTGTCCACAATTAACTACCTCTTTTCCATCTAACCACGAACTTACATAAAACAAACATGCTCCGTCAATATCTTTTGACCAATGGATAATACAATTTCTATCTCTAAATTTCTTTAACCACCACTTATAAGGGTGTACACTTAAATGTAATTTATGTCCTACTTTTTCACCTAACACATCATCTACAGTAGAAATAGCAAAAAATACATGTTGTGCTGCTTGTAAACAATTATTTAATACTTTATCTACATGATGTGGTCTAATATGTTCCATCACATCAGTACAATACCCATAAGCTGCTTTAACAGGTAAGGGTTCTGATAAATCTGCTTCTATAAATCTAAGTGCTTGTTTTTGTGTTTCTAACATTGGGACTATATCTGCATCTAAACAATTAGGTGCAAAGTCAACCATAGTTACATCCATTCCTCCAAAAAAAGCAAGATTTAATCCTCCACGTCCTGTGCCACAACCTAAATCTATAACACTTGATCCTGCTTTAGGTTTAGCTTGCTCTAAAAATATATGGGATATGTTTTCACCAGGAGACACTTTTCTATACTCTGGCATTTCCCATACTTTTTTATATAAATCTTTTTCTAACGGTCTTTCATTTGATACTTTTACTGTTGGGGCTTTTCCAACCATCCCCTCTATAAAACCTACCATTTTATTCCTTTCTATTCAAATCGAATAAGTGCTGTTGTTGTTGTATTTTCAGGTAATGTAACGGTTAAAGTTTGAGAAGTAATAGTTTTTATCTCTCCAAAATCCAATACACATATACTATAATTACTAGAGCTACTATCATATATTAAAGCACCTCTAACTGAAAATGTCCCTGTCCAAGTAGTTGGAGAATCAAATGTGACATACACAACGTCAGCATCATCATCTTGTGTTACTGTTGCTCCTGTTAAAGTATTTCCTCCAGCTACATATCCTGTTCCTACTACTTCATTAGTTGTAGTATAAGCCGAAGTTGATGCATCTAAAGTAGCATCATTAGTATATAAAGCTATTTTAAAAGTATCAGTATCAAAATCTATATCGCCAGCTAATGATTTAGCAATAAATGTGTTTGTTAATCCTTGTATTATCGCTGCCATTATGCAGGACCTCTACTACCTTTAACAGGTATTCTAGATTGTCCACTTCTATAAGCATCGCGAGTATTTTTGCCTTCAGCAAGACCTAATAGTTCTACCATAGCTTCTTGATAACGCCCATTCACAATATTCATTTTTTCTGCGTCTGACATTAAAAACGTATTTGCTTCCAACAATGAACCATAAAGTAAAGCGGTAGGGTAATTATCGCCCAACCAAGACTGACCACTGACAGCAGTAGTAATAGAAGTAGGATAATAAAAATAATGAAGCTCAGCGCTATACCCTGCATCAGGTGTAGGACCGAGGATAAATGTTGTATCGTCGAAGACAGCATAATATTGTGGTTTTCCATAATGTGCGACATCAGTATCCGGAAAAGATTGTCTTATAAAATTAACATCTTTATTTAAAAGATAAGTATATTCGTTTGTTGTATCATCAATAACGGCTAAACTATAAGTAGCTAGCCAATCATCTGGTACATTTAAGTATTTGTTACCTAAACTAATTGTACCCGTATCATTTCTTCTAAGATCAGGTAAATTAACAGAGTTAAATATTCTGTTTTCAGCTTGAGTAATAAACGTATTTACATCAACTGTTGAATACGAGTTTTCTGTATAAGACTCTATTTGAGCCACTAATTCTGCGTAAGTCATTGTTTATCCTTAAGCTAATGGACCGCGAGCTTTAGTACCTTTAGTAGCTGCACCATTACCACGAGTTACTACACCAGATGTTTTAACATTTTTTTCTGGATAACCAGCAACGTGAGGTACAGGTACGTCTTGAGGTTGTGTATATATGCCTTTAAATTTAGGCTTTCTTTCTTGATTTTCTTTAGACATTTTTTTCTCCTAAGTTATTGTTATTGTAACAGTTCCTACGGCTCCTGAACTTACTAATTTATTAGGTGTAAATTCATTAGCTGGGGGTCTAGCTCCACCTACAGGTTCCCATCCCCATTGTATATCTCTTGACCCAGTTCTGTTATTGTCATTAAAACTTTGGTCAGGTCTTGGATTTCTTACAGCTTGTGGATCATCTACAGGATACATTCCTTGTAAATTCTGTGGCTGGTCAGGGTTCCAACATTCTGGACACGCTAGTATATTTGTTTTTGTTTCTCTTACAAATAAACTTTTTAATTGCTTTAGTTTAAATTGAAATCCACAGACATCACAATCTGCAATAGCGTTCTTATTAGTAGTATATTTATTACTCATTATTTATGTTTAGCCTTAGTTTTGCCACGTACTGCAATACCATCTACTTTGCATTTTTTAACTGCTCCACCTTTTTTAAACTCGTAAGTAAGAGTCCCTCCATAACCAGTCACAGCGCCATCATCTCCCCATGGTCCTTTAGCTGCCCATCCTTGTACATAAGGTTCTAAAGTTACTCTTTCTGAAATAGGAAGTCGTGCTGTTGCACGTCCGCCAGCTCCTATGGTGCCTTTTCTTCGACTACCGCCGCCTTCAATTCTTAACGACGACTTTCTTTTTTTCTTTTTATCAGACATATGAGGTTCTTGGTGAAATAGTTAATGTAGCTTTTTCTCGATCTTCAGTAGAAGCGAGTAGCCACTGCTCTTCATATTCTTGTTTTAACATTGGTATTCTTGGTGCTGCTTCTGGTATCTTTATAGATAAATAGTAAGCAAGCCCAGCTACCATACAAGGTAAAAATCTAAACGGTATGTGCTGTGTATTTACTCCAGTGCCTGCATCATCTATTCTTTTTAAATACCAATACACGAATGTATAACTTGCGTCATTAGGAATAGGCCACATAGTCACTGTTGGAATCTCTGCTTGTCGATCAAGATAAATTTGTATCGGTCTGCCCGTGTCATTCTTACTTGGGATAGAGGCATAAGTAGGATTTGACACCCTAGTGATAGCTATGTCAGACTGAGTCGTTCCCGTCCCAGTTCTTATGACTTGGCTCATGAGGTCGATGGTAGTCGCGGGCAAATTATAAGTAGCTGTCCCGGCAACTAATGCAATAGACCCTTCTTCTACTGTCCATAAGTTAATTCCACGGTTAGCCCATTCAATAGTTAATAAGTTTAAGCTACGAGTAGCTGTTCTTAAATCATATCCTGTTCTTAACTCTGCTCCGCATCTTTCAAATGCTTCTTCAACTAATAAGTTTAAATCTAAATTAAAATTATGTGTATTTGTGGTAGCCATTATTATTTACCTTTAAGATATTGTCGATCTACTAAACCGCCTGCTTTCATTTTTTTAGGTTTAGTATGACCATAGCCTTTATCTTTTAATTCTAAGTGTTTAGCTTTAGTAGGCGCTTTTACAGCTTTCCCTGTTTTCTTATCATACATCATATGAGATTTAAAAACTTTTCCACCTTCTTTCATAAAGCCCATTTTGTTACGGACTGGCATAGGTAATTTACCTAAGCTTTTTTTCTTATCTTCGGGTACTGCTTTTAACATACCACCTTTTTTCATTGTCTTTCTCCTTGTAAGGGAAGCCACTCTACGTGGTTTACCCGCTGGTTGTCCAAGACTTTTCTTTTGAGCAATCCTAGACTTCTTTTGTGCTGCTGTCATTTCTCCAGATGTTTTTGGAGTTTTACTTGATACTCGTTTACTCGGTCGGCAATATGGAGTACCACGACTTTCTCCTTCTTTACGTCCACATGCTTTTCCTGTTCGTACATCTTTCCAATCTTCTTTGAACCAACGTTTTAAAGCTAGTCCTTTCTTGGTTTTACGCACTGCCATTATTTACCCTTAAGATAATTTCTATCTACAATGCCGCCTTTCTTAAAGCTTTTCTTTTGTTTAGCATCATGCCCTTTCATTCTTTTTAAAAGTATTTCTTTTGCTTCTTTTATTTTATTTTCTTTTTTAATCGCTTTTAAATTATTTTCTAAAAGCACTCTCATTCCAGGTGATTTCTTTAGCATTTGGCTTAGACTATCCCCCTTTTTAATTTTTGCTTTTTTAGCTAATTCTTGTGAAGCTTTTATCGCTGCTTTTTTTGATAGCTTTCCTGCTACATATTTAGCTGCTATGGGAGCTGCTATTCTAACGCCCGATATTACTAACGGTACTAATGGTGCAACCATCTTATTTTCCTCCTTTTTTTCTACATTTAGCAATAGCACCAGACGCATAAGCACTTGGAAAAACTTTATAACTTGCTTTAACTTTATGATAACACGCATCTTTTACCGTGCCACCTTTTTTATATTTAGTAGGAAGTGCTCTTCCCATACCTCTAGACTTTATCATCTTCCTCTACCTAATCCTCTAAGTGTTTTAGCAAATCGTGCTCTTTGTCCTAATTTACCCGGAGCTTTAGCAGCTTTGTTTAAAGTTCTAGCTGGGATTTTTTGTCCTTTTTTAATACCTAAAGATTTTCTTAATGATCCCGGTTTTTTAATTGCTTTTTTAATATTTAACTTCTTTTTCTTGGTCGACATCTAGTTGTCCTTTTTTTGTTAACAGTAGAGGGGCGTGATAATACTTTACTGCAGCATTTGCTTGGTAGTATAGCCCCCATTCCACGAGAAGCCCTCATTTATTTTCTAAATCCTGTCATACTTGGACGACTCGGTCTTCTAGGTTTTTTAGCAGTATCTTTATTTTTACGCTTAGGTGGATTGGCTACCACATTTTTTCCACGTAAAGTACCTGACCTTCTTTGACTACCTAAACCTGATCCGGCTGTTGGTCCAGCTCTAAACCTTGTTTTCATTGGTGTTTCTTTTTTAGCTGCTGATTTTTTATCTTTTTTATTAAGCTTTCTACTTACCCCAACACCTCCTGCTACTGCTAATACGCCAGCAATAATTTTTCCAGGAACACCAAATTTTTTCAACACTTTTCTTGCACCGCCTTTAGTTGTAGGTGGTGTAGGTGTAGGAGGTTTAGGCCCTTTAGGTTTAGTAGCTTTTTTAACTGGTACATTTCTATACCTTTTAGTATTTAGCTTTCTTTCTCGTCTTTCTTTAGCCGCTTTAGCTCTAGGAGTAGACGCTCTTTTATCTGCCCTTTTACCTGCAGCCGTTCTTCCTCGGATTAATTTACGTACCATTGCAACCATTTCAGTTCTCCTTATCTTATACGACCACGTGTATGGCCTTTTTGAGCAATACCGTCTGCTCGTTTAGATGCTGAACCTTGTGCTGATGAACGATTACCTGAATAAGCTTTTTTACCTGCAGCTTTTTTAGCACCTTTAGATTCATCTCTACGAGATTTCATAGATTGAGATTTAGTTGAAGCTTTGCCTGTTCTCATACCTAATGACTCATCAAGTCTAGCATTGTAACCTTGTTTGCCTTTAGCTTTTTTAGTAGCACCACCAGATTTCATAGCTCTACCTCTAGCATCTGCCATTTTAGCTGCAGACATACCACGTTTATTTTTAGCTAAAGCACGACCTTCTTTATCAGTCATACCGCCAGCTTTATAACCTTTTACTTTACCGCCAGCTTTTTTGTTTTCAATTTCTCTCACTACACGTTTCTTTTCGTCTCGAAGATTTCTTTTGCCTTTAGCAGTGTATCCTTTTTCTGCGTCAACTCTGCCTAATTCCTCAAGCTCGTTCATGCGAGAAGTGTTACCACCTCTTTTCATTTTTTTAACTTTACCACCTTTTTTCATCATAGCACGACCCGCTGCGTCTGCCATCATACCAGGTCTACCCGCAAGTCTACCTGATGCCATAGCACGACCCATTCTATCAGTCATACCACCGCCCATCATTTTCTTAGTTTTCATGCTTTTCTCCTTAGTGAACTCCCGTCCAATTGATTGATTAACACCTACTTTTTTAGCAAACTTTGGGTTATTAGCCACTGCTTGCATAAACTTTTTTTGCTTTTTACTTACTGTTGGCATCTATTTTTTTACCCTATTGCTTGATGCTTTAGGTTCTCTTGGTTCAACCAAAGGCATCTTAGGTTTTCTTTTTACTAATCTTTGCACAGTTTTAGTTTCATATATTCTAATCCCTAACCATACGATTGTAAAAAGAGAAGCTAAATGAGGAAGCCATGAAAGCATAGTGCCCACAGCAGTAAAGATAGACGTAGCGTCTAGTAAGTGTTTCGTTGATTCATCCATTTTTAACATTTCCATCTTTTGCGTGCTTGTCGCAATCTAGAGTTTGGATCTTTAGCAGCTTTAGGAAACTTCTTCATTTGTCCTGCCGATCTTGCACAAAATGACTTACGTCGTTTTGCATCTTTAGAACCTTTCTTAACTTTCCCTGTTACCGCTGTTTTAAGTTTAGAACCTGGGTTTGCAGCTCGATAGGCTTTTACGCCTTTCTTTGTCATTCCCGCTCCTGATTTAGTCTTTCTAAAATTACCCGACTTAACCGAAGTTTTGATTCCCATTCCTTTTTTTCTAGTTGTTGCCATTTACACACAATCTCCTAGTGATTCAAACCAACGCCTCAATTGCTCAAGGCGTTCCTCATCGCTGATTGGTTTGGGCTCTTCTTCCATAGTTTATCCACAGAATACCGTTAATGATGTCACAGCTGCTGTTTGAGTTACTACTCCAAACGTTGTTTGTGGCTCATTTCCGTTAATTAAAATTCCATCGCCAGGTAAAGCCATTTGTTGTGACTCTACGTTAGCTGGAGTAGCTATACTTAATAAAACTCTATCTGATGCTGCATTACCATCTAAGGTTAATGTAACACTACCTGCTCCTGCAGAACCTACAAAATAAAATCCTTTCATTCTAGTTCTAGGTAAAGCCATACCATCAGTAATAGCATTACCAATACTTACATTAGTTGCTACCGCTGCATCTGATGAGATGCTAGTAATTTTAGAGTAGTAGTTTGTAGAAGTTGCAGTGCCAGTATCAACGCCAGCTACAGTTTCAGTGGTTACAGACTGAGATAAATCCCCAGCCACATATCCAGTGATAGTAAATGTAGCAGCTGTTGCATCACCCGCACAAGTAAATAGAATTTGATAACCAGCCCCATTATCTAGAGGCTGATTAGTAAGTAGTGTTATATCCCCTGCGCCACTAATAGCGGCAGCGGCTCGGAATAACGTAGCTGAATAGCTAGGAGTGACGGCCCATATATCTGTTGTTATAGCCATTGTCTATTCTCCTATATTAGCTAAATATTGTAACTGAAGTAGAAACGTCAAGGTTCAGTACAGTAGCTTCCACTAACCATACATTATCTGCGACAGCTTTACATTTAACCATTGTACCAAATTGACCTGAACGTGTAGTTGCGTCAAAAGTGATTACAGTAGCTGCAACAGCTGTAAACGATTGAGCATCAGTTCTAGCAACGCTATCATCAACATAAAGTGCACCACCATAAAAAGCATCTCCTGCAGAAGCATTTATTACTACAGTATTAGCACCTGATAAATCAGCGGTTAAGAAAACTTGGAATTCCATACCTAAATTATTTACTTGGTCAGGATTTGTTGGGTCATCTGGTGCAGTTGCTACGATAGCCGGTAAGTTTAATATATAACCATCATCTGCTACTACGAGTGTTTTGCCTGCGTGTCCAGGTGAGGATGTAACAGCTGGCGTTACGCCAGGAGCACTAGGTGCTACGGGAAGGACAGTTAATGCTGTGGTACCTGCAGTCATTGTGACTACATTGTTAGAGCCTGCTCCAACAAAACCACCTAGCGATTTAACTGGACCTGAAAAGGTTGTTTTTGCCATGATATTTCTCCATACAAAGTTAAGCTTATCCGTCGTGTATGCGTCTGCTGGGGCAGTCTGATAAGCTGGATGTTCCCAGATAATTAATGATACTCTAATTAAAGCCTTTGCACAACAAAAAAGGGGCCGAAGCCCCTTAGTTTAAAACATAAATTACTTGTTCATTACGTACATTGTTACTTCAAAACCGAAACGCATTTCAGTTGCTGATGGTTTAGTCCAAGCCATGATAGATCTCCTTTCTTTTTTAGATTTCAGCATTGCTGATACAAATATTATATATTTTAGTTACATTTGTACACTAAGTAAATTCATGAGTTTAGCCATACAGTTATAACAAAAATAGTAGGAGATACAGGTAATACTATAAGCAAACCTAAAAGAGCAGCTAATTTTTTACGCCAATTTATCAAGAGCTTGCGATACCTTGCGCTCCATCATTGGTATTAAACGCATACCGCTATAGCCAATAAAGAAAGCTATCGCTGGCGAAAAAGTTATATGAAGTCCGAATTGATTAATAATAGGTGGTACAAAAAACTCAGCTGATATAGCTGCAATAAATACAGATAACATAAATTCTATACGAGCACGTTTACGCTCTACAAGCCAATTAATATGCCCACCACGAGGCACTTTGCCTTTGGCTTTTTTAACATTGTAATTACAGAAACCTCCTAATACGGACGCAACCATACATACAACACTAACTCCAAACATATCAATCAAATACTGCATAACTTTTATCCTCGATTATTATACAACCTAGGGCTTCCATACAAGGATAATCAGAATATAGTTTATTACCACAACTAAACCCTGTTACTCTTGTTGGTTTTTCTTTAAATGCATCTATTAATATTTCTGTACTAGATTTTTTATTATTAAATAGTGTTCCTACATCATAAGCATTTTTACTTTTATCTATAAATTGATAATACTCATTGTGTATAAAGTACGTACACCCTGATAGAAAGAAACTTATTACTAATATCCATTTAATCATATTATACCTTATAAAAAAGAAAACCCGACAGAGAGGAGCCGGGTTTTCAGAGGAGGGGTGCTAATTAAGCACCTGGTGAACCCCACATACCGAGGGGATCTGACCAACCGAATGAATATCTTTCACGGGCTTTGTATCTAACATTACCTGTGTCGAAATCACCGTCCATAGAAGTAGTAAGCGGAGTTCTTTCGAAATGCTTCATACCGTTAGGAACGTCGGTTGTTAAGAAATATGCATCACCGTCTGTTAAGAAGTGATTGATTGTGTAACCTTCTGGAATCGCACCATTAGTTCTCAATGCATTGATGTCGTTATCAGCAGTTGCAGTACGCAGCTGTGTATCTAATAAACGAGTAGCAACGAATTGTAGAGCTGGTGGAATTACCAACTTACGAGGTTTAGCAGCAATCAATAGGCCTCTTTCATCGGTCCACGCTGCGATCTGAATCACTGCGTTTTCTAATGCTGTTTCGTTAAGGTCTGTTGCAACTGCCTGTACGTTACTGTTTGTACCACCTGAAACTAATGGGTGGTTAGTAACTGCACCGCCAGCGGCTGTACCAAATAGTGAACGATTGTCACCACCTAAGAAAGCACCGTTGAAGCCATTGTTTAAAACATTAGCTGCACGAACTTGCTTAGTATTTGCCATTGAACGAGCAAGAGCTTTAGTATAACGAGCTGAAAGACTATCATATAGATTATCCTCAACCGCTTCTTCAGTTAAACTGAATCCTAAAGCAATTGTTACGTGGTTATATCTAGCTGTAAAAGCTTCTTGTGCGTTATCATACGCAATCGCTGCTCCCTCATTTTTCAGAGGTGCTGCTGCAAAGCCAGCTAGTTTTGTTTCTTCTTCAAAAGAACGGTCTGAAGATTCAGTTTCGTAAATCTCTTTATGTTCTTCTCCGTAACGCTCATATTCTAAACCGAATAAAGCGTTAAGTCCTGGTAATAGCTCCTTAAGGAGCTGGGCTCTTGAAATTGCCATGATTTATTCTCCTTAATTAGATTCCAAGTTTATTATTATATGAGTGAATCTCTGCGTTAAACTTAATTAAGCAGTCTGTAAATGCATCACCCACGGTTGAAGTTGGACTATCTACAAAGTCAACAATACGAAAAGCAAAAGTGTCTGTCGTAGCTGTTGTAGCGTCGATAGCACTATTAGAGTTACCTGTAGTAGTATCGCCTGTGCCTGTAGCTTGCACTGCTGCTAAGTGGGTATTCTGACCTAAGCCAGTTTGTGCCACTGCGCCGTCCGCTTGTGCCATAAAGATTACATCTGGGTCGTCAACAACATATGCTTGAATGTCATCTGCCACTGTACCTGTCGGGAAGTTTTGTCTAAACACCACTGTGCCGAGGTTAGGGTCTGTGTAAGTACAACCTACAAAAACACCAATAACACCAGCAGGGAATGGGTCACCATTAGTACCTTGGTCAGTGACAATTTCAATAGTTCCCGCAGCTACGATTGCAACAATCGAGCCATTATATATGTTAGTTCCATATCCAGAAGCAATCGGAAATAGACGTGTAGAACCCGCGTATGGAGTTCCGCCTATATGGTTTACTGCTTTAAGCCCATAGGGCGTAGCTGTAGTTGCCATGATTGTTTCTCCTAATTATTTTTTCCCCTTTCCAAAACTTTGACCATTCTCTTGACCTTCAGCAAATTTAGGCATACGTGGGTCATTTTGATTCATGTATTGCGCATCCACTGCTTCAGTCTGTGCTCGTGTTTTTTCATTCACATAAGCTTTCCTCTGGTCTATCATTTCTTGAGGAGCTTTACAAAGTAATAGACCACCAATTTCTATGCCTTCTTTAAACTGGCTATTGGGGTCTGACTGTATTATGACTTCTGGGTGTTCCGAATGCTTTACCGGTTCCCAGCCTTCACGCATTTTTGAAGAGACATTCATGTTATCCGGTTCATTAAGTAAAGAAACTCTGACCCAACGATATGCCCATCCCGGTTGTTGTTTGAACTCCGGAAGAAGCGAGGCGGGTTGCCATTTTTTCGCTACGTCTTCTCGTACTTCTGTTTCTCTTGATTCTCTTTTTACCTTATCCATTTGTGTTCTCCAATTTTGTAATTTCTCGTGCATATTGCTCAGGGGTCAACTTCAGCTTTTTAGCTAGGGCTACCTGTGTTTTGGTTAACCTAACTTTTTTAGGGCTAGTTGTTCTGGTTGCAGGAGCAACAACATTCGAAGGTTTGCGTTGGGCGGGTTTTTCTTCCGGTTCCAACGAGGTTTCCCCAAAATTCTCAGGGAATCGTTTTTGCATCGTTTCATCTATACGACGGTAGTAATCGTCAGAGGTAGGATCAATCCCACTTCTAACTAATTGTTCATGTACGCCTAAAGCTAGACTAGTCATTTGTTCGTCTTTGCCAAACCAATCATTTTCAG
>WLWE01002100.1_pt1 | contig 13383 bp, 3 predicted proteins | sample 6718301 | NCBI WGS metagenome assembly WLWE01 (sample SAMN12718691, study PRJNA515312) | sponge metagenome | isolation source: marine sponge | host: Mycale hentscheli | place: New Zealand: South Island, Marlborough, Capsize Point | collected 2003-05-01 | reverse complement strand
GTATATCCACGAGGATGTAACGTGGACGTGCGTGTATCGCACCGACGCAGAGAGCGTCGAAGAAGCGGAGAAAGAAGTTTATACCATGGACTTCCGGGAGTTGCCGGAGTCCGTAATCCAAAAGAAATTATGTCAGGACTAATTGCCGCTATCGCCACTGGTACTGTTGCCGTGGCGGGGTCTATTCAATCGTTCTCTCAGGCGGGGAAAGCCAAGAAGCGTCAGCAAAAGGCTGAAGCAGAAGCCAAGGCTGCTATGGCCGACGCCCGCAAGAGGCTGGAGGTAAACGCAATGGAGGCGTTATCCATTAAGAAAGAGCCGTATGAGCAGCAGGTAATGGCGATGCTTACTCAGGGTCAAGCGGGATTGCAGGCTGGTGTTGAGGGCGATACCCGTGGCGCGGCAGCTACGGCGGGCCGAACCTACATGGGACAACTGGCTAATCAAGAGCGTGTCCGTACGGCGATGGGTCAGGAGCTTCAAGATATTGAGCGTGCTAAGATTGCGGAAGAAGCCCGGCTGTTAGATGTGGGTATGGGTCTAGACCTTCAAGAAGTAGCCGGTTCTCAGGAGGCTGCGGCAAACGCTGAGGCATTACGAGCGGCGTCTATCCAGCAGGGTTTCGAGGGCCTAACCCAAGCTGCGTCAGCAGCGGCAACTGCCGCCCCGTTGTATAGTGGTGGTGGTGGTGGTAACGCACTTAACCCTCGCTCTATGGGAGCTAATAAAGATATGCTTACCCGCCGCCAACGGGCTCCATATCTAGAGGCAATGGAAGCGTATGATGCCTCGCAACGCAGCTTAGGTCAGCCTGTCTTGCAGCAGAGTCAGTTTACTCCGCCACCTAATCAGGGTGCGTTTCAAAGATATCTTCAGACTGGAGGCGCGATGCCTGACCCCATGCAGGAATACTATAACGCCTTCGGTGGACGAATCCCAACACCATGACGTATTACAAGTACAAGGAGCGTGACGCCACCTCTCAGGTCAACTGGGCTGACGTAAGTAAGAAGTTCTCCGATGAGATAGGGAGGATTGGTAAGGAGCGTGATACTAAGCGCGAGGCGATAGATAAGGCCACCGATGATTTGGTGACCAAGATTAACAAGGCCCCAATGGGGCAGCATAAAAACGCGAACCTCTTTACCTCACAGCTCGTAGACCAAGCCACGCAAGACACCCTGCGTATGAACAACCTCCTCAAGTCTGGTGACATCAGGCCGTCGGAGTATATGAACTATATCGAGAACCAAAAGTCCAGCGTTACGGGCCTGTACGATATGGTCACTGGATATCAGGACGTATACACTGATAAGATGACGCGGATGCAGAACGGCCAGTCCCTTCCGTTCGAGTGGGAGGGCATGGCTGCGGTAGAGGGCTTCGGAAACTTCGCCAACACAACGCCCGTACTGGACCGGTATGGCAACTACACTATGGTAAATGACGTCACAGGGCAGACCATGAGTGTGGCAGAAATGAATGCCATCACGAAGCAGTACTTCAACGCCTATGACATCGATGGGGCGATGAAAAATAAAGTTGACCAGCTAGGCGAATACATCAAGGTACAGATGACCGGCAACGTCAAGACCGTGGCAGACGTAAGGCAACAAGAGGGTTTTTCTGAATACGAACAATCACTCGTTGATGAAATCCTTGGGGGTCCCTTGGCTGTAAGCACCGTGCTGACGCAAGACCTTCCGGGATATACCACCTCTTTTGTTCCCGGCGACGACGTCGATAAAGTCCTTACTTCTGTCCTCTACCCCCGTCAGCCCGGCAGTGGGGCCCAAGTCCCTCTGGTAGAGGTGGTAGAGCAGGTAGAGAATATGACCGATGACGAGAGGCGGGAGATTTTTTCTGAAGACGCCGATGTAGATGAGTTGATTCGCATTGCTAAGGACCAACGAAAGGCTGCTGAGGACTGGGCTAAGAAAACCCTTAACTATCAGTTCGGTAGGACTGAAACCGCACGTCAGGAGTTTGCTCCGTCTACCCGGTCAGGGCTTAGTGCCACCGAGCGCGGGAAATATGCTGAGACGGAGTCGGGATTGGAGTCATTGGCTAAGGTGTTCTATGGCGACAAGAAGCTCAGGCAAGAGGGATTGGATGAGGTGTTTGGTCAGGACGAAACCATTACTTCTTACGGCGTTCGAGAAGGTCCTGATGGACAGCAAGAGATTTTTGTTCAGCAGATGCGTGACGACGGAACCGTTGTTGAGCGTACTCCTATCCCCTTGGGTGACGCCTTCACTCAGTTTGCTAAGCCTGCTGGCACACAGTTCTTTGACGCGGCATACATCGACGATGTGCTTCCCGGAATATTAAAGAAGTACGAGGGTAGGGAGCGCGGTTCAGGGGAATACACTACGACGCGACAGCCTATCGTGACTGACTTGGGGTCGGTGGAAATTACATACAGGAACGAGAAGAGGACTGTTGCTGATATGCTTTCAAATGACCTTGCTGCCGACCAGATGATTGAGTATGACCCCGGTGTTGAAGCCGCTAAAAATGCTGACGTAATACGCTCGATTTTAGGGAGTCAGGAGATAGGTATTGATGCCACAGTAACGGGAGTCTCAGAAGACCAAATTCCCGGAAGCACTTTTTCTGGTATCCAGATTTATATCCCTAACAGGATGGATAAACCTATTGTTGTTCCAAATAGAAAGAATTATCTAAACGCTTTACCTGCTTTGCTTCAAGAAATAACTAGCAACCAGAGAATTAAAGCCGAGGACTTACTAAAGATTTTACCTCAAGACGATGAGCTTACGGCTCATAACACCCCCGAGGTAATCAGTTCTATCTTCACGGAAGAGGTGACGGAGGAGGCTCCGGACTACAACTGGGCAACAGCAGGACAATAAGAACATGGACGAGCAGGCAGTATCTAACCTACACGGTTGGGCTCAGAGTAAGGGATACCCCGGTTCAGTAGAGGAGTTCTCTGTACTCCTACAGTCTGATGATGGCGCCCTTCAAAGCGCGTATTCATACGCTCAAGAACAGGGCTTCCCGGGAGACATCTCGGCTTTCGAAAACCTTGTTGGCCGAAAAAAAAAAGACGCTACGGAATCCGTATCGGACGATGGTTTATTGGAGTCTCTCCAGCCTGAAGTCGCTGTATCAGAGTCTGTTAGCGTTCAAGCTCCGCCTGAGCCGATAGAGCAGCTCGACGAAACACCTACTCGAGTATTCGGTGAGGAGGTAGCACAGGAGCAGGTTGATGCCATGCCCGTTGGGCAGTCCACGGCAGTGAAAATGCCAGCCCCACCTCGGCCTGTTTTGGATTTGAGTACTGGCGATGTGGAGTTTGATAAGTCCATGGAGTTTGTTGACCCCAGCCTTGTCGACCGTGGTGATGAAAACCAAGTAGCTCGGGAGCTTAGGGCTGAGTTCAAAGACTTTGGTTTCGACTTCGAGACCACTGGCATCGGCGATGCCATCAAGGTTACTGCGCGTAACGGTGAGACCATGGATGTGGACCTCGACCCTGCGTGGTACAACTTCGGTGTCGATGAGGGTGCTGAGGCTAAGAGCCTGCGCAAGTTCCTGACAGAGAATAAAGACACCAGCGAGCTTGTCGATGCTGAGGGCGCCTTCAAAGAGGCCGAGGAGGTGTATGGGGAATACAAGACTGAGGAGGACGAGCTCGTAGCAGAGTTTGAGGACTTGTCTGCTAAGATGAAGGCCCTGCCTAAGGACGATGTGGAGGGGTACAACAAGCTTGTAGAAGAACAGAACGCACTTCTTGCTCGCGGACAAAAGCTAGTCCGTGAAATGGCTAGTTCCAAAGACCTGTATAACGAAACGTATAGGGATTTAGAGCGTCTGTCTAAGCCTAGAGAAGAGCTTACGGCGCTGGAGAGAACTTTTGGAACGAGCTATTTGCCCAACAAAATCTCTGACATTGCCCGCTCTGTTGACCAAGGTTTGGCTCAAGGGGCTACCATCCGTGAGAACCTAAACTTAGCCATCAACGGTAACAACGTTACTGACGAGGAGCTGGACGATTTCCGTCGTGCTGTATTGGCATCTGCTGAGGCAGGACCTTCTGATGAGATGCGGGAATACCAAAGGTCCGTAGAAGAAAAGGGTGGGGGTTTTGGTACGGCCTTGATGGAGCTGGTTAAAACACCTGATATATTGCCTGAGCTTGTGGTGTCTTCGGTCGCTATGATGGCCAATAAGGAAGTTATCGGAAGTGGTCTTTTAGGTGGTATCCCGGGCTTGTTAGCCGGACCCGGAGGATTCCTTACGGGTGCTGCCATTACGAGTGCTACAACTCTAGAGGGCGGTCTTTCTTTTGGTGAGTTTATGATGGAGGAGCTGGCTAATAAGCAGGGCGTCGATATCAACGAGGTGGACATGTCTAACGAGGCTATGCGTGAGGTGCTTAGCGACCGTGACGCTATGTCCCGTATGCGTAACCGTGCTGCGGGAAGAGGTGTTACCATGGGGCTTTTCAATGCTTTAACAAGGGGTGTCGCTTCGGGTGTTACGCGTCGTGTTGTAGGTAAGACGGGCAGTAAGTTGAAGGGTATCCTCGCTGCCGGGGCAGTTGACGCCCCACTGGAGAGTGCTGGTGAGGCGATAGGAAGGGTAGCGGGACGGCAGGAGATGACTCCTCTTGAGATTGTGCTTGAGGGTGCGGCCAAAGGGCCCGGCTTTGTTCTTGGTGTTGGTGAGGGTCTTATCCGTTCTCCTAAGTACACCCTCAACGGCGAGGCTGTCGGAGGTCGGGAGATGGCGCGGTTCATTCGGGAGGCTGACGAAGCTGACGTAGCCGGGGCCACCATCGAAATCAAGAACGATAAGGTCTTATCTGGTCTAGCCAACGACAAGCGGAACACAGCTCGCGAACGACAAATCATTGGTAAGCAGCTCCGTGAATCTGGTATTACCGACGATGACAAGGTGCAGACCCTTACCGACCTTGAGTTGGAGAAGCGTAGGCTCAAGGGTAATGAGACCACATCGGGTAAGAAGAAGGCGGAGCGGATACAGAGAGAGATTGATGCCACGCTCGATGGCGACTCATACTTCTTTGAGGAAGAGACTGATGAGCAAGGCAACACCATCTCTAAGGAGGTGCGCGTTACGCGTAGGGAAGCCGTCGACGCGTTGAAAGATGACGACATCATCAACCCTACGGAGAAAGAAATTGAAGCTAAACAGGCCGAGCTCTTCCGGGATGCTATGGCTGAAATCGGAAGAGAAGATGCCATTCAAGAGCCAAGCACAGAGGAGGTGGATGTGGGCGAACAACCCGCAGATGGCGAGGAGGTGGGAGTCGGAGACACCGAAGAAGAAGTCGTTGCCGAAGAGGAAGAAGCGGTCGTTGATGCGGAAGCGGAAGAGCTCGCCGAACGGTTAGAGGCCGAGGGTACGCCCGATGTTACCGAGCAGGTTTCAGATAACGTAACGGCGGAGCGCAAGCAGGGCACGACCTTAGGGAGAAAGCAACAGAGGATTGTTGAGCAAGCCAAGAAGCGTGCTGCCTCTTTGGCTAATTCTGTTTCTGGTTTACAGGTCAAGCTGTATGAGACTACCGACCAGTATCAGAAGGCCACGAATAAAACTGGCAAGGGCGCGTACTTAAGGGATTTGGATGAGGATGGCAACATCATAAACAAGACGATACACATCAACCTTGAGTTAGCTAACAGCCGTACTGTAGCTCACGAGGCTTTCCATGCTATTTTCTTGGAGAACCTTTCTGATACAGAGACTCAGGCTCAGGCCAAGGCTTTGATGAGTACCATCCGTAAATCTGTAGCTGGCGACTCAGCTATGGCAAAGCGTATCGACCAGTTCTTGTCGGCATATAACGAGGCTGAGATTGACGAGGAGGCTCTGTCTGAAATCTTCGGGTATATCTCCAATGGATACGGGGAGCTTACGGCTCCTGAGCAAAGCAAGGTTAAGGCTGTAATCAAGGCTTTGATTGAGCGGTTCACAAACCTCAAGCTCGAGAGCGGGTGGAGCGAGGGCGACCAGAATGTACTCGACCTGTTCAATACTCTGGCTCAGAAGATGGAGGCCGGGGAAGAGATTACTGCCGAGGAGGTTGGTGGCCTGAAGGTTTCTGAGGAGAGGGTAGCTGAGGTCGAGGCCGATACTGAAATCGATACTCGCATTGCTGCTGCTCAGGAGAAACTAGCTGGCGCTAATGATGCTATCGGCACTATGCTTGGTGAGCTATCTCGTTTGCTTGACGAGGTGGATGACGAGGCGGCAAGTAATCTCTTGGCTTCGGTCAAAAAGACCATTAGCGCAAAGCAAGTTGGTGCTACGGTAAAGAAGATTCGTGACGTAAAGAAGTCTAAGCGCATGTCCGCTGACGACAAGGCTGAGGCGTTGACAAAGCTTGAGGCTAAGCTCGACGGTCAGCTTGAGGTATTGGAGAAGGCTCGTGATGGGGTTCAAGAGAATGTTGACTCAGCGGTAGAGAGGGTCAAGGCCAAGGCGGAGAAGCAGCGTGCTGAAGCCAAGAAGACCGAGCGTCTTGCGCAGATTAAGGACGAGGGTAAAGCCATCACCAAGGAGCGTTCTAAGGCCATTACTAAAGCTAAGAAAGAGTTTGAGGGTGAAGAGCTCAAGACCGCTATCGAACTTATTGAGGAAGAGACTAAGGCCAAGCGAGACGCACTGAAGGCCGAGAAGGCTGAGCTGGAGAAGAAGAAGGCAGAGCCTACCGTTGAGAAGAAGGCAGAGCCTACCGTTGAGGAGGAGGTGACCCCGGAGGCAGAGGTAACGGAGGTAGAGAATCGTATAGCCAAGGAGAAAGAGAACCTTGAAACTCTAAAACAAAAGTTGGCTGAGGCCAAGCGTGACCTGAAGGAATTCGAAGCCCGTGAGGAGAAGAAGAGGGGGAAGAAAGAGAGAGATAATAAAAAGAAGGCCGTCGCCGATATCGAGTCTGCAATTCAAGAGTCCACTAAAAACATTGAGGAGCTCGAAGCTGAGGTATCATCAATGATACCAACTGAGGTGGACACAGGCACGGTGAGGAACAGGGTAGGCAAGGAAAAGTACAGTGCCTTTGAGACTGCGGTTCGAGACCTATTAGAGTATACCGATGAGGTTGGTGAAGAACCCACTCGCGGTCAGAAGAATGCGCTTACTAGACGGAAAACTAAGGTTGCTAAGCTGGTTGCTGAACTGAAGCTAAGTCCTGCTGAACAAGCCGTGGTGCAGTCCTTTGTTCAAGAAAGGGTAAACAATAAGAAAGAGGCTGAAGCTAAGAGAAAGGTCGAGCAGGAGAAGAACAAGGCCGCAGCCGAAAGGGCGAAAAAGGAGGACACTCTACGTACTCTAAACAATAAACTGGTTCAAGCCACTCGTGAGCTTCTAAAGCTAGAAGACGTTGGAGCCACGGAGTCTATGAAGACTCAGGCCAAGAGCGCCATTGATGCCATCAAGGCGGAGATAGACTCACTTATGGCCGATAGGCCCGCGAAGGATGAGTCGCCTGTTGTTGATACAGAACCTACTCCAAAAAAGAAGCCGAAGCGGGAGTACGACCCCACCGTTGACAAGACGACCGGGCGCAAGCTTACCGACAAGGAACTCAGGCAGAATGAGATTGTCAACAAGGCGTTTGACAGAATTAAAAAGCTGGGACGTTCGAAAGCTGACATCACCAAGCGCAGATACTTGGGTGGCCTCGAGGCTGCCGTAACGAGGTTGAATGGACTCATCTCTGCGGCTGAAAGAACAGGCGATAAGTTCTTGGTAGAAGACCTTCGCTCGGTACGGGCAAACGTTGGTCGTGCCATGAATGAATTCTTGGACAAGACCGAGGGCATGTCCAGCGAACAGGTTGAGGCTATGGAGGCTCGCTTTGAATCGCCATACTACGAGTTCCTCGAGGCCCTCAAAACGGAGAACCCCATCAACGCTTTTGAGAAGACGTATGTAGAGGCTCTCGGTAAGGCTGGTATTGTACTCTACCCGAGCAGCTCTACGGCGGAGGCGTCACCGGTGTTGAAGGAACTGATAGAGGCGAGCGAAGAGATTGATGAGATAAACGAAAAGCTCGACAAGCTTGAAGCCAGTTCGACAGAGGCCAAGGCTCTGAGGAAAAGGCAGAAAGAACTCATGCGTGTTGCCTCGGGTGAGGTAGCGTCTAAGCCCGTAAAGAAGAAGGCTCCGGCTAAGAAGGCGCTGGCCAAGCGTGCTGCGGTCGAGGGCGTTAGCGTGGAGGAGCTGACCAAGGAGCAGCAGAAGGTAGAGCGCCAGCGGAAAGAGACCTTCTCTCGTCAGGCCGTTAAATCGGTTAATGACTCAAAGGCCGAAGTCAAGAAGCTTAGAGTAGAGCTGAAGGGTAAGAAAGGTGCAGAGAGAAAGCCTCTCCGTGATGCAGAGCTACGGCTGAAGGAAGCGCAAACCTTCTTAGACAACCTTAAAACAAAGTCGGTAGATGAGGCGCTTCGGCTTCGTACTCCGGTTCCGTCAGTTCGTGAGCAGAGGGTTGAAGACCAGAGGATTGCGGCCCAGAGGTTCGACTTGTTTTTGTTGCGTGAGATAGGCCGAGGCTCGTCTCGGGTGGTGTATGACCTTGGGGATGGAAGGGCGCTGAAGGTTGCACTGAACGCCAAAGGGTTGGAGCAGAATCAAACCCTTGGTCCGTGGGACGTGGAGACAAACCTCAAGGGCTTTGTGCCGCTTGTATTTGAGGAGGGGCCGGACTATCTGGTGGTAGAAAACGTACCCCAACCCGAGCAATGGGAGGGCCCGAATGGATTGAACGTCCTGAGTAAGTTTATCAATGGACTCGAAGAGGTCTACCCCAAAGGGCTGGGAGAGATACAAGCGTATTTGGAGTCGTACAAGGAGGGTATGGGTAGTTTCGCAGACTACGAGATGCTGCCCGGAGATTTCATGAGGGCCGATAGTTGGGGTGTCAGGGAGGACGGAACCATCGTATTGGTCGATGAAGGCGCCCTAAACCCTAGGGTATATCTTGGTTCTGAGCCCGAGGCGTGGGCGGTAGAAGATTTCTTCCGCATAGAAGAAGAGCGTTTCCAGTACTACGCCCGTGAGCAGCAGCCCAAGGCCCGTGAGCAGCGGGTGGCTGATGTGGTGGAGCGGTATGACTTCAGGCCCAATGGAAGCTTGCGGGAGTCGAGCCTAGCCGACGAGCTGCGCCGCAACCTGAAGCGTTATGGCTTTGGTGTCAAGCAGTTTGGTACCCGTATGGATGACTTCCATATTGTCAACCCCACCACGGGGCGTAAGGTAGACCCCAAGAAGCTCATCGAGAAAGACCGTGCCGACGAGAAGATAGAGAACGAGCAGAGGGCAGAGGTAGAGGAGAGGGAAGCAGAAAAGCGGATGGCTATAGCCGAGGCCGAAGACCTACGTAGCGAAGAGCTCAAGAGATACCAAAGGGAATACGTCGACTTCCCGGGAGATATTATTCCTCCGAGTACCCTGTCTGTCCGTGAGCAAAGGGATAGCCTAAACGATGAGCTTTCCGACGAGGACTCTACATACTCGGCAGTTAAGTTCGCTAAGGAAAGGGGGTTCTCCAACGCCGCTATCTTGAAGTTCAGGCCCGGGTCACAGCAGGCTATCGATGCCTACGAGGCCAAGGAGAATAGACTCAAGGAAGAGATTAAAGGGGTCATCGTTAAGGCCACTCAGCGCATACGTGGTGACAAGGATATCCAAGGTATGCCTACGGTAAAGCAGCGTGACGCTGCCGCCTTAGCTAGGTTGGAGAACGACGTGCTTAGGTACCTTCAGAAGAGTAAGTTCTATCAGAACGCATCCGATGTAGGTCGTGAGGCCATGGTTCGTGGCGTAAAGAAGCAGCTTGGCATCAACATGAAGTCAGCCCCGTCAGCGAACAGATTGTTGAATGGGCCTGTCGATAAGAACGGGTTCTCCGAGCAAGAGAAGAAAGGGTTACGGGACCAGATTCGTGCTATGGCACGGAGCTCTAAGACCACAGCTACCGCCATCTCTGAGGCTAGGAAGCAGATAGCTAAGGACGTAGCTAAGCTGCGTAAGGACGGCGTGTTGACAACGGCTCAGGCTACGGCCCTACTGAACCGCATGGCCCGCACCAATCCCCTCAACGAAGCTTCCGTGAATTCGTTTATCGAGTACGCCGACAAGGTGTTTATGGATGCCGACTACGCGAAGAAGATGAACGACCTCAACAAGATGCGTAAGCGGGCGTTGAAGTATGCGGAGGAGAAGACGGGCATCAACATTGACGTCATCGATGCCATCAGAACTATAGCTGGTATCAACGCGGAAGCTATCCCCGAGGAGGTGCTCAAGGAATACACCGAGGTGATAACGCAGTTGTCTGAGCGCAAGGCCGTGCTCAACTTAGAGAACCGAGTCTCGCTACGCAATAAGCTTGAGACCATCCTCGATGCTATCGACCAAGAGCTCAACGCAAAGGACGAGCTGCTGGCTGAGTTCGAGAACTTCGATGACAAGGTGCGTGACGATAGCGGCAAAGTGAGTATCGCCAAGACCATCAGTGCTATGGTCGAAGCTGGCGTCATCACTAAGGACGAGGCCAAGCTGCTGCGCAAGTATCAGGGTGAGCTGTTCCCTGAGCCCGAGGGGAGGGATGAGGCAGAGCTACAGCAGGAGAGGGATAATGAGAAGAGGTTCCTTCTCGGTGTAATCGAGGGTCTCCCTGAGCTGACCCATAAGTTCCCCACCCGGGAGGAGAATGTCTTACTCGGTCAGTTCAATGAGCTTATCAAGACCAGCGGCATCGAGAGTTTAGACAACGCCGAGCTAAAGAACCTCTTGCGCGTAGCCAACAATATCGAGAACGGATTCCTACCGCATATGGCGGAGGTACTGGTCGAGAAGATTGATGCGGAGAACAAGCGTGCCGAGGTGATGGCTGCGGTATTCAATGACAAGTCTGGACTTGCTAGGTTGTACGATAGTTTTTTACCGGGCAACTTAAAGCGTAGGGCAAAGCGAACACCAAGAAAATATATCGACCAAGTTTGGGGCAATTTCCGTGGCACCCCACTGTTCGATGCGGTGTATAAAGAACTTGCAGAAGGAGCTGCAAAGTATCGTTCCGAATTAGAAACTATCAATGCTCGCATGAGCGTTAGGGAAGACAAACTTTTTAAGGCCCTGAGTCGTGACCCGAATGCTATAACGAGAGCAAAGTTTCTTGTCTCAGCATATATGATGCAAAAAGAATTCGAGTCGAGCAAAGGAATGCCCGGAGTTTTTTCTGCGGTAGACCTTCTTGACGCGACGATTAATCAAAAGGGTAGAACCCAAGCCCGGTATAGTGAAGAATCTAAACAAGTTCTTCGGTCTATCCGTGACCAAATCGAAGGACGGACAGCAGACGAAATCGAGTCTCTCATAAGGGATGAAAAGGGTGGAGAGCAGATGATGGCTGTGGCAAAAGAAATTCGAGACATCAACGATGAACTAACACCGAAAGCACAGTATACCGCAAGCGTAATACGCGGTGTAAAATTTGTTCCTTTCTCACAATACTTTCACCGCATTGTGCTTACTCAGGAGGGAAATCAAAAGAAAGTGTTTGGAGACTCATCATTGCGAGATGTACTTAGTGATAGGGTTGCTCTTCAACCATCTACTAAAGCAGTAAACATACAGGAGCGTGAGAAGGGAAGCCCAATGGCGGTGAGTTTCGACCCGTTCGCATCGGTAAATCGGGGAGCTAAGAATGTTCTTACCGACTATCATCTAACAAAGCCTGTTCGCACCAACAAGAGGCTACTAAAAAAACTTCAGGACGTTGAAGTAAATACTGCTAGGCAAGACAATATGCTGGACATCATTATTGATGGAAGCACAACTGCGGTGGAGGACTTGCTCATAGAGATAGTAAACCAAAGCACAATGGCTAGTAAGGCTTTTGATTTCATGAGAAAGCAAGGGTACCGAAACGCCCTTGGCTCCCCCAGACGTGCCGTTACGGAGCTTTTGTCTAACGCCTTTTATGCCGTGTTTGTGGACCATGGCTCTTTCCTTGAAGGCACCAAATACAGAAACATATATACAGGAAGTGGCGCAAAAATTATGCGCAACACCAATAGTCTACAGACCACTCGCCTCTTCCCCGGTCTTGAGGGGTCTGGGTTGGTAGACAGAAAAGGAGGAACAGGCGGACTCAACTCTATGGGGTTGGACCAAGTGTCTTCCTCGATGTCTCCTACAAGAGCAGAGATTAGGAATGGTGCGCTGAACTTGGCGTCACGGGTCTTGTCTCAAACCGCAGGTAGGGCTTATAGATTGCAGGCCGATGCTGCTGACTATATGATTACCACTCCAGATAAGGTTGTTTCTCGACCCATTTGGTTCGGGACTTTTGCTAGGGAGTTCGAGTCGGTAACAGGTAAGAAGCCTGATATGGATAAGATTGCTGATGGTGACAATCAATACTTGGAACAATATCGTGGTGCTATTGAGACCGCTAAAGTCAAGGCTGATGACGCCTCTATCAAAGCCGGAGCTACCGATAACAGTGTGCTCGGTGTAGAGGCCGCAAGCATGAGACCCGACAAGGGGGCGTTGCAAAATATGATAGCCTTCGTCAACAACTACATGACTCGTTTCCTTGTGTTCGAGTACGTCACAGCCCGTACCGCTGTAAACGCCATGGTAGGTAATGGTATGATTCGAAAGAGGGATGGCGTAAGACTTTTGTCTGGCGTTTTTGCAAGAGCATATTCGTATCAGCTTATCGGTCGATACCTTTCCGATGCAATAGCCGCTCTCTTGTATGGCGACGACGACGATTTAGAAGAAAAAGATTTTCTCGAAAGGAGTTCGCTTGCAGTAAAACAAGGGGCGGCAGGGCTAGTTCTGGGTGGTACCCGTGGTCAAGCCACGCGTGGCATACGCGCAATGTTTCTTGAGCTTGGTAATAGGGACTTTCTTATGGAGAATCCTGAAGAATGGGACTACGATAAGCGTATCGGTTATCCCATCATCGATATAAATAAGGAGTCTCAACTAAGCAACAGGCTTATCAAGTCCGGCATTAGGTATACCGGACCATTTTCACCTGTGGTTGGAGCGGGATATCAGGTACTAACTGAACAGGTTTCCCCCGCTGTTGGGTTATCGAAGGAACGTAAAGACAAACAGAGGGAGCTCGAGGAAGATTATCGCTCTATGCTTCTATTGATTAGTGCTAGTGGCGTGTTGCCCTTGGCTCCTGAGATAAAGTCTAACGTACAAAGGTGGATGTACAAAGACATCGATAAGAAGAAGAGTAAGGTCATACGAGTTAGATAACCCAATGCACATCGACGGCGCGGACCTCGCAGTCCTCGTTGACGCAATGCCAAGAGACCATGAGGCCGGGGACACTCTCTTTGTCAGAGTCGTGGTCCC
>WLWE01002097.1_pt1 | contig 13403 bp, 13 predicted proteins | sample 6718301 | NCBI WGS metagenome assembly WLWE01 (sample SAMN12718691, study PRJNA515312) | sponge metagenome | isolation source: marine sponge | host: Mycale hentscheli | place: New Zealand: South Island, Marlborough, Capsize Point | collected 2003-05-01 | reverse complement strand
CAAGCGGATCAGCATTTAGCCTGGATGAGAATAATGTATTAAAACTTTACGTCAAAGGCTCTTCAAATATTGTAGAGTATGTAGATTCGTCTAAAGGTTTAAAAAAACAAGAGGAAATTAATGAGGCTATAGCAGAAGTGTTTGCTACTGCTGAAAGTATGATTTCAACTACAATTAGCGGAGCGACTGTCTACATTAACGCTGAAAGAGTGACTACTGTTGATGAATTAAATTCTCTAGCAATCGTAAGATATGATGAAGGTACTGAAGCTTTAGCTACTTTAAGTCTTGGAGAAACAAAGGCTGCTTTTGAAGCTAAATATTCTACAACTCCATCAGCATCTTTATGGGAATCTGGCACAGGTTCTGAAGCTATCAAGATGAAGGTTGCAAACCCTCTATCAGCCAATGTTTCTAGCGGAGAATCATCAGTAGCTATGGGTTCTGAGACAACGGCTAGTGGAGACTTCTCTCATGCTCAAAATGCTGAAAACACAGCTAGTGGGAATAATTCTCATGCAGAGGGTTCTGGAACGACTGCTTCAGGTCAATCTTCTCACGCTGAAGGTGGTAGTACATTAGCTTCTAATAGCGGATCTCACGCTGAAGGAGTTTCAACTACAGCAAGCGGATATGCTGCTCACGCTGAAGGTGTTACCTGTGTAGCAAGTGGTGATCAGTCACATGCTGGAGGTTCTGGATGTACAGCTGCAGCTAACGAATCTTTTGCTCATGGCTCTCGTGCTACAGTTAACGGTGTTAGAAGTGCTGTCATAGGTGGTGATTTAATCACTTTAGATGAAGCTGATACAGTAGCAGTTCCAGACTTTCAGATTAGAAAATCACATGCTATTCCTACAGGTGCTGCTGATGTGGCTGGAGGTGTCGGATCTATTACTTGGGATGCAGATTATATTTATGTAAAGACTGCTGCAGGAGCTTGGAAAAGAGCTGCGTTAACAACTTTCTAATAGTTATGGAGAACAAAGCACATTTTGGAAAAGATTTGTTTAGAGAAGCCTCTGGAGGGAAGTATTCATCTAAGAAGATTTGGGGTTTCATTATCCTTTTCTTGGTTTGTATCGCTTTCGTCCTAGATGGTCTTCACTTTTACACTTCTAATGAAAATCTATTTAACTCTATGTTAATAGCTGGGACAACTTTAATCGGATTAAATTCTGTTAGTGGAATATTTAAAAAGAGTGAATGAAAGATTTAAAAACATATATAATGTACAATGTATTTTAACTAGTTCAATGAATGGATTGAATATCGATGAAATATTTAATCAATTAATCGCCAGTTTATTTGAAGATCAAAATATAATTGTAAAAAAAGAATTATTATATTCAGCAAATGCGTGTGCTATTGTTTTATGATTACAATGGGTTTTTTGGATGGGTTAATTGACGGGGTTATGGTTTTAATTTTTTTGATAACGTCACTCTTTCTTGGTTCTATTTCTGCTTTTGAGTTTAAAAAGGGTGGCGCTGGTTACTGCTTTGGTTTTTTCTCTTCCTTGACCGATGTTCTGCTCATCGTAAGAGAACCAAGCTCCCGCCTTCTTGACGATCCCCATTGTCAGAGCGACATCGATCAGACACCCCAGCTTGTCCACACCCTTGCCATAGATGATGTCGAACTCGGCCTGCTTGAACGGTGGCGCGACCTTGTTCTTGACGACTTTTACCCGGGTCTCGTTACCTACCACTTCGTCAGCCCTCTTGATGGCGCCGATACGGCGAATATCCAACCGCACCGAAGAGTAGAACTTAAGCGCGTTGCCGCCGGTGGTGGTTTCCGGATTGCCGAACATCACTCCGATCTTCATGCGGATTTGGTTGATAAACACCACCAAGGTATTGGAGCGTTTGATATTGGCGGTCAATTTACGCAGCGCCTGGGACATCAGCCGTGCCTGCAAGCCGACATGGGAATCGCCCATATCCCCTTCCAGTTCCGCTTTGGGCGTCAGCGCCGCCACCGAGTCGATGATGACTGCGTCCACCGCCGAGGAGCGCACCAGCATATCGGCGATCTCGAGCGCTTGTTCGCCGGTGTCCGGTTGCGACACCAACAGATCGTCAACGTTAACCCCTAGCCGCTCGGCATAAATGGGGTCTAGGGCGTGTTCAGCGTCCACAAAAGCCGCCGTCCCACCAAGGCGCTGCGCTTCGGCCACCACTTGGAGCGTGAGGGTGGTTTTTCCCGATGACTCCGGGCCATAGATTTCCACCACCCGGCCCCGCGGCAGTCCGCCTACGCCAAGGGCCACATCCAAGCCCAAGGAGCCGGTGGAAATCACTTCCAGATCCCTATCCATCTGGCTGTCTCCCATCCGCATGATGGAGCCTTTGCCGAATTGGCGTTCGATCTGTCCTAATGCCGCTGTCAATGCCCTACGCTTGTTCTCGTCCACGCGCGTTGTCCTCTTCACATGATTAGGTGCTATTAAAATTGAAATCTTCGGATAGAACTGTTTTAAATCCAGTCAGTTAGATAGCACCGCCACCAGTGCTTGCCCGAATGCAGCGATTTTTCACCGATCCGCAAACCAATGAATCCGATGAACGGCATAGTGTATCTAAGATCAGTAGATAGCAACAGCACGAACATCCATGAGATTACCTCATGCGATACCTACGCTCATATAGCCCAAAATACCCATTGGTGTCCGCTGCCAGGCCCGCACGCTGTAGGGCACCTGCTAAAAATGCACTTTTTCCGCGATTGCGGCGTCAGCTCCGTGCTCGAATCCTCATGTATCACCTATACACTGCGGTTCTGCGCGCGGTGCTTCCTTGCACTCACGAAAAAATTACTATTTTTAGCAGATGCCCTGTAAGCCGTTGGCGTTGAGGCCCCACGCCGCGCTACCGGCGGCGCTTGAAGAAGCGCCTCAATACAATAGAGCTTTGCTCCGCCATCAGCCCACAGGAGTAGGTTACGTCGTGGTTGAACAATCCGGGCTGAAATAACGAGACCCTGCTGCCGGCGGCACCTGTTCTAGGATCGGCAGCAGCGGCGACCACGCGCGACACGCGCGCGTGGATGAGCGCGCCCGCGCACATGGGACAAGGTTCCAACGTGACATACAAAGTGGTACCAGGGAGACGGTAATTACCGCTGCGCTGCGCCGCATCGCGCAACGCGCTGATCTCTGCGTGCTCGGTCGGATCGCAGGCCTGGATCGGGCGGTTATGGCCACACCCTATAAGACGATCTCCGGCGACCAATACCGCGCCCACCGGCACCTCGTCCATGGCACCGGCCCGATCCGCTAAGCGCAGCGCCATCGACATCCACCGCCTGTCCAACGCACTCCACAAGGATGTTTTAAGCTGGGGTGTTTTAAGCTGGGGCGTTTTAAGCTGGGACGCCTCAAGTTGAGATAGCGTGTTATTACTCCCGCTCACTAGTGCTAACTCAACTAACCGTTATTTAGGTTGGATAAAAACATCATTTCTGAGCAAGTTATACCGCTGCCCAAAGAACCGCTCACCCAATGTACTAAAGTGGCTTTTGTCCATCCAAAGCAACCCATTACATGAACCGTAATCTCTTGGGAACTCGAACTGATAAGACTGCATTTGTGATATATAAGTGATCTCGTCTAGAGCACTCACACGTGGCTCAAGATATTCATCTAGGGCGGTAAAAACCATCTTATGATTGTCACTTAAAATAAAATCACTCTCACAAGTTTCGTGAAATAGTTCACCATCTCCGATCAATGGCTCCAGCCGCGGCCCGAACCACACCACTGGGACTTGCTCACTGAGGTTTTTCAAATATGAAACGACTCCGTCTACTATTTTCTCATCGACCCTGAAAAGATCACTGCGAAACGATGAGTCTCGCATGCGATCCCGTTTTGATGAGTTTAACAGCATCAAGTGGCCGGCTTTTTCATAAATTATTCTAGAAAAAACATCATTGTTTTCCGTAACAAATCGAAGAACTTCTTTATATTGACAATTTAGATCTTCAGTTGGCAAATGACATCCGTTTTTTGTTATTCCAACTAAAAAGTGATAATCTTTGCTGTTCTCTGTATTACGCACAAGGGAATGATATAGATTCGTTGCGTGACTATCGCCGATCACCAAAATTCCAGAGCTGTATTTTTTCCGACAACTCGATAGCTTGTAAGCGATTTCATCAGATAAATTTTCAACGCTAAACTTACACTCACCATCACTAAACCTATTGGTTCTTATGAAAACTGGACTGGTTTCTCTGGCCTTCTCTAGGGCAATGTAGGTTTTTGCTCTTGCTGGATTACCTGCATATCGTAGATACGTTATCTCTTTATCATAATGGTGTCCAACAAGCCCTAGCAATGTGGTTGCAGAAAAAGCGGCAAAGACAAAAATAAACATCGATTTTCTAGCGATTAGCGTTCGGGATCTAAACGGTTTCTCAATGAACTTCCAACTCAGAAAAGCCAAAATCACCGCAGCTAAAATCAGAGACAATTTAAGCTCTAAATCGATGTCTCTATATAAACGTATGCGTGCGAATGCAAACAGTGGCTGTGCCACAAATAAGCACTATAGCTGATTAAGCCAATACCAACGAGCACTCTGATGCTGAGCAGTTTCGCAGCAAACGTTTCTTTATTTGCATAGAGCACCAAGAGAACCACACCTAACACCGGAACTAAGGCATAGACACTCGGGAAAGGGGTAGCCTCATCGTACGCAAAAACAGAAAAGATGATTGCCGCCAAACCCAACAGCGCAAGCAAATTGTTTTTTTCGACGCCTCGTCTCTGCACTATAAATGCCGCCATAGATCCAGCGAACAATTCCCACGCCCGGGTCGGTGCCAGATAGAAATTGGCTGCCGCGCTATTTCTCCAACCCCACTCGCTCAACGCGAGACTGATTGCAGCGAAGATTATGATCATCCGAAACACACGGCTTTTACCCAATCGCCAGGCAAAAAACAAAAAGATAGGAAACAGCACATAGAACTGCTCCTCAACAGACAAACTCCAAGTGTGCAGTAAAGGCTTGTTTTCTATAGCGATCTCAAAGTAGCCACTTTCACGCCAAAACAGTATATTGGATATGAATAAGCTGACGGCCACAAGACTTTGCGAGAAATCTTTCATCTGAGCTGGCAGCATCCATACCCAAGCAAATGGAATGCAGCACAGCATTACAAATAAAAGTGCCGGCAATATACGCCGCACACGCCGCTCATAGAAATTAACGATACTGAACTGCTTATTCTCTATATCTTCGATGAGAATTGTTGTAATCAAATAACCACTGATTACAAAAAAAACATCTACGCCAACAAATCCACCATTAAACAATTCAAAGCCGGCATGGAAAAGAATGACGGGTAAGACGGCGAGTGCCCGCAAGCCATCAATTTCGGCACGGTATTTCAAAACAACGATCTCTGGATTAAGGATCTATGCATTGGCTATTTCTTACTTCGACTGGTGTTTTCTTGTAAGCGCGCATTTATACATTCAAATTCATCTTTATACTCTTAAAGGGTCTATATGCAACTGTGTAATTATACAAAAAAATCAAGTGCTGTAACACTTTTTTAGTTTTAACGACAGGATTCTTCTACACCAATAACTTCATTACAACAGCGGCGAATGTTGATGCTAACCCCTATTTTCTTAACTTTAGAAGCAGCAAATAACCCAAGCGGGCAAGATGATCCTCTCCGCGACATTCGGACACCGACGTTAAGGACAGCCCTAAAAATAGTCATTTTTTCGTGAGTGCAAGGAAGCACCGCGCGCACAACCGCAGTGTATGGGTCATACCTGAGGATCCGAGCACGGCGCTGACGCCGCAATCGCGGAAAAGTGCATTTTTAGCAGGTGCCCATGACTGTAATCTTTCGCTAATCTGCCTTAGAAGGTGCTCGGCCTGTGTGCCTTGGAGCGACAGTGGACGACGGCATCGTCAGCAAATCGAGCAGAAGGACAATTCGGATGGCTTCTATCCATCAGGACAGGTTCATCAGCAATGGGCCGACCACGCCACCTTCAACTCCGTTGAATAACCCCGTCTGGAATTCTTCGATGGTCGTGCCATTTTTCTCACCTCGCGAACCCATGACAGGTTCTTATCGAGGGGTCCGCAATGCGCCGGGACGACCAGTGGGCGACGTGCTTCATTTCACCAATGGGGTGATCGGGACCCGGATCAAGGACGGCAAAGAACTGGTGGACGTTCGCCACCGGGCGGCCAACGAAGACGGGGCGCTATCCATGCAGGCGAAGATACCGGTACGGTGGAACTGCCTCATCGGCAATATAAACAATTCCTCATTTATTAAAAATCAATCAGTTACAATCTTTATTTAAAGCAAAACATCTATATACTCTCAGTATTCCGCTAGACTCATCACAGGATCCTGAGAGGCGACATATGTCCGATGTTCTGCAGGCCGCTTTGCGTGAATCTCCAGTTCTGATGGCCGTTGTTGATGACGATTTGGTCTGCCGCGAGCTGAGTCCGGCGTGGCGTGACCTCCTCAGTATTGCTAGAAATACGCCGGTGTCACTGGACGCGGCGGAGCTGTTCGATGCCGTTGACCAGGTGCGTATTACCGCCAGGATCCGCTTTGCCGCCAGCGATGGCCGCGCCGTTCGGGGCCTCATGGGCACGCTGAGTACTACGGGCCGGCCCATGCTGGTGCGCCTGTGGGCTTGGCGGACCGTATCAGCCGGCGATGGCGCGGCCTGGACTGTCATTACCGCCTTTGAAACGATTCGCGCGCACGCCGGTGGAGACACCGGCGTGCGTAGTATGCACCAGCGTATCTTGGAGGCAGCCGGAGAGGGGATTTGCGGCGTGGACGATTTGGGCCGCATTACCTTCATGAACGGTGAAGCCCTATCGATTTTAAGCGGCAAGGCCGAGGAACTCATCGGCCAGCCGCTGCATGACGTGGTGCAGCACTCGAAGGCCGACGGCTCGCCCTATGCGCGCGAGGACAGTCCTATCCGCGCGGCCTACAAAGAAGGCGAGTCCAGCCGAGTGGACGACGAGGTGTTTTGGCGCATGGATGGCAACGCACTCGCCGTTGAGTACACCTGTGCACCGATTTGGAATAAAGAACGCTTGGCCGGCGCGGTGGTGGTATTCAAGGACATTTCCACAGTCCGCCGCTTGGAATCGGAACAGCATCAGGCCCGCGCAGAGATCGAGCAATTGCGCCAGTCCCTGGACCTCGAGCGCTCACTGGTGAGTGAACGGATGGCGCAAGGCGCTGAGGACAACGAACCGCTGATCGTCGAAAGCCGGGCCATGCGGCGCACCATGGAACGCGTACACGCGATTGCGGCCATCGATACTAATGTTCTGATCGTCGGTGAGCGGGGGGTTGGCAAAGCGGCGTTGACGCGGGCGATACACGCCAGTAGTACACGTCACGCGAAGCCGTTGGTGGCAGTCAAGTGTGCCCGCCTGGAGCAAGCGCAAACACAGCTGTTCGGCCCCGCCGAGCGGGTGCCTAGTGACGAGCCCCCAGTCCTTCGTGTAGCCGAGAACGCCACCCTCGTGTTGGAGAACGTCGAGGGGCTATCGCTGGATTTGCAACTGCAGCTTCTGCAGGCCTTGGAGAGTGCAACCCCCAAGAATGGGAACTCGGAGAATAGGGCGCGAGTGCGTGTGCTGGCGACCAGCAGCCATGATCTGGAAAGTGCGGTACACGCCGGCCGGTTCAATGAGGCGTTGTACGACAAAATAAGCGTTTTTTCGGTACACGTTCCACCATTGCGCCAGCGGCCGGAGGATATCGCCCCCCTCGCGCAGCATTTTTTGCAACGAATTTGCGAAAAACTAGGGCAGCGCGAGGTATCGCTCACCCGCCAGCAACTCATGCAACTCAAGGCCCACGACTGGAGCGGCAATGTGCAGGAGCTTAGGGGTGTGCTCGAACATGCGCTCATCGTGAGCACAAGCGACCGCCTGCGGCTGGAAACCGCATTACCGCCTGCCCGCCCGAACCGTCCTGCCATAGAAACATCACCGGCCCTACCACAGCAAATACGCACCGAAGATGAGATGCGCGCGATCGAGAGAGCCAACATGCTGGCCGCCTTGCGCCACTGTAGGGGGCGGGTATCGGGCCCTGATGGTGCGGCGGTCTTGCTAGGGTTGAAGCCCTCCACTCTTGCGTACCGGATGAAAAATTTCGGCATCAAGAAAGAGGATATACGCGGCCCACGCGCACGGCTAGGCGAGTGTTCGAGCAGATTGCCGCCCATACACGGGCCGAGCGCGGCTGCGCGGCAGCAGTCTTAGGCCGCGTAGCCCCCTATATAGCCCCCTATATAACCAATGTATAACCATTTGCCCGCGCCCGCTCCCACGCCAACATGATGCGCTTTCTCTCCTCGCCAAAGCGGTAGCCGCCCACGCCGCCCACGCTTCGGATCACCCGGTGACAGGGCACCAGCCATACCACAGGATTAGCGCCAAGCGCGTTGCCCACCGCCCGCACCGCCCGCGGCGCGCCAATGCGCTCGGCCACGTCGGCGTAGCGCACGGTACAACCGAGCGGCAAGGACAGCAAAGCGGCCCATACTTTGAGTTGAAAGTTGGTGCCACATAGCTGTACGGGGATCGGTCCGTCACCTTTGTCCATGAACAAACGCGCCGCCAACTGCTCACCGTCTATGCCATCGGCGTCGAAGCGGCCGGCGGACCACCGGCGGCGGGCACGAACCAGCGCATCACCGCCGTCATCGGCCTCGTCTATAAATTCCAGCGAGCAAATACCCCGCGCAGTGCGAAGCATAAAAAAGCGGCCAAAGGGGCTGTCGTAAGAGCCATATTTGAACTCAAGTCCCGCCCCGGCTGCTTTATACTGCCCAGGACTCATCGCCTCCAATGAGACGAATAGATCATGCAAGCGGCTGGGCCCGGACAGTCCAACGGCATCACTGACCTCGAGGACCGGCCATTGCGCGTCTAACAACGGTTTCGCATCCTGCACTGTCAAGTAACCCAAAAACTGCTTGGGAGTAACACCGCACCATTGGCGGAACATACGTTGAAAATGATGTGAACTGAGTCCCACGTGCCCCGCTACCTCATCGAGCGTTGGGCGCCGGCGCCGCTGGTTGTCCAAAAATCGGATGGCGTTGGCAACACGCTCGTAATCCCGGTCTGATCGTTCCACTTAAAGACTCTCCTGCAACCCGATGGCCCCGACTTTACGCCCACGCTGGCGCCATCTCGACCCGGTTCTTGCGCTTTGGCGCGCCGCCGCTATCCTCGTAGCGAAGGCGCGTACGGGTACCGTTCAACCACATGCTGACCAAATTGCTATTTACCGGCCTGGTGATCGCCATCGGCATTTTTCTGCAACGCCTGCGCAATCGCAAGGCGGCCGAGCCCAAAGTGATACGGGTGGTGCAAACGCAGCCGGCGCAGGCCTCCGCCATGCCCCCTTGGATACGCACGGGCGCTTATCTATTCGCCGCCCTGGTCGCCGGCTCTTCCGCGCTTTGGTATTACTCCACGTGGCGCGAAAATCAGCAAGTAGTCACCATTCGTGTCATCAACACCGGCAGTGGCGATGTCGCGACTTATCAGGCCCACCAGGGCGATATAGAGGGGCGCAGTTTCACCACCACCGAAGGCCTACAGGTGCGTATAGCCGATGCCGAGCGGGTAGAAATCTCGCAAGGATACTAGACTCCGAATTCTCATCTGTCGATTTAAGAGAGTTTCAGTGCGGGACCGCGACAGGCACAATACCCGTATCGGCAAACGAACGAGATCGGAGGCGCCCGTGCAATTGGAACTCACCGCAGAACAGCTCCGCTTCCAGGAAGAAGTACGTGCTTTCGTCAACGACAAACTACCCCGGAGCACCCGGCAAAAGGTCGATGCGGGACTCGCGCTGACCAAAGAAGAGCAAGTCGATTGGCAAAAAACCCTACATGAGCGTGGTTGGATGGCACCCGGTTGGCCAGTGGAATACGGCGGCACCGGCTGGGGGCCGGTGGAACGGCACATTTTCGATGAGGAGCTGGCCATGGGCGGCGCACCGCGCATCATCCCATTCGGTGTCAGCATGGTGGCGCCGGTCTTGATGGCATTCGGCAGCGATGAACAAAAGAGTTATTTTCTGCCGCGCATACTCGCCTCCGACGACTGGTGGTGCCAGGGTTATTCGGAACCGGGCTCCGGTTCGGACCTAGCTTCCTTGTCCACCCGCGCGGTAAGTGACGGCGATGAGTACGTGATCAACGGCGCTAAAACATGGACCACGCTGGCGCAACACGCGGACTGGATGTTCTGCCTGGTGCGTACGGGCCAGGGCGGCAAACCGCAAGAGGGCATCTCATTCCTGCTCATCGACATGAAAACACCCGGTATCAGCGTGCGCCCGATCACCACCATGGATGGCGGTCACGAGGTGAACACCGTGTTCTTCGAGGACGTGCGGGTACCCATCACCCACCGCGTGGGTGAGGAGAACAAAGGCTGGACCTACGCCAAATTCCTACTCGGCCACGAGCGCACCAACATCGCCGCCGTGGGCCGCTCCAAGTGGCAGTTGGGCCGCCTGCGGGATATCGCCGCTGCGGAGTGTGACGACGACGGTCATCCCTTGGTGGACAATCCGGACTTCGCCCGTCACTTGGCCAGTGTGCAAACCGACATAGATGCGCTGGAGGCAACCGTATTGCGCCTGGTATCGCGGGAAAGCGCCGGACATGGCCCAGGACCGGAAGCCTCCATCCTCAAGATAAAAGGCACCGAAATCCAGCAACGTCTGTCCGAACTGCTCTACAAGGCGGTGGGCAACTACGCCCACCCACTGTTCAATGAAGCGCACGGCGACACACTCGGGCCCGACTATGCCGCCACCTTGGCCGCCGGTTATTTCAACAACCGCAAGACCTCCATCTACGGTGGCAGCAACGAAATCCAAAAGAACATCATCGCCAAAGCGGTGCTGCGTCTTTGACGCAAACCATAGCGCTGTTACACGCCCTGTCCGCCCACCATCCGACAACCCCGAGGAACAACCACTTTGGACCTGGAATTCAGCGAGGAACAGCGCCTCCTGGCACAGAGCGCCAGGCGTTTTTTAGCCGACAACTACGACCTGCCGAAGCGGCGCGAACGCATCGCCGATGCCCCCGGCTTCGACCGCGAATTATGGGCCCAGATGTGTGAACTCGGCTGGCTCGCGTTGCGCCTACCGGAGCGCCTGGACGGACTGGGCGGTGGCACGGTCGATTGCGCCGTGGTGATGGAGGCAGTCGGGCGGGCGCTGGCCGTGGAGCCCCTAGTGCAAAACATGGTGTTCGCCGCGGCGCTACTGGATAGGAGCGGCTGTAAGGACACGGAATTGGCGCAAGCCCTGGCCACGGGCAAAACCCTCATGGCTATCGCCCACGCCGAACCGCGCTCGCGCTACGCTCTTAACCGTGTCGCCACCCGGGCTGAGGCCAGTGACAGTGGCTACCGTATTACCGGTAGTAAAGCCGTTGCGCACTTCGCTGGCGCCGCCGACAAGCTCATTCTTAGCGCGCGAACGCAAGGCAACGATAACGACAAACACGGCATCTCGCTATTCATAGTGGACGCTGGCGCCGCGGGGCTCACCGTCCGTGACTACCCCACGGTGGATGGCCTGCGCGCCGCCGATCTGTCGCTAGAGGGTGTCGCCGTAAGTACGGACGCGCTACTGAGCCCTGTGAACGGTGGCCTGGAGTTACTGTCCACCTGTATGGACGAGGCCACAGTAGCACTTTGCGCCGAAGCCATTGGCGCCATGGACTACCTGCATGCCGCCACCCTCGAATACACCAAGAACCGCAAGCAATTCGGCCTGCCCATTGGCAAGTTCCAAGTTATCCAACACCGCCTGGTGGATATGTACATCGCTCTCGAACTGGCCCGCTCGATGACATTGTTGGCCGCCGCCGGCATGGACAACGGCAGTCCTCAAGAGCGGGCCCGCTTAGCCTCCACGGCTAAAGTCAAAACCGGCGAAGCCATCCGCCTTATCGGCCAGGATGCAGTGCAATTGCACGGTGGCATGGGCATGACCGATGAGTTGGACATCAGCCACTATTTCAAGCGCATCACCATGATCGATGCGACTCATGGCGACGTGGATTTTCACCTGCGCCGTTTAGTGGCGCTTCAGGCCAGCGACGGCCTGTCGCACTGACAAACACAAAACCGTATTACTATAAGTGTCGCTCGGCAATTTGGATATACCAATCGCCAAGGGAACGATGTCCCAACAGTTTTTGCACCTGCAACAGAGCGACACTCGCCTCAATCAGGTGGGTCGCATAGCTATGGGGCGTGCTCTTTTTTAACCCACAGGCCTCGACCACCTTGCGCGAGGTGACCTGCACGCCGTCACGATCCAGCGCCGTGGTGGCATGATACCCACCCTGGCATCCCTACTTGCGGTTGGGGAACAACAACACCGGATTGCTATGACGCCAATTCCGGATCGGCAGAGACAGAATGAGAGTCTTCTGGTCTTGTATGGTTCGCTAACGCAAGAACGGACACCAAGTGTCTTCCCCGACTATGGGGAGGTCAGCGACTCAACGACAGGCATTCGTTGGAGTTGGGCAATTCGTCCGAAGGGAGGGAACGTCAGTATCACCTTGCTCGATAATCGCTTATCGCTCGGTGGTGTTGCTCTAACATATCGAATACCTCTCGGTGTATTGGACATCAACGACATGGGCCTATTGGCGCAGGACAGTGGAGGCACGTGCTACCTCTGTCGTCGGAAACATACGAATCGACACCGGCCCAAATCACGACTCGGCCTCAAAACAAGGATGAGGGATGTTGATTCGGTCCAGCCACAATGTCCGACTTGTTCGTCGCGCCAAGGAGCTGAGCTGAGTAGATTCTCACGTCAAATGAAGAAGGAGCATGGCCTTGAATAAGGACGTTCGGGAAATGCAAAAACTGCTTTGCGAGCAGCACGAGGCAGATTACTTCCCTTCGCCAAATGACTTGAAGGTAGGCATTGCTTAAATGTTCGCGAAGGAATGATGCCCTGAAATAAGGCAATATTCAGGGCTTCCCCCTGGCTGGCGTTTTCTGGTTGCTGGTGATTACGAAGACGTATGGTATGACGAATCTTTGTTGGATGTTCAGTTGACAACACCCCAAGTTGCGGGGCTTTGTCGTTGATGGAATAGTTATCCGATAATCGATTCAACAACTGTCCTCAATCCTTCCTGGTCCTCGCCGCCGAGTTGTCCCAGCGTTTTCCTGACAATCGCTTTCTCAGAGCCTGTTCAAGATCTCCGAAGCAACAGCGCAATATTTGCAAGTAGCATCATGCCCAACGAGCTTTCGATTAGCCGCTCACAGTTTTTCCACAACCGGCGGTTTTTCTCAAACCATGAGAAGGTT
>WLWE01002093.1_pt1 | contig 13412 bp, 8 predicted proteins | sample 6718301 | NCBI WGS metagenome assembly WLWE01 (sample SAMN12718691, study PRJNA515312) | sponge metagenome | isolation source: marine sponge | host: Mycale hentscheli | place: New Zealand: South Island, Marlborough, Capsize Point | collected 2003-05-01 | reverse complement strand
TTATAATAAAAAGAAATAAAATGGCAGTAAATGTAGATATAGTTTATAAAACCGTATTACTTATTCTGAATAAAGAACAGAGAGGTAATCTAACTCCAGATGAGTTCAACAAAGTTGCTACGCAAGTGCAGTTGGAAATATTTGAGAGTTACTTTGATACACTTAATCAACAATTGCGTAGACCAGATAATGATACAGAATATGGTGATCGCATTAAAAATGTTGATCATAACATATCTGTATTTAAAACATACGGCGATGCAACTTATGTATCAGCTGGTGGGTATTTTACTTTACCTACAATTTCAGGTGCGGGTGTAGCTACGCAAACACTTTTAGGAAACGGAACTTCTATATCGTTTCCCTTCACATCAATATCTTCTTCGCAATTACAAACAAGTGTAATTTCAGTTACAATAAATGGGGCATCAACTACGGCATTTACCATAAGTGGCGCTAATATTATATTTGATTCTATACCGGCTTTAAATGACCAAATAGTTGTTACGGCAACACCGGAGGACTTTTATAGATTAGGTACAGTTATATATAAAGACGCTAATGAAGCACAGCTATCGCAACGAAATGAGCTTCTATACTTAAACAACACACCTTTGTCAGCACCAACTGAATCATATCCCATATATTTATATGAGGATAGTAAATTGTATTTATATCCCAAAACTATTACATCGGATGTAAGTGTTAGTTATTTAAGAAAACCGGTGGATGTAACATGGAACTTTACAATACCTTCAGGTCAAAATTATTACCAATATAATCCCACTAACTCCGTTAACTTTGAATTATCAAAAGGAGAACAAACTAATATTATATTGAAAATATTACTTTACTCAGGAGTTGTAATAAGGGATCCCGCTATAATAAATGTAGCGGCACAACAAGTGCAAAAAGAAAATCAACGCTCAATAACGTAAGATATGCCTATACCTAATGGCGGTTTAATAACCGAAACTAACGAACAATATTATGCCGGGGCGCAGAGATTTATTTCGACTGGAGCCACAGCTTTTACGACTACTTTTAATACCGATTTGGTCTTTGGATCCTACGATCCAGCAAATGCTGATTACGCATTAAACAACTTTAAATTATACACAAGTCCCGATGGTACTCCTGGAAACTACACTGAGTACACAGGAGTATACACTGTAGCAAATAATACTATAACTTTTTTAGTGGCTCCTATTGCAGGTGTTTATGTAGCCGCACAGCTTAAAGCGTTAAATGGGGGCAATTTTGGAACGGAAGATGCTTACGGAGATACTGTCCAGGAAAATTATGGGAGCTATGCTTACACCTCTTTAAACGATGTTATCAATGGGTTTATAGCAACGTACGTAGGAGAACACAAATTAATTGGAGATGTTAAAAGAACCGATGTTATTTTTCACGCTAAAAGAGGTCTACAGGAATTTAGTTACGATACATTAAAAAGCGTTAAGTCCCAAGAATTAAACATACCACCTAGTCTAAGCGTGGCTGTCCCGCAAGATTATGTTAACTACACTAATATATGTTACATAGATGCAATGGGAATTAAACATCCTATATATCCAACAAACAATTTAACAACTAGCCCCTATGAAGTTCCCTTACAGGACGAAAGCGGGCAACTAACTCAAGATAACATAGGGGATAATCTTGAAGCTAACTCTATAACAAACGATAGATGGGCTAATGCTAATGATAGGCTTTTAAATGGCAATATAACAGCAGAAGACTATTACGCGTATGATAGCTATTTAACTGGTAACCCGATACTCGGGCAAAGATACGGTAACGAGCCACAATATGCTCAAAGAAATGGTTGGTTTAATATGAATGAAAGAGAAGGCACAATAGCTTTTTCTTCAAATTTGAAAGGCAGATTAATAGTTCTTGAGTATATATCTGATGGATTAGCTTACGACTTGGATGCTAGGATACCCAAGATGGCCGAGGATGCATTATATGCGCACATACTATATTCTATACTAGCGAGCAGAATAAACCAACCAGAGTACGTTATACAGCGTTTAAAACGCGATAGAGCGGCTAAGCTAAGAAATGCTAAAATAAGATTATCTAACATTAAGCTGAACGAAATAGTTCAAGTAATGAGAGGCAAATCTAAATGGATTAAATCATAATAACATGGAGACAGGCACTATTATCCCAAAACTATTTAAAAAAGCTCATGCTAGAAACTCAAGAGGCGGGCAAACCACTTTTGTAACCGGCAACATAGGGAAGTATGAATTCCATGATAAGCCCCAATACGAAGGACACGAGCCGTCTAGCCACTTAATGGCTGATGACGGAGTAAATCAAGCATGGCCTTCAATATATAAAGACAAAGACAATAATTGGTCTAATCAGACTCAGGCTCAGGCAAAAGAAAGAAATGAATCATATACATTTCATGGCAAGAAAGCGACAGAAAGAATGATTGATTTTGCTAGAATAGGCAATTGGAAAAAATAAAAAGTTAATTAAATGGCACAAGAAATTAAAAACACATTTCTAAAATCCAAGATGAATAAAGATCTTGATGATAGGATATTGCCTAACGGCGAATATAGAGATGCTCGGAATATATCTGTCGGTAGATCCGAAGATAATGACGTGGGTGCCTTAGAAAACATTATTGGTAACGATTTAGTGTCGGGCACTGATATTGGCAATGGCTTAACTATTATAGGTATTAAAGAAGACAATTCTTCTGATTCTTTGTTTGTTTTTTTGACTAATTATACAGACCCAAATCCTAAAAATCCTACTAATGCCCCAGTAGAATCAATTCATTATATATATGTATACAATACGGTTTCTAAAATTTATAAAAGATTAGTACAGGGGGAGTTTTTAAATTTTTCAACAACTAACAGAATAATAGGCATAAACATAATTGAAAACTTATTGTTTTGGACAGACAACAGAAATCAGCCTAGAAAAATTAATACTTCACTTGCAGTTGCTTTTGATTCAGGAGGATTATCTACTGTTGAAGGCGATTATTATACAGAAGAGCATCAAATATCAGTAGCTAAATATAACCCGTATCAAGCAATAAACTTATATAATAGAGCTGATTTGCAAATAAAAAGCGGTGCAACTAGCACTACATTTAAAATAGTAGGTCACAGGGCAGCCGAACTATCTAATTATATAGGTGCAACAGTGGTGTGCGCTGATACTACCCCTTTAATTCAAGGCACTGATTATGTAAAAGTTGTGAGTATATCTAATTCATTTGTTTTACCGGATGAAACAATAATAACTGTATCGCCTGCAATGAGCGCAATTCCCGGAGTCAACGATGTCGTTTCTTTAATTACCTCGACTATGAGTAATAAAAGCGATGACGAAACCTGGCCTGGTGATCCAGATTTTTTAGAAGATAAGTTTGTTAGATTTAGTTATAGATTCAAGTTTGATGATAATGAGTATTCATTAATGGCCCCTTTTACTCAAATAGCATACATACCAAAACAAAATGGCTATTTTTTATACGGAGATGAAGATGCGGCTTATCAGTCAACTATCGTTGGCTTTATGGAAAACCAAGCGCAAAATATAGGTTTAGTTATACCATTACCATCTTCTGCAAATAAATTGTCTTCAGATTACAAAATTGTAGAGCTAGAGGTTATTTTTAGAGAAAGCGATTCTATTGCTGCAAAAGTTTTAACAACTATTCCTGTAGGAGAAATGTCTGCTTCAAGCGAACAAAACAATTATTACACATATGAATATCAATCAAAAAAGCCTTATAGAACATTGCCAGAGGCTCAAACGGTAAGGGTTTATGACAAAGTTCCTGTAAGAGCGCTGGCTCAAGAAAGCGCTGGGAATAGAATTATATATGGTAATTTTAGAGATAAACATACACCCCCCGCTTCCATTGACTATAACTGCAAAGTAGAGCCAAAAATAACCACAGGCTTATTTAACAACTGGATAGAGTATCCTAACCACTCTGTTAAAAAAAATAGGAACTACCAAGTAGGTTTTGTTTTAGCAGATAAGTTTGGAAGACAATCTCCTGTAATACTTTCTTCTAACGACACCGGCACTACAGAAGATAATATATTTTATTCGGGATCAACAATATATTCTCCCTATGACATTGAAAGCACCGATACTAATCCCGCAACATGGTTTGGGGACGCAATACAAGTTTTAGTTAATCAACCCATACAATCTGAAATTAACTTGGATGAAGGTACTCCTGGATTATATGCTATTAAACAACAAAATGAATCTACTGGAGAAGGATTTGCTATAAATCCTCAAGGATTTGCAGCAGCAGGAGTGTCTCCTATAACAAATAGTACATTTACATTTACTCTAAATGACGACCCAACAACAGGGTTTCCTAACAATATAAATATACCTGATGTAGGTGATTCTATGAGAGGGGCCTATACTGATTTTGTTAAAGTAACCAATAGAACAGGGCCCAGCGCTCAAGGGGAATACGTTGTTACAACAAAAGGTAGAGTTAGCGATGTTTATTTAAGAAATGTAGATTTACCAAGCGGTGCCCCCGACTTAAAATTTGCATATACAATAAATGATTTAGGTTGGTATAGCTATAAGATTGTTGTAAAGCAAACAGAGCAAGACTACTACAATGTTTATCTACCCGGAATACTAAACGGTTATCCTGGGCAAAGCGATGGAGGAGAAGAGAATGGGCCTTTTCCTGCTAATGAAGAAAATTTAACAGCACACACTGTTTTATTTAATGACAATATAAATAAAATTCCTAGGGACATAGCAGAAGTTGGGCCAGATCAAAAGCAATTTAGAAGCTCTGTTACTCTTTATGGTGTTGTAACAAACATTATGGAGGGAGCCGGCAATGTAGCAGGAACACCCTATAATACCCAGTATTATCCAAGATTAGATTATTCTGGAAAAAACGCTGTTAAGCATACAGCTACCACAATAGCCACTGCAAGGGATTTAGATATGGCTTATGATCAATTATCTGATGACACCGGAGGAGGAGGAGAAGCCCACAATGGTAATTTAGTATATTACCAAATTGATACGAATCCATTAATAGCTAGAATATCTACCACAGAAAAATCAATTGGATGGACCAACAATAACCCAAATAATACAGGATCGCCATTTAACATGCTACCGTACTTAGCTGTTTATGAAACCGAACCCACAGAATCTTTGTTAGACATATATTGGGAAACATCGTCAGAGGGGCTTATAGTGGATCTTAACGCAGATGTTGCTTCTACTAACGGTGGTGTAGCTGGTTTTCAAAATTTAGTATGGGAATTTAGAGAAGACACAGCGCCTAATACAGCGGTTACTACAGCTTGGTTCAGCCCTATAGACAATCAAGGGCAACCTTTTACAACCCCAATTGAATCCGCTAGCTTAGTTTTAGTAACCGATAGGGGTTTTGCAACCGGAACGGGCACTAATATTGTTACCGATGATTTTAGCTTAGAAAGAGGGGCGGACGGAACCCCTGAAGAAGGCCAATTTAAAATATTTTATAGAGGTTTTGGCAAGGTTTTTGAAGCAGAAAGTGCAATAAGAGATATCTATACTTTTACAATTAATTGTGTTACTGCAGATGGAATTGAATCCACTGTTCAGCTTACTGGACAAGCAGAAGGTTTTGGCGCTTTTGAAAATTTGCAACCAGCTTTTAATACAATTAGTGCTATTGTAACAAATCCTACTGAAAGTGTAATTTTAAGCGCAGCAACTTGGGAAGCTGCTACCCCTAGAAACGGTACAACATTATTTGGTAGCCAGCAATCAGAACTAATATATTCTTTTAGAGCCTTAAGCTCTGGTTCGCCTTTACCTATAAACACAAATACGGGAGAACCCACTTGGCAAATGAATCCTATAACGGGTGAGTTAAGGCAAGACACAGAAAACTACATTACTCCAGAGGGGATATACAGATTAGAATTGATGCTTGAGGACGCAGCAAGCACTCCCCCTGTTTTAGAAGCGGCTACGGGTTACAGCTCACTGGTTGCAAAACAAAATCTTTATGTTCGCATAGAGCCTGCTCATGTAAATGCCGAAGCTCTTAGCACAGACTGCGTTATTACGCCAGGGGCTATACCAGTCTCGGGTTATACAAATATATCAGATACACATCTTGTTACAGACCCGAATTCAAATTCAAATATTTTTGGTGGGTGGGAAAATTATCAAAAAACTAATTGTTTTTATTACTTAACTGAGGATCAGCTCCCTCTGCCATGGCCTGGTCAAAACGATGAGAACTCTAGAAATGCATTAATTGCGGCCTTTGTAGATCAAGGCATAACGGTTAACACTCCTATTAATAATGATGAGTGGTCTAATACAGGCGCAAATAGAATAGGCACCAAGTCTCATAAAAGTGGTACTATTTGTTTTTCTATAAATACATTTTCTCCCCGTAATACATCGCAGCTTGGCCAATCAAATACGTTTAGAATACCAACCGTTGATTTTTATTGGAGATACGAAAATAATTTCGGCGGCGGCGGTTGGAGACAACTACCTAGAAGGCAATGGAACTTTCCTAAATTTTTAGCAGAGCAAAATAGTGTTGGTAATGAAAATGACGGTAATAATACCGAGCCTATAAACCAAGAAAATAGGGTTAGAACAGAAATACAAAGCCCATTTAATGACCTGCCTGCAATAAATAGCTCATACGCAGAAAATGATCCGTTTCCTAATAATACATACGAACTAAATGATCCTTATGTTGTTATAGATCAAGGCCAAAACCCTGTTTGGATACAAACGGTGAGATCGTTTGATTACCAAGATTTTCCTCAAGGAAGCGCATCATCAGGCGCTCCCGCTAATTTAGGGATAGAGTATGCAATATTTGTTAGCAATCAAGAGCAAATACAAGGTAGATATGGACCGGATGGGATGGTAAGAACATGGATACAAGTAGACGACTTAAATTATCCGTCTTGTGTGCCATGGTTGGGCAAAAATGCCGTTACAGAAAATGGTGCTGGCAATTTATTTAAGTATTTTAGATCAGGAGGTAATAATAATAGCAGCGGCTACGTACAACTAGCTGTCCCAAATATCTTTGACGCGTGGGCTAGAAGTCCGTATGGTGATTATGTAAAAACTTTTTTTAACAATAGTTCTGATTACGAAGCATTTAAACCAAACGCTTACATAAATCTAAGGCTAGATAGAAGCACTATAGGATTAGAATCTTGGACTACTTGGACTAAACCCGAGAATAGACCTGGAGGAGCTATCCCATTTCCTCCAATTAACGAGCAGTTTCAAGATCTCCAGTGGGTTGCAAAATATGACCTTCAAGGTAACAAAAAAATGAACCCTGCGCAAGTGGAAGGGGTTGATTCCATTAGAGTATTACCGGATTATCCTATAGACCAGGGCATTAGTGATTCTGGCAGAAAAACAAAAGGCACATTAAGAATTAGAAAAAGCACAAACTAATGTCAGCATTAATAGAATTAAAATACTTTAACACTTTTTGGCTTAAAAGAATTAAGTCGGTAGCTGATGTAACTCCAGGTACAACCAGAAATTACGGAAGTAATACTGGCGCTACATTTACATTTCCAGGGCAGGTGGATTTATTAGAAATGAATGTAGGCCAACAAGTAACTATGCCCTATATTGATGGCAATGGAGATAGCCAGTTTTATTCTAGCTATATAGTAGAAAGAATTAGCGATTTTAGTTTTAAAGCTGCAGACGCACTAACTGGAACGGTAGATACCACTATAACACCTGTAATGACTTTTGGTAAAATAATTAACTTTGATAATATTCCCCAAAGCTATCCTGATAGCGCAACTAATGATTGGATAATAGAAGAGTCGAGAATTCGCGGGGGGTATAATAATACTACAGTTGATTTTGGAGTTAAGGCGTATTTAGTTGACGATGAGCCTAATCAGTTACATAGATTTAGTTCCTTAATACATTCTGGTATTTTTAATTCTAGAACTGGTGTTAATCAAACTAATCAATTTTCTGTAGCAGAAGATATAACCCGAACAATAGATCCAGCTAATGGTTCAGTGCAAAAGCTATATGCTGAAGACACAAACTTAATTATTTTCCAAGAAAGTAAAGTAAGTAAATCTTTAATAGACAAGGATGCAATATATTCTGCAGAAGGCAATGCAAGTGTTACTAGTCGTAATTTAGTTATAGGCCAGAATGTAGCATATGCTGGTGAGTATGGAATAAGCACAGACCCAGAGTCATTTGCGGTTAATGGTTATAGAAAATATTTTACAGACAGAGATCAAAATATTGTATGCAGATTATCAATGGACGGCATAACTCCCATATCTAATTACGGTATGACCGACTTTTTTAGAGACAAATTATCTACAGCTACTGGTGATATAATAGGTGGGTGGGACGCTCACAACAAGCAGTATGTAATAACAATACCTCAGCCGCCCGTAACAGAAGGAATAGTAACTGTTCCGGGTTATGAAACACTGGCATTTGATGAAATAGCAAAAGGATGGGTTAGTAGATTTGAATATTTTCCTAATAAAATAATTAGTTTAAATAATAATTACTTTACAGCTAAAGCTGGTAAATTGTACAAACATTATACGCTAGCTACAAACTCGCAAGCTAGAGGAGTATTTTATGGAACACAAAATGAATCAAGTGTTACTTTTGTGTTTAACGGGGGTCCTTCTATTGTTAAAAACTTTCAGACTATAAATTACGAAGGCGATACCGGGTGGAAGATGACATCTTTTAAAACTAATACGGATAACGCATTACCTGTATCGCAAGCAACGTTTGCTACAACTTTGTCGGATATGCAAAATGCGTTATTAATAAACAATTTTAAATTAAAAGAGGACAAATATTACGCAGATCTTGTTAATAATACATCGTCACAAAGTGGGGAAATCGTTTTTGGAAGATCTTCATCCGGAGTAAAAGGATTTTTTGGCGAAGTAACTATGACAGTAGATAATTCAGCAGGCAAAAAAGAGTTGTTTGCAGTAAGTACAGGGTTTGTAAAATCATCTTAATTAAATGGAATTAAAAAAAAATAAAAAAACTATAAACGAGGGTATGGAAGAAATTAAAAATTTCTTAATGGACCCAACTACTAAAGGAGCAGACTTACCTATAAAACACTCGTTTGCGCCAGGCATATACGCGAGAGAAATGACTATTCCTGAAGGAACGTTACTTTTAGGTAAAATACATAAGCATAGGCATCATAATTTTTTAATGAAAGGCTCCATTATAGTTCTTACAGAATCTAAAGGAGTAGAGCTATTACAAGCCCCTTTAATGATAGTTTCTGAGCCGGGTACGCAAAGAATAGGGTATGCAGTAACGGATACGATATGGACTACCGTGCACGAAAACAGGGATAACACAGAGGATTTAACTGTTATTGAAAAGCGCACTGTAACAAACGATAAGAAAAAATATATAGAATATAAAAATAACTTAATAAAAAACATAACAATATGAGTTGGGCAATGGCAGTCGGAGCATCTGTAACCGTTATAGGCGGCCTAGTAAGCAAAGGTTCCGCAAGAAAAGCAGAAAAAAAAGCTAGAAAAGAGCAGGAAAGAATTGCTCGGCAAATGGCGGCTTTTGAAGCAAACAGACAAGCGATTACAAATCCTTATGCAGGCGTTACCTCTAATGAGGCTATGATAGAAGAAATGCGTAATGATCTTTCAAATCCTTTTGCTAATCTAGGCGTAGCTACTCAGGCTGCTGAGATACAAATGGAACAGACGGATATTGCTTTAGCAAATACATTAGATATATTACAAGCCACTGGAGCTAGTGCTGGTGGTGCAACTGCTTTAGCCCAAGCTGCTAAGCAAGGTAAGAAAGATGTTGCCGCTAATATAGAGCAGCAAGAGGCTCAGAATGAAAAACTAAGAGCAAAAGGAGAACAAGATTTGCAAGCAAAAGAAATGCAACTTACTCAAATGGAAATGTCGGAGTCTGCTAGAGTACAGAACGCACAAGCTGCTGGAGCGCAGTTTATGTTTAATGCTCAAGAAGCCAGAGATATGGCTACGCTTGATAGAATGTCAGGGCAAGAAAGCCAATCAAGACAAGATATAGCTAATGCTCAGATGTCTCAGTCAGCCGCCGATGCTGCAATGATTTCGGGAATAAGCTCAATGGCCGCGGCTAAAATAAAATCCTACGGAGTTACTCCGACAGGAGGTACAGATGGTATTTCAGACGATGATCTAATCCAACCCGACCCACCACCGTCTGACCCACCCCCGTCTGATCCACCACCAAATTCAGGAACAGGAACAGGAACAAGTTCGGGGCAAGGAGTATCGCCCTCTGACAGAAGGCTAAAAACTAATATAGTAAAAATAGGAGAATCAACTTCTGGATTAAATATATATTCTTTTGAGTACATAGATAAAAATTTTGGAGAAGGAACTTACAGCGGAGTAATGTCCGACGAAATACCAAAAGAAGCGGTTACAAAAGGAAATGATGGATTTGATAGAGTTGATTATTCCCAGCTAGATGTAGAATTTAAGAAAATATAAAACATGAGTTATAGAGATCCAAAAATAATTGACAATAAATCAGGTTTACTGGTTCCACAAGCTTTAATGAAAGGTATTGCTGATATATCCACTGCTTTTGACGCAAGATTTGCAGCACAAAAAAAAGCTAATGAGCTTGAAGCAAAAAGACTAGCTGACTTAGGTTTTAAATTAGATGAAGAAGAACAAGGCTCTTTAGAGGACCTAGGTAAAACAAAATTGCAGGGTAGCGAAGCTTATCAGAAAAGTGTTAGGGATGCGCAAGATCATTTTAATCAAATGTATTTTGATGCGAAAAGAGTTGTATACACAAATCGTTCTTTAACTAATAAGCAGACAGCGAAACTAAGAGAAAAAATGACCTTTGCTAAAGGTCAGTTATTAAAAATAAATACTCATGTTCCCCAAGTAGCTACTTTAAGTAAAAAAGCTAAGGAGCTAAGGCAAGACGGTAATACAATACTTGGATTTACGGAATCTTACAAAGCTATTGGTAATTATACAAAAGAAGACACTATAGGCTTTGGAGCTGCTTTGGACAATATGAAGGGCACGTCTTTACTTATGAGCTATGACTCTGATGGCAATTTATTTTTAAATGGAACATACCAGGGAGGTAGCATGACGCAAAGTATTGAGTCTTTTAATAATGAAGATTTTAGATTGACTAATGACATATCTCAAGTAGCTACAAATGCTACAGCGGCCTCGGTTAAGAAAATGATGAACGGGAATAAGCTAGACCCCTCTTTCTTTAGGACATCGAGTGTAAATGCTCAAGGCCAAGTAACAGAGGTTCCAGAGGTAGTTGATGAAAGAGTAAAAATACTGGAAAATGGTGTATGGACAGGGGATTATCAAGTAACAAGTTACAATAAGATAAACCAACAAGGTAAAAGTAATATTTTACAATCGGTACAGTTGGCTACGGCAGACCTAGAAACTTTAAAAGGCCAGCCTAATTACTTAACAACTATGCAAAATCAATTTGACATAGACGAAAAAACAGCTAAAGCCTGGAAGTCTGGTGACAAAAAAGCTGAAGCAATAGTTAATGAGGCTGTAAATAAGCAGGTAGCCGGGCGTTTTGGGCTACAAGCTAAACCTATATTAGATGGAAATAACAATGTTACAGGATACGACTACATAAAAGAAGGAAAAACTTCTGTAGATAAAGCACCTAATAAATCTATGACTGCACAAAAATCCCAGGTGTTGCTCAGTAATTACTTAGAAGACTTTAATTTAGCGTCTCAAAATAATTTAAGCAAGGATGAACTTATTGTTAACACTTTAAAAGTAGGCAATAACAGAAGAATACGGATAGGGTCTGGCTATTATACTCCTGTAGGGATGGAAATCAATACTGGGTTAGTGACTATAACAAAGACAGGTAAACCTGACAGAGAAACTCAAGACGGTAAAGATAGAGATATAGTCAATTACGATTTAACTGATCCTGTGCAGTTATATAACTTTATAAGAGCAACTACAGGCATGCAAGAAACTGAAATTAAAGCACTTAGAAAAAAAATATTAGCTTACCAAAAATCAAACTAAATAAAAATATATGTGGGAATATTTAATAAATGAAAAATCCGTTACTTTTAAAGACGAAGCGGAAAGAGCTAAGGGAATTTCTGAAGCAGAACAACTAGGCTACTCTATAGAACTGGTATCAGAACCAGAAGAAAAGCAAGAAGAAAAGCAAGAAGAGCAAGATCCAATACTTGCTAATATTGAAGCTAATACTCCAAAAGAAGATTTTACACAAGGCCCTGCAAAGAGTGCGGATGCAGCGTCGGAAACTGTAGCACAAGTCGGTATGGAATTGCCGCCGGAAGATACTTCTTCGGATTTACCAGAAGAAACCTATAATATACAAGGCATTGATGTAACCAAGCAGGAATACGAAGATTATCAAGCTCTTGTCGATAGCAGGAAAGATGATGAAATTACAGAACTTTTAGGAGGTACACCTGTAAACGACAAGCCTGTATATGGGCGTGTTTTAAATGAAAATGGAGAAATTGATTTCATAGAAGAGCCGTATGAAGATCAAATGCGTAACTACAAAAACACTTATTTTGATGCGATAACTGGATCAGGTGATTTTGCTTATTTACAAGATAAGCCCCTTACTGAAAGAAAGTACTTAGCAGATAAGCTTGTTCCAAAGCCGACTCTCGTTAAAAAGCAGTACAATCAACAAACAGATAAATATGAATTAGTACCTACTGCCGATGCCACTGCCATGGTAGAAGCGGCGTTGCCAAGCAATTTTAGCTCGTATAACACTCCTGAGCAATTTGATAAAGCCACTGATGTAGCTATTGCTAAGGTAATGCAAGAGGATCCTATATTGCAATTTGATATTAATGTAAATATAGCCGCTAGTAAAGATAAAATGGCTGAAGTTGTAAAAAAACTTCAAGAAAAGTACGATACTAGTGACCCTGTTCAGTATGAAAAAGCTGTTAAAGAATATAATGAAGCATTAAATGAATTAGTTTTAGAGCCAGTATATAATTCACCAACATACCAAAATACTAGATCGCAACTTTATAAGGTTATAGATGAAGTTGCCGCTAGTAATAAAAAGCAATTTGGAAGAAGTAAGGATGCTTTCTTGTCTTACGTTGATAGAGTAGCAGCTCAAAGAGGCGGAGAGTCTAGCACAGCTATGGTGCTTACTGAATCAGTCTACAAGGGTATTAAAATGATGCAAGGTGATTTTACCCGAGCTCAAGTAGGGTTTGCCCAAGATAATTAGATAGGCGCTGTAGTGGGTATCGGAGAAAGTGAAAGAGGGTTAAACGCCGGTAGTGTAAATCTTACAGA
>WLWE01002092.1_pt1 | contig 13412 bp, 21 predicted proteins | sample 6718301 | NCBI WGS metagenome assembly WLWE01 (sample SAMN12718691, study PRJNA515312) | sponge metagenome | isolation source: marine sponge | host: Mycale hentscheli | place: New Zealand: South Island, Marlborough, Capsize Point | collected 2003-05-01 | reverse complement strand
CTAATCAGTTGTTAATCGCACGCTGATAACTAGCGATAACCCTTGTGGCTACAAGTGTTAAACCAAAAGCTCAACGTTGTTGATAACTGTTCTCAATAAGTAATGACTATTGATAATCGACCGACTCTCTTTGGGTATATCAATAGCTGCACGACTGTTGAAGCGGTAGTGAAAGCAGGTGTAACTGCACTACGTCCGAATGTATTCTCAATAGTGCTATCTAATTGAGAATAAGCAGGCCAATAAGCATCACGTTTGGAGTCGCACGAATTCAGGCTCAAGGCTCCGCATTTACGCCCCACACAGGAGAAGCAAGCTTCCATCCCTTCTTGCGTAGTGATTTCCATAGAGCTTCAGCTTCTTTACGCCTGACGTAACGACGGCTTTTCAGCAGAGCGGGAGACCCATCGCTCATACCTCTACCTCGGTCAATAAAAATCCGTGGGTCTTGAAGCCAGCTCTTCTCGTCACGGTGAAAGCGCAGGGTCCAATAGCCCTCGCCATCCGTGAGCCAACCCTCTGTACCCATGCCCTGCTAATTGCTAGTACATCAGTACTTATATCTAACTTGCGTGTCAAGGAAATCGAAAGCACTTCCCTGCAGATCAGGCGGATAACTCTCCATGCGGAGTTGTCCTAACAGTTGTCTTATCCGTTGTCCTAACGATGGACTATGTACTTATGTAAAGGCTGCAATGACTGGGGTTTGGTGCCTATGTGTCAACGGTGAAAGGTGTGGCCCAGCGTTAAGACGTCAGTGACTGCCTGAGATCTCTTGCAATCACTAGCAGTTGTCCTTACAGTTGTCCTAACGGTTGTCCTAACGTTCCATTACGCCTCGAAAGAACCACCAGCTTCCTTACGTAAAGGCTGATCGGTTGGGTCGGCTCACGTATTTCCGTCAGATACCTGCGGAGCTGCGTCCATATCTGGGTGGGAAGGCATCGATACGTCGTTCATTAGGACCAGCAGCCACTGATATCAGCGATGCGTCGGTGTTATCGGCGTATTCGAGGGTTCATTCAGAGGTTGAAGCCCTGATTGCGGACGCAAAGCAGAGGCAAGCCCACGGATCTGCCCTGATGGCGGTGGATACGGAGGCAATACGCCCTGGTCTGGAGCAATTTCCCCTGTCAAAGCGGGATGTTGCGGGGATTGCAGGGCAAGTACTGCTTGATATCCGAGAAGCGGTGGCAAATCAGCAGTCAATGTCCGCTGAGTTCACGCAATCGCTGGTTGCACTGGCAATCAAGGCCAAGAACAAAGGCATATCGGGGATATCGGTGGCTGATTTCGCAGTCCTCGCCAAACCAGCCCTCAATTCCTTGGGTATCTCCCCAAGTCCAGCGGATATGGAGGCAATCGGGCAGGCATTGCTGGGATATCTGCCGATCATCCAGGCGGATATGGGGAAGCTGGCGGATATGGACTACTCGCCACCACGATTGGCGGAGGTTGCACCACCGATGCCCAAGAGGCAGGCGACTTGGCGTGATCTGTTTGATGCATGGCTGGCATCAACGGGAGGAGTGCTGGAACAGGACGGATATGGAGTTCATTCGGACAGGCAGGGGCCATATCGCACAGCAATCGCTGAGTTCACCGAGCACATCACGGATGTCAGCCCAACATCGGTGACACCCGAGCAAGCACAGGACTATCTCCGCTGGTTGCAGGAAGACAGTGCCAAGTCAGTGCGAACACAGCAGGGGAGGCTCACCTGTATCCGCAATCTTCTGCGTATCGGGGTGAGCAAAGGATTAATCAGCAGTAATCCCTTTGATGTGGTGGTTCTCAAGACACCAGCAGGTATTGAGGACACGAAAGGCTATCGACCTTTCACAAAGTCAGAACTCAAGGTGATATTCAAAGCAATCAAAGAAGAATTAACAGTTGATCGTCGGTTGATGCCGTGGATATTGCTATGCACTGGTTGTCGTTTGGCTGAAGCGTTTCAACTGCGAACAAAAGATATAAAGCGTACGGATACTGGCGTTTGGTACATCGATTGGCAGCATGAACCACTGGGTCAGTACCCAATGTTCTTGAAGACAAAGGCAAAGAACAATCGTCAGTGTCCTATTCATCCAGCATTAATCGAACAGGGGTTCCTGAAGTTGCCAAGGAAGAATGAAGGACTACTACTGCCAGGTCCAAGCTATTCAAGTGCAACATGGAGCCAGTGGTTCACACGATTGCTACGTCAGATAGGTATGTATGAGAAGCGGAAGACCTCATTGCATTCACTACGTGGTACAGCAAAAGATTTGCAAAGAGAAGCAGGTATCTCGTTGGATGTTCGTCATGCGCTGACAGGTCATAGCTCTAAAGATGTAGGCGAAAGTTCTTACGGTAAAGGGTTGCGGATGATGCCTGATGTACTGGCAAAAGAATTAACCAAGGTTGACTTAAGTTGGCTCGAATAAAGTCAGTCATATCCAAACTTGTTATACAAAAGATAGGTAGAATAGATAAAGGAATTCCAGTATTAAATATGAATAGCAATCCGACAATGAGCCGCAGTGAGTTTATTACTGCTCGTGCAAGTACAGCAGAGCGTATGACTGCAGAGAAACTTCAAGTGACCTTGGGGTTAGCCAATCAGTCACAGCTAGTACGCAACTTGATTGAAGAGAAAGCAGCAGAGCTAGGTGTTGCCTGATGAACTTCCTTGAAGAGTTAGAGAAACTAAAGCTCAGAGCGCAAGGAGCAAAAGATGACTTGGGCTTTGGGTTATCAGAAGGTATGCGTGTCACACCTGAAGACAGGCGTGATGCTCTCTGGGAAATCAGAGACATCGAAGGGAAGTCAGAGCCACCTCGTGCTGTCTCAACGATGGCAACCCAGCCAGGCATTGATGTTCTGAGGCAGATCAAAACCATTCATCCGAATGCTCCACTGCCAGGAGTTAGTCCATACAGCGACGAGTTCTTTGTCATGCGTGGCAAAGGTGGAATGAACTTCGGACCGAATGCACCTGCTGACTTGAGTCCTGGTGATAAGGCTGGAGTTGAAAGGTATAAACGTGGACTGAGAGAGCAAAGCTTCCTTAGAAAGGCAGGCTTCTTAGGTGGAGCAGCAGCATCAGACCTAGTGAATGACAGCAGTCGTTCAATCTGGTGGCTGATCAACGCACCTCAAGCCGTCACGAACTTGGCATCAGAGCTTGGTGCTGCTCATTTTTCACCCGACTTGTTTGCTCGACGGGAGGTATCCCTTGATGAGGCAACCAAGAAAGGATGGGTGAACTACAAGCAACCAGCAATTAATGAGGCAGCACTGAACGAACGGGTGAGAGACATCAGTGAAGAGGCTGAACGCACTCTTCTAAATAAGTTTGCAGATGGAATGGTTGATCCTGAAAATCCATATACCGATACAGACTTTGATAAAGATATGGCAGTACTTCAGGAGAAGTCAAAGCGAAAGGCACTTGAACAGCTTCAAGCTGAAGCCAAAGATAACGTTGGTAATTATGTACGTTCTCGACCTGGTGTAAAGATCAGAGGCAACCGCATCTTGAAGAACAGGTTTAATCCAAACCTCGTGAATGCAGCAACAATTATCCCTGCGGCATTAGGTATCAATGCTGGTATTGGATTGATGGGTAGGCACGAAGGTTATCAAGCAGTCGTCGCAAGTGAAGAGGATGCAAGGAGAACAGAGAATGCACTTGCTGAAGTTGCCTCAAGGTATCTTGCAGGAAGAGAAGGACGTCTGCTTGAAGCGGAAGACTTCTTACTTGAGAGACCTGATGTATCAATGGGTGAGTACCAAAAGTATCGTGGCTACTTAAGGGATAGAGACATCGATATGAATCCATTTGATGATGGCAAGATCAACTTCGGTGGCATCCTTAAGACAAACCCTGACGGTATCCGTGGTGCTGAGTTGTCCTTCATGGGCAAGAGCTTGCCAGTGAACGACACCTTGATGCCAACGATTGGTGCGGCAGCAGGCACAGCACTAGGTGCAGCACTAACCAACCTTGGCTCCATCAAGATGCGAGGTGGATTCAAAAGACGTAAGGGTTTAGGTAAAGCAGTTGGCTTTATGCCTGAAGTTCTTCCACGCAATAGAGATGGCAGTCGTCAGAACGCACGTAAAGGTGATGGTCCAATCAATCGAATGCAAGCCGAGTTCGATAAAGATGATGGACCAATGCACAACGTCCGTGTACTTGGAACAGTTGGCGGCATGGGTATGGCTGGACTAGCAGCAGGTAATGCACTTGGTACTTCGATTGAAGATGAGCGTCGCCGCCGCAACTTTGAAGATAGAAACCCTGGCATTGACTACGACACTTACAAGACGAATGCGAAGAAAGTTCTAGACGAGAAGATTAAAATAGCTGCAGCCAACCCCAATGCAGAAAGCGAAAGGGGTGAGTCACGAGTTGGGTTCAGTAAGCGTAGTCAGCAGGCTGCTCTTCAAACAAAGACGCTGCAACAGCAAACTCTTATTGATCAAATCATTGATGAAGAGCGTAAGGCACGTGCTAACAAAGCATTGGGTACACAGAACTGGGCATTAAACAAAGCACAGGACATTGAGAACTCAATCGGAGAAGGAAAGAAGAAGAAAGAAGAAGAGCCATATCCACTTATCTAGACTCACTTAAATGTATAACAACCTAGTAAAATAGTAGTAACACCAGGATTAAATCATGAGTAGCGCAAGAAAAAAGATGATGGATTATCTAAACAATAATCTTTCGCCACGCCAGTATCAACAGACCGAAGAACTTCAAAAGGCAGGGGGCTTCTTTGGTATGGGAGCGGACGCAGATGTTATGGCTGAGAACGTCAAGAGACAAGAGCGAAACGACAGGCGTGCACCTAACAACAGGAAGGTAGAAGCACGAGGCAAACGTCTTGACCCAGACGCAGGTAACGCTGAGCAGTACCTGATGGATAGGCGTATTGATATTGAAGAGATGGCACCCACTGCATTGATGGCAGGTGGTGCGGCATTAGGTGTAGCTGGTATCGGTGGATTGGCGAATGCTTATTCACAGCAAGCCAACGATTACCTGCCGACTGATCCACTCGCAGTAACAGGCAGGGCAATCAGCAATCTCTACACAGCAATACCCGTTGGAGTTGATCCGTTGGCAGATGCACGGAACAAAGTCAACGAAGCACGCAACCTTGTAGGTAGTGAGAACATGCTCGCTGCCTTAGCTGAAGATGAAATCGTTCAGCTCCGTAGTGAGAACGAAGCACTCGATGCAGCACGGACATCTCCAGAGGATGCAGCGATCAGTCGCATCACCAGAGACATGGTTGATAGCAGGGCACGTGAACTAATGCAGACGCCTATTCAATACAGCGATGGTTCCGTCCGTCCGATGAGGTACGACGAAGCAGTTCGCCACGCAACGGAACAGGTGAACATGGAAATGAGAGCCAATCAAGTTTATTAATCAACAGTATTTACAGAGGACAGAACAATGGAACAGCAGCAACCAGTCGATCCACGCAAGATGGAGATGGTCATGAAGATGCTCGAAGCTGAACAGCAGAATCGTGCTATCAGTCAGAGCGATGGCATCACTGTGTACCAATCAGAGGGCGATGTCCCTGGTGTGTACATCGATCAGTACCAGCAATCACAAGACGCATATAACAAGGCACTGCTTCAACAGCAGTCAGCTAATGCCTATCAGCAACAGCAGAATATGTATTACGCACCGCCTCGTGCTGATGCGTTTGATGTAGATGTCAATGCAATGGCGATGGGCAACCCCAACTACAGCGTCAGTACTGAAGGACAGAACGTAACTGTCAACAGCAACGGAGACATCATTCGGTATTGATATGAAGTACGAAGATGTTCAAGAGCAGATGCAAGCTCTTGCTGATAAATGCGAAACACAAGAAGAAGTAATGCGTGAGGTAAAGGCATTGGAACCAGACGCAAAGATGCAGATGGTTTATGCCTTACGCACAGATGAGTTCTTTGAGGATGTCAAACGTGAGAGCCTTCATTTCATCGATTGGATTGATGACAATCACATCATCAATGACCACGTTCGTGGATGCTCAAGGCGTGAGCCATTGATTGGAATGCTGCGAGCGTTGGCTGGGATGTTTGCTCAGTCAGCAGAGGCACAGTCCAGGCAAGAGATGCAGGTAATGAATGAAGACACGCAATACGGAATGAAGTTGGCAGATGATTGCGCCACGCTTGGCAATGAACTTGTTGATCTTGTTGACCAGATCATCACGTACTCCATGCACTACCAAGCAGTCATGACTGGTCGTTCAATGGATGTGAACTACACAGACAGTGAGGGAGCACACGTGCCGTACACGCCCGAGCAGATTGCAAGGGAACAGTTGATGCAGCAGCAAGCGAAGGACGATATCCGTACGTGGCTACAGCAAGAACAAAAAAAGAGGGAGGCAATAGCCTCCCCTTCAGGTGATTCAAATGTCAGTCAGCTATCACTGCCTCTTGGGGCTGCTGAACAGAAGTCTTACGACGAGCACGCCGAGGTTTCCTGATGTCGTCGAGGAGCTCATCAAGCTCTTCAACAGGAACTTCGAATGGCTCTTCCTCTACTGAGACTTGAGCTTCCACCAGTGGTGATTGCTCGTTGTCTTGAGAGGTGCCGTTGATGTAGCTGATGATGTCGAGCTTGTCGTCATAGCCAAGCTTCTCCCCAGTGAATGCAGACTCAGGAAGCTGCACTCGATGGAACGCACCGTCTTCGCAGTAGGAGGCGTCAACAAAAGTCGCACGCCCCTTACCTCGAAGGGTGATGGTCACCTGATCCGCAAGTTGTTTGCGTGTCATGTGTTGGAACTGAGTGAGGAAGCTTGTTGCTGTCCAACTGTCAAAGCCACAGCGATACACGTAGGTCGTGCCATCTGAAGCAGTCACACGGATCAGCAGCTTTTCAACTGGATCAAAGCTTTCGTATTGCTGGGTCTTGATGGAGATGTCCACCAACCAGCAACGCAGAGAGTTAGGTACCCACATACGAGCACCGTCATCCAGCAGCAGGTATGCACAGCGTCCATTGCTGGCTTCGCTTGCACCTGAGATGAACAAGGTTGTCATCATCGATTGCTGCAGCTCTTGAGTTTCATCAACGAAACCACTGAGACCTTCAGCGATGTTGTCGATACCAGCGGCATCAACAGGAACGATGGATAAAGTCATTGAACTATCTGACAAAGGACGTTCCCATTACTGAGAACACCAAAGAAAAAAGCCGCTGTTATGCGGCTAATGATTCATGAGTAGAAGGACTGTTGTCGTGGCAGATAGCAGCAACAATCAGTGCCATATCAGACCTGCTTGTACTGCCTATGCCTGACCACGCTTGACCACACGTGAAGTGAATGACGGTGGGATTGGGGCTAGTGCCATCAGTGACAGCAGCTGCGTATGTCTGATGACCAACCCTTACGTAGCAAACGTTCGTGCTGTTCTTACTGACATAGCAGTGCGACTGATGCTTGGTGAATGCAGGAAGGACCAAGCCGAGGCTCAGTCCCAACGCAGCCACGAGTGCTGCTCTCTGCATCAGTACTCGCTTTTGAAAAGCACTGTGGTGACTGCGTTCTCACCGCCCCAGTCATCGGTAATGACATAGAGAGGTGGGCAGTTGTTCCGATCAACGACGGAGACGATGCGACCCCCTTCACCTGGATGGTTGTAGGTGTGGGTGTTGAGCAGATGGTCTTCGTCACACGTATCCAACTGATCGCAGTTCAAGTGACAGGACACAGCAACAGCGATGTGATGCCGACGCCACTCAAGACCAAGGGTCAGAGGGTTTGGTTCGTGTTCATAAGGAGCAAGCCCCGTGGCAATCCAATCGTTAATTCCTTGGGTCATCACGAGTTGTCCGCCGTGAAGAACACGTACGCCTGGTGAGTAAATCATTTGAGAGTGAATATGAATTACACGAATGAAGAAAGCGGTCGATAGACCGCCTGATGTTTAATCAATCGGACAAGACAAGCGTCTGTCGCAATAGTCTTTGAGCATCACAAACAGCAGTGTTTGGCTTATGTTGTGCTCGCTTGAAATTGCTTCTACGTCAGCGGTAATCCTTTCGAAGCTAGGAAAGAGCTGTGAAATATGTGGGGCAGATGTTGGTATTGTTTGCGTAATCATTTGAATATAGTTGCTGAGTAATGCCCCTGCTATTCACAAGCAAGGGGGGGGAATGATAAGTTATTATTATCAGTTAGCGAACAGAAGTTTCAATCGTTCGTATCTTTCAGCTACGTTCTCGGCATCACACTCGGTGCGATAGACGAGGTCAGATAGATAACGCTGGCGACTGAAGGGCACCAGCTCTGGCGGAGAGATACGCACTAAGCAATAGCCTCAATAGCAGCAAGGGTTTTGGCTGAAGGCTTGCGACGGCGTGCCTTACGTGGAGCTGATGTGTCTTCGTTCGCCTGTCTTCGTTCGGTTGGAACAGAGACATCGATGATGGGCTCAACTGAAACGGGCAGAGCCTTTGGTATGGCTGGTTCTTCAGGAGCAAAGCTTGCTTCTATGAAACGGAAGACAAGAATGAACGCTGGAATAACAACACGAGTAGAGAGGACGACAACAAGTGCGGCAACGGTTGCGGCACCTGTGATGAGAGTGGATTTCATAAGAGGAATAGATAAAGAACAGAGGGCTACAAGGAGCAGCCCAAGTGAGGGTCAAGCTCCAGCAGGCAAGGGGTCTGCTTCGTCGTATCCAGCAGAGGTGCTTGCTTGTTCGGCAGCATCATCAAGACCTGGAACATTCAGACCAGCAGCGGTTGCTTGCTTCTTGAGTTCAAGTATCTGCTCCTTATCAAGGGAGCTGAAGAAAGCAGAGCCAAGGCGCCAACTCATTACGCCACCGCCTATCAATCCAGCTACAGCGAGTATTCCGCCTAGTCCTGGGAAGATTGCTGCGAGCAGGCCGATGATGATTACATAAACGCTTTTGTCTCGGCAGTTTTCCCAAGCCGCATCCCGAGTTTCCTTGAGTTGGAAAGCACGGTCGCAAAGCCCTGCCTTGCGTGCGACTTCAAGCGTGAGGAACTTATGGAGTGCGGAGTAAAGACCAAGCGATAAGACACCGCCAGTTGAATACTCCAAGCCACCCATTAAGCCGAGGCTGGTGCCGTCGCCAGTTAAATCAAGAGGGAGACAGCCACCGAGAGCGACACCTTCGTAGCCTGTGCGGTTGTCGTCTGGTTTAAATGTGTAGGAGCCGTCAGTATTTTTAGTGAGAGACATAAGTAATAATGTGTAAGTGAATATGTTTGTTAGGGTTGTTGGTTCCGTGGAGGAGAACTTCTCCTGCGCCTAACCTTTTCCAACCCCACCCTGGAAAAAAGCACCTGATAAGGTGCGGGGCTGTTGTTAATCCCAGTCGTTAAGACCGTTGGCTGTGACGACAAAAACCTCAAGCGTGGGGTTATCTTCATCCGCATCGGTAAGACCAACCCTGCTGTAAGCAACGGCTTGCTTTAACCAGCGATACATCACAAGGTCAGTTGAATGTGGGGCAACCATCGCTTCATCAAACTGGTCGTATGTTTTACCGTCAGCTTCGGCAACACCTTGTTCAAAGCATTCAAGCAAGGTAGAGACAGACATAAGACCCAGAGTGCCTGTGTCGTGGATACTATTTACGCCTGGGCTATGTGGAACACTAAGAGGTACGGAGCACAGCCGAAGGTCGGGGGTTGCCTCGCTATGTGGAAGATAGACAGCGTTAGGAATGATACAAGTAAGGTTCATAGTAGTTGCGTTTTATTTTAAAGATTATTAGGAGAGAAAGCCGCGGGTACGCGGCCTACTGAAGAGCAAGACGCTCATTCAAGAAACAAAGGGCGAACTCTTTAGGCAAGCCAGAGCTACACACTTTGGTAAGCCAAGCTTGCTTAAGTGCGTCATCGTCACGCCCATCCTCAACACGACGGGCAAGCCAAGCGGGTGAGGCATCGGAGTAAAGCAGTAGCCCTAGTTCATTACGCCCTTGAGCAAGAGCATCAACAATGCGTAGGTCAATCATCGGAACTGAGCCCAAGTAGTATCGGGGCTAATCAGATAACCGGAAAGGAAGAAGGAACGACCGCCAAAAGCAATCGTCATACCATCAGCATCCCACTGGAAAACTTCATCATCAGTAGGGGGTAGTTCCGCAAGCGCATCAGCCAACCCATAGACCTCCCAAGGAGAGGAGCCATCTGGAAGGGAGACGGTTACTGGTTTGCTATCAGCATTGGGCTGGTCGTCATACCTGTAGTTACCTTCTTCATCTGTGCTGTCGGCCCATTCCTCCGCAGTCCAGTGGAAGGTAACCGTGTAGTTAATCGTTTGTGGTGGGGCGAGGGTAGTCATAGTGTTTTAAAAAATAAGTGTGCGTATCAGTTAGAAAGAACTTCGATTGAACTGTTGTCCCAATCAATGGTGAGGTTAGTAACGAGCCAGTCAGTTAGGTCAGAGACTTCGTCAATAAGGACATCAGTAAGGACATCTGGGTCAATAGCGTCACCCATCTGCGTGTAGCGATAGAGCTCAATTGGCTCAGCGGTAGCAGTGTCGTGAGCGTCTAGTTGGTCTTCAGCAGAAGCAATAGAGCCGTCGTCACAAAGGAAGTCAAACTCAACAGTCTTGACTTGGAGTGTGGCGAGGTGTGTAGCAGAAGAAGTAGAAGTAATAGGGGCAGTAGTAATCATTTGAATGTATAGCGATTGAGTAATAAGAGGAGGGCAGTTGCCTGCCCGTTGTGTATCAGTTGGCTAGTGCTTCAAAGCGTGCCTTAAGGCGGTGATGCTCTGCGATTTCTTCCCAACGATTAGGTCTGTGGTGAAGATAAAACAAACAAGCATCCATCAAGACTTCGGGGTCTCCGTCCATCATTACTAGTGCTGTTTCTACATCGCTTGGTAAGCTATCAATCATCGCTTTGTCGTAAAGCTTTTCAGTTAAAGTCATAGTTAAATACTCTATAGTCCTTGGTAAATAGCGAGGGTTGGTATTCCTTTGCTACCCCTTTATTCTAGCACATAATAGTGGGTTATTGTGTGGGATAGATATACAAATAGGGGGAAACTTTGCCCTGCTTGTAATCAATAGATTGAAAACAAGTGGGCTAATACAGTAGTGATATCAATGGATATCAACCAACAGTCATCCACGCAGGTGCGACGTACCTACGCACATCACTAGGTACTACTCGGTTGGCTACGGGAGTAGTAGCGGAAGTACGACGGCGGATAACTTTGTGAATGATTACTGGTTCAGCAGAAGCACAAGAGAACCTGCCGAAAGACAAGGTCTGACTACGTACGCCAAAGCTCTGGATAGACATTTGAATAATTCATTTGAGGTGTATTGCCTGCTTCGCTAGATGTTCAGTCATCCCGTTAAGCAAACGGGCTATCACCTACAGATGTATGCCTCAGGCGGTGCGACCCATTCCTGCGACTTCACAACCTGGACCTCGGCATCCCTGCGTCGGTCTTTATCGGTTGGTCTCCCTCATTAGTACAGCAAGGGGGAGGCATCCGTCAAGCAAGACAGCAAGGGCAGTAGCAACTATCCTGTATTAGCAACGGGTTTGAAGCACAGTGGCGAAGGTGATAGATGGGCACGAGTGGCTGGAGTGGGGTGACTTAACACCAGAAGAGCAGGCAAGAGTTATCAAAGGTGATGCCCTTGCCGATGACCCGAGTAAGTACACCGAGTATTTCCGTATGGGTGGGGAGATATACCTGTCGGATGATGAACACGCTTGGTTCATCGTGATACCGAATGAGCACGAGGGTAAATATCCAGAGCGTTTCTCATATCAAGATGAGGGGAGCACCGATGATGCGGAGTTCACACAGACACGACTAATCCCTCTGACTTGTACTGATGTAGATGAAAGCCTGATGTGGACAGAGTATCTAAAGATTGACGAGGCAGACACATCAGATTTCTCAGTCGTCTGATACTCGTCCACCTCACCACTATGTTTTGGCGGAGACGAAAGCAAACACAAACCGAACAACAGTGAGGCAAGTGTGCTGCTTGTCCTGCTTGCTTACCGAGCGAGCGAAGCGATGCGACAAGGGCTGTTGGCTGTTACAGAGTGAGCGAAGCGAACGGCAAACAGCGAACGCCAGTGAGCGTCGGCTGTTTGGCTGTTCGGTTAGGTGTGGTTGGTTCAGGTATCGCTGTGCTTAATCAACATCTGAACGCAGCAACTATCAGAGCTGCACACGAACACAACCATTGAACTGAAGACATATCTGTTGTGTAGTGCAGCGGTGGAGATACAGGTGTACAACGTCAGTAGGTAAAAGGCGCAATCACACGAGAACAAAAGGAACTAGGTAACGTGTAAGTAACAGAAGTAATAGTAGTTATGTCTATTAATTGGATAGAGGTTGGAACACTTGTGAAGATTAATCGGAATAATAAGGTACGAGATCGTATTCATCTATATCACAATAGCCTTGGCTGGATGAAGGCCAAGAGTGAGAAGACAAGCAAGGAACATTGGTTCGATACATCAGCATCACTGGAGGAGAAGATAAGGTCTTGGCTACATCTAAACTACGAGTTCATAAATGAATTCAAGTTGCCTGATGAAATTAACTCTCGCTTTGCAACAGAAGAAACTATTGACTGAAACAAATAAGCATACGGAATTTTCTAATGATTGTTTGTGAGAAACATAATCATTAAAAGACTTTAGTTCGCTGACTTCTGTTGCTACAACTGCTGATGCTTGTGTATAAAGCCTTTATTTTTTTTGTTCGACCAACCGGGCGGGTACAGAGGGTATTAGACGTGTCAGAAATTCTGTAGCACTTTTACCTTCCTATAGGGTTTTTGCCGCAAGCGAGCAATCGTATATAGCCACATATTATTTTTTAAGAGTTTTACACCTGTATAGGGATTTGATTTGGGGTATATGCGTCACAAGAATTCTGAAGTGCTTTCAGTACACACGCGAAGATGTACCCCAAACCTCGGCATTATTATTAGTTAGCATCAGTGAATGTTGCTAGTAATTAAATGCAGAACAAAAAGAAAGAGATTAAGCATTACGAACCGCTTGCTCATAAGCCAATGGCGGTCAGTGAAGACGGCTCAACTTTGTCCGTTGGTGGGCAAGTGTTTAGGAGAACCGTCTTACCTTCAGTCGCTACCCCCAAGAAAGCAGAAGAAGACTTGGAGAAAGCATTTGAGGAGCTGGACCAAATGCGAACAAGCGAAGCAGAAGCAGATGAATGAGCGAGCACGCCGCGCCGATGAGCTTCAGAAAAGACATGAAGCTTTGGATAACGACAAGCCAAACAAAGGTAAGCCAGTAGTAATACCTAACGACTTACTTCCCCAAACGGGCTAGTCAATACTCAAAAGCACTGCAATAACTAGGGACAAAAACCCCCCGTTCAGGTG
>WLWE01002090.1_pt1 | contig 13415 bp, 29 predicted proteins | sample 6718301 | NCBI WGS metagenome assembly WLWE01 (sample SAMN12718691, study PRJNA515312) | sponge metagenome | isolation source: marine sponge | host: Mycale hentscheli | place: New Zealand: South Island, Marlborough, Capsize Point | collected 2003-05-01 | reverse complement strand
AATAAAAATGGCATACAAGATTTAGAAAAGATAATTCATTATTGTGAATTAGAAATTAAAACAATGAAAGATCTTAAAAAGAAATGATCATACCTCAAACAGAATGGTTAGTACCTACAGAGTATCCGGATCTAAGATCAGCAAATGAAATTGCAATTGACTTAGAGACACGTGATCCAGACTTAAAGAAACTGGGTTCAGGGGCCATCATAGGTAATGGTGAAGTTGTAGGTATAGCTGTTGCTGTAGATGGTTGGAAAGGTTACTTTCCTATTGCTCATGAGATTGGTCCAAACCTAGATCGTAAAAAAGTTTTAGATTGGTTTACTGATGTATGCGAATCACCTGCTACAAAAATATTTCATAATGCAATGTACGACGTATGTTGGATACGTAATTTAGGTATAAAAATCAATGGTTTAATCGTAGATACTATGATTGCAGCATCATTAATTGATGAGAATAGATTCTCTTATACCTTAAATACTATGTCCTGGGCTTATCTTAACAAAGGTAAGAATGAAGCAAGACTAATAGAAGCTGCAAAAGAAAGAGGACTAGATGCAAAAGCTGACATGTGGAGATTACCTGCAATGGAAGTTGGATCTTATGCAGAACAAGATGCTGAACTTACTTTAGAACTTTGGCAAAAATTTAAAAAGATAATTATCGAAGATGACTTACAGAATGTATTTAATCTTGAGACAGATCTGTTTCCTTGTCTGGTCGATATGCGCTTCCTAGGGGTGAGGGTAGATGTCGAGAAAGCCAATCAATTGAAAACAGCACTGGCAGTAAAAGAACAAAACCTAATACAACAAATAAAAATAGAAACAGGAGTAGAAGTTCAGTTAATGGCAGCAAGAAGTATTGCTCCACTTTTCGATAAATTAAATTTACCTTATTCAAGAACTGAGAAATCTGATGAGCCATCATTTACTAAAAACTTTCTTGTTACACATAAACATCCTGTAGTACGTATGATAGCAGAAGCTAGAAAAATAAACAAGGTCAGAACTACATTTATTGATTCTATTATTAAACATGAACATAAAGGTAGAATACATGCAGACATTAATCAAATTAGATCTGATGATGGTGGTACCGTTACCGGTAGATTTAGTTATTCTAATCCTAACCTACAACAGATTCCAGCAAGAGATCCAGATACAGGACCATTGATAAGATCATTATTTATACCTGAAGAAGGTTGTAAGTGGGGTACGTTTGACTACTCGCAACAGGAACCAAGATTAGTTGCACACTACTCACTAAAATTTGAATTACCTTCTGTAAATGATATTGCAGATTCATATGAAAATGATCCTTCAACAGACTTTCACAAAATTGTTGCAGAGATGGCAGAGATACCTAGATCACAAGCAAAGACAATTAACTTAGGTTTATTCTATGGTATGGGTAAAGGTAAGTTAATGAATGAATTAGATTTAACAAAAGAGAAAGCTGATGAACTATTTAAAAAGTATCATGGTAGAGCACCTTTTGTAAAACAATTAATGAATAAAGTTATGAACGCAGCTTTAAACAAAGGCCAAATAAAAACTTTACTTGGTAGACGTTGTAGGTTTCCAAAGTATGAACCTATATTAAATGGTAGTGATTGGGGTAAATATATACCACCAGAAGATGAAGAACGTATGAAAGAATTACAAGAGATGGGACCAGTGTTGATAGACTTTGAAGGTAAAGTTATTAAAGACAAAGATGGAAAGTCAAAGAAAAATTATTGGCATAAGAATCCAACACGTAGAGCTTTTACATACAAAGCATTAAATAAATTAATACAAGGATCAGCTGCAGATATGACAAAAAAAGCAATGGTTAATTTATATAAAAATGGATATCTTTCACATATACAGATCCATGATGAATTAGATTTTTCTATTGAATCAGAAACTCAAGCTGATAAAATAAAAGAAATAATGGAACAAGCAGTAGATTTGGAAGTTCCAAATAAAGTTGATTATGAATCTGGACCTAACTGGGGAGAGATAAAATAAATTATGGCTTATTTAAATGCGGACATACCACCTATCTACTGTAAAATACGTAAGGAGTATTTATATGATCTGGAAAAACATCAAGGAGAGTCTGTTGACTGCTGCATCTTTAGTGTGGTCTCTATTACAGATAGGGCTCTCTTATTTAACATTATGCTACCAAATGGTGCATGCTTTTGGCGTCTACCTATATCAGCGTTTTTTCAAGAAAAATTTGACAGAGAAGACGTACCAGATATCGCAATCGACAATCTTCAATTATGGAATTGCTTTAGTTATTATCCTAGTGTTCATTGCTTTAGTTTTTTAAGGGGTAAACGAGGAAAATACTTTGGTAAAGACAAAATAAACTATCCATTTGAATATTTATTTACTGTTGACTGGGGACATCCAGATAGTAATATACTAGATACTGAGCATTCTGAAATTCCTGCAGAACACAAGTGTGCTCACATACTTGCTTTAGACAATGGCAATTATGCAGCACAACCAAACAATAGAATATTGTGGGATGCTCCAAATTATACAACTGATAGAGAAGTACCAGACTATATGGTTCAAACTACAAGATGGAATGTAGAAAACAAAGATTGGTTGACTGAAGATAGTAATAAAATGTTTTATAAAACAGAGGATAAAAAATGAGTTTAAATATATGTTTAGATTGTAACTTTGAAAAGAAAAAGTGTCAGTGTGTTATTGAACCACCTAAAGTTAAAATGAGTTGGTGGAGAAGAATAATTTATTTTTTAATAGGTTGAAAGTAATGGAGTATTGTAGGATGAATTATTATTTTACAGGTGCTTTAATTGTAGCTTTTGTATTAATAGCCTTATTTTTACAACCAGGATATATACCTAGATGAGCAATAAACCACTCAACATAGGGGAGGAGGCGCGCGTGCAGATGCCGATGAAAACCGTAGCATCACTGATCGTGCTCGTAGCAATGGGCGTGTTCGCATATACGGAGCTGACTGCGAGGTTAGTATCGTTAGAGACATCAAGAGAATTATTTGAAAATGATTTACTTAAAAAATCTGAACAAGTGCCAACGGACCAGGAGCAACATTTTTTATTGGAGGATTTGTACAAGACCGTTGAGAAATTACAGTCTACTCAAGAAATGAATATGACAAACAAAGTTAATATAGAATTTTTAAAATCACAATTAGAAAAAGCATTGCATGATGTTGAAGAATTAAAAGATAAGGTAAGAGCAAATGGAAACGGTCATCAGTAGCGTAGTAGCTCTTTGTATGTTTGTAGCAGGGGAGCTAAAAGAACATAGAATCCAACCTGCAATGTCGGATTGTTTAAAAGGAAAGAGGGTTGCAGAACGTACAGTAAATGATAACATTCAATACAAATGCGGAAAAGTAAAAGCAGAACTAGAAGAAAACATAGACGGATCTAAAGCTATTAAAAAAATTATAAATGAATCTGAGTAGAAACTTTACCCTTCAAGAGTTAATTAAATCGGATACAGCGATCCGATTAAACATTGATAACAATCCTAATTCAGACCAAATAGAAAAACTAAAAGCATTATGTGAAAATGTATTGCAGCCGGTACGGGACCAATTCGGTAGAGTGAAGATTACCTCAGGCTTCAGGTCTCCGGAATTATGTAAAGCAATTGGAAGCAGTGAGAACTCGCAGCATGCTAAAGCTGAGGCCGCTGACTTTGAATGTTTAGGAGTCGATAACGCTGAACTAGCAGATTGGATACATAAGAACCTTGAGACAGATCAGCTGATCCTCGAATTCTATACGCCTGGAGAACCTAACTCCGGATGGATACATGCAAGTTACATACCATACCAGCCAAGAAGACAGTTCTTACACGCTTATAGAGAAGATAAGAAAGTAAAATACAAACCAGTAATAGGAAAGGCAGTAGAGTTAACATAGCAAAAAGAAAGAAAGTTTAGATGTTAAGAAATTTTATATATGTAAAAGATAATTTTTTATCTGATGAAGAGTGCGATAATTTAATTACATTTTTTAAAAAAATACCTGACAAAGAATTTTTTAAACCTGGAAAATATGAAGGAGTTTTTTTAAATGATGATTCATATTATTTAAAAGATGAAAAAATGTCTTTCCTAAAGGGTAGATTTCAAAATCAATTAAATGAATATATAAAAATTTATTCTGAATTAAATTTTGTTTACGATAGTTTTTATTTAACAGAAATAAGATTTAAACATTGGAAAGCAAATAATTTTTATGATAACTGGCATTCTGAACATAACAAAGAGTCTCCACGTAGAATTTTAAATTTTATGATTTATTTAAGTACACATAAATGTGGGACAGAATTTTTAGATAAGAGAATAATAAAATCTGAAAAAGGAAGATTAGTTATAATGCCGGCTTATTTTACACATACTCATAGAGGTATGCCTTGTCCTGAAAAAAAAGATAGATATATGGTCGGAGGTTATTTTAATTTTAAATAAAAATGCTATAACATAATTATGAATAATAAATTTAAAACATTTAATAAAATAGATACAGTACACGGAATTTGTGAAGAGTGTGAAGAAGATTCAATTTTAGTTGCAATCGTCTCAGATTTTTATAGATGTACTAATTGTGGACACGATACTAAACAACATATCAATGGTTCAATTAGATATTTAAGATTAGATGAGTCTGATAAGAAATGGATAAAAGAAAATTATATCAAGTAAATGCAATTTGATCCTTTTAAAAAACAAAATTCTTTTTACAAGTATGATTTAAAAATAACAGAAGCAGAAATTAATCAGATTTTAGTATTGGTAAAATCAAGAGATACACCGGATCAAAACACGACATTTTACTCTTTAAATGTTCTAAACTTTCCCATTTTAAAAAATTTAAGAAAACAAATAGTATCTATTTTAAATAGAAAAAAATTATTTTTAGGAAATAACTGGGCTCAATTATACAACAAAAAAAATTGTCACGCTGTACATACACATACAGACTCAGATTATTCAGGTATAATTTATATTAAGGGAGAAACTCCAACAGTTTTTTATGATCGAAATTTTGGTCAATATTGTGAAAAATTTGAAAAAAATAAAATGGTTTTATTTCCATCTTGGATACCTCATGAGGTAAAACCTTTACAATCAGATGAAAACAGATTAATAATATCCTTTAATGCAAAAGTAAATAATGGCTAAAAAATTTAAAGATCATCATGAAAGAGATAAGCCTAAAAAACGTGGGCCACGACAGCATAAGAAATCAATGAATAAAAATGAAAAAAGACAAAAAAGAACTAGACGTTACAAAGGGCAAGGAAAAGGTTAAATCCTTATTTGAAATAAATTCTTTAAATAATCTAACAAAAAATAATTTTTGTTATGAGATGAGAAACTTTTATAAAAACCCAGATAAGATCTGTGATCTGTTTAATAAAGAACGTCCTTACGTACATAAATGGGCAGAAAAAAATTCTTTAAACACAGTAGATTTTATTGATTGTAGGCATGCATTTATATCAGAAGACTTTAAAAAAACTGAAAAAAAAATTTACGATTTTTTAAAAATAGATTCATCTAATATTACAGGATTGGTTGGTACTAATTTTACAAAATTTTTTAATATAAAAGATAGTTTTAAAAATAATTATTGGTGGCCTCATATAGACTCACCGCCTCATTCTTATAACTGCATAGTGTATTTAAATAAAAGCCCGTGTGATGGAACCAATATTTATGTTAAATTAAATAATGATGAAAATCATGAAGAAGCTGAACACTCAAATCCCTGGCAAAGTAAAAATAAATATGCATTATTACAAAATATAAAAGCAGAATATAATAAGTTAGTAATATTTAGAGCAGATATGTATCACGGGTTAGCTTATAATGAACACCGATTTAAAAATAGATTTAGAAAGAACCAGGTTTTTTTTATATGATTAATTTTATTGATAAAAATGATCAATTAAACGAGACCAGAAACAGCTTAACTGTTACCTATCCTAGATCTGTAAATATTATATTCGGTACTTATCCTTATCCAGAAATAATACATAAATTTATTATGGATATAAAACATAATTTAAATCCTAAAATGAAAAATTATACTAACGTAAAAGGAGGTATGACTGATTGGAATTATTTTCTAGATAAACCTGAATTTATTAATTTTATGACATTTCTTATAAATAAACATCAAATAACACACCCTGAAATATTTAAACATTTTTTAGAAAAACAAACTATTCTAAATGCTTGGGGTAATGAAATAAAACCGGGAGATAGTTTAAATTATCATGACCACACTTGTTTACATGGTATTTTATATTTAACAAAAGGATGTGATTTAATACTACCTGAATTAAATTTAAAAATAACTCCAGAACCTGGAGACTATTATATATTTCCCGCTCGTATATTACATGGTTTTGATAAATCTCAAGAAGAAAAAAATAGATACAGTTTAATATTTAACATACAAGAAAATCAAAGTAATATTTTTGATTATGATAAAAAAGTAAAAGGAATAAATGAATCTAGCTTTTAATTTTCATGATGAATTATTTTGGATTAATAATTTTTTACCTGAGAATATATATAGAAATATGTATGTAGAATTTATAAAAGAAAGAAATAAATTAGAACTAGAAGAATGTGATGTATCTTGGAGAACTTTTAAAGAAGAAAGAGATAATATGTCAAAAAGCTATGGTCAAATTGGAGATAAAGATTTAGATAAATATTTAAAAACTTATAACGCTTTATTATTACATCAACCTTTTGTAAATTTTTTAAACTTTAAATTAAATAGTCATTTAAGAATATATAAATACAACGAACATTTGACATGGCATTCTGATAAAAAGGAACATAGACAATATGCAGCTACTTTTTATTTTAATAAAACATGGGGAGAAAGTTGGGGTGGAGAATTAATGTTTAGAAGTCCTAAAGGATCTGGATTTATACCTGTAGTTGGAAATTCATTGGTTATAGTCAAGTCGGGTTTAGATCATAGAGTTAATGCTAATTTAAAAAAAACTCATCCTAGACTTAGTATACAAACATGGGTAGACAGTTAACAGGCCTCTGGATTCAGGCCTCAGGGACCAATGGTTTAAACTGGTGTCTTCTCTTTGTAATTTGAAACCTTTTGACACTGAAACTTCGGATAAAGTTCTACGCTCTCCACTTGGTCTGCGAAAAAAACATCTCCGTTAAATAAAATTTCATAAGAGTTACCTAAGCCTTTTTGAATACATGAATAATGTGTTTTATGAAAACGTTTATAGTCGTATTTCTCGATAGGCACTTCTGCGCATTGTTGGTTCAGAGCTGAACAAATATATATTGTTAAAAAAAACTTCATTGACAACCTTGTAAAAAAATATAATAATCCTATATTATTATTTATAAATAATGAAAGGATATAATAATGACCGACATAAGTAAATATAAATCCGTTGCACTATCACATGATAGTTGTGACAAACTAGACAAGATAAGGAATGTCCTTGTCCCTGAAGTATCTGTATCTCGTGCAAAAGCATTAGATATTATTATCAATGAGAAAGTGAGAAAATTAAATGGCAAGTTACGAAAAAGCTCTTAATGAATATGATACATTTAATCCAATAAGAAATTTGTGGAGAAATGTATTAATAGTTGCAATATCTGATGCTATCAAAATAAAAAGTAACATAATTAAATTTAGTGAATTTTATGATAAACGAAGATTTCATGAATTAGATTACGTAACTTTACCCAACTCTGATTTTGCTAGAATCTGTGAGTATGCAGAACTAGATCACAATTTGGTTAGAAAGAAAATAATTAAGACATTAGATAATATGGAGAACAATTATGACAAAGACAGTATGTCCTCGTTGCCATGGAAACGGTTATATCAAAGTAAAGGAATCAATAGAGAATCCAGTGGAAATCATACTGCAGTGTCCGAACTGTGATTCACAAGGAGAAATAATTATGAACAAAGAAAAAGTTAAATTTACAGAAAGATTAATTTTAGAATCTAAATTAGTTAAGGAATTAAACGGAGTCATTAAAAAATTAAATGATGAAGTTGATATGCTAAGAGATAAGTTAAAAGAAAAGGAAAAAGATGATAAGAGGGGATAGTAGCGATTATGATTTACTTGAAAAATGGACTAAAGACTTTGATTGTCAAGGTTATAAGACGTGTGAGATCGGTGTTAGAGAAGGACTTGGAAGTAAAATTATTATGGATAATGTTCTTAATAACTATATACACGTTGGGGTCGACCCTTACGGGGATTTAGTTTACCAACATTGTGATGATCAACCAGATCGTACATGGTATGGATTTGAAAAAGGAATTGCTCCTACATACCCAGATTCTATGCGAGATCAAATGTTATATGATTTTAAACCATACCGCAATGAAGGTAGATTTACTTTATGTAATATGACCGACACAAAATTTATGAATGACACAGAACATAAAAATTCTAAGTTTGCATTCGTTCATTTTGACGGACCACACATGACTAAAGATGTAACCACTGAAGCAATTTGGTTTGCAAATAGAAGTGCCCCTCACACAAGATTTGTGTTCGATGATCACAATGAATATGCAATGAGTGTTATAGCCAATTTACTTTTGTATTTTGATTTTAAAACAGTTGAGATGGGTAATAATAAATGTTTATTAGAAAGGAATAAAAATGAATAGTAAACGATGTTCTGGATGTTATATAACAAAACCATTAAATTTATTTTGCAAAATAAAAACAAATAAAGATGGATATAATGGAAAATGTAAAAAATGTATAAAAGAATATGTTGCTTATAGAAAAAAAGTAGACCCTACTTTCATGGAAAAAGCAAGAACAAGAGATAGAATACGATTACAAAAAATGAAACAAGGTTTAATGCCTCATAGAGTTGAAGCTATGTTAATTAGAAAAAGAAATAACAATACAATTCGAGCTATATCTAAAAATAAAAATGTTCGTAATGATACTTTTTTAAGACTTTTTGGTTGTAGTAAAGAAGTATTTATTGAAAGGTTTGAAAGATTTTTTAAAAAGAATCCTGGAATGGGTTGGCATAATCATGGTGCATGGCATATGGATCACATTAAACCTTTGAAAGATTTTGATCTGGAGACTGAAGCAAGTCGAAAATTATGCAATCATTACACTAACCTTAGACCGGAATGGGCAACTTTTAATATTCAAAAAGGTGCAAAAAAAGCAGGAAAGTTTATGTATGAAGTGGAATAAAAGATTCGAGTATCCGGCGTCAATTAGATCTGTGATAAACGGTGGACGTCATTACGATATAAATGATACTAAGTTACCAAGTGTTACAACCATATTGCAGGCTACACAGTCCGATGAGAAGAAAGCAATTCTGGCTAAATGGAAGCAGAAAGTAGGCGAAAAAAAGGCAGACCAAATACGTGATGATGCAGCAGCCAGGGGTACGGTGATGCATAGAATAATTGAAGGGTACGTTACGGGTGAAGGACACGTCGATTTAAGCCCCATGGGTCAGGCTGCAGGCCTCATGGCTCAAATAGTATTTAAGGAGGGTCTGAAGGGCCGTATGGACGAAGTATGGGGGTCTGAGATTACATTGTACTACCCAGATCTGTACGCCGGTGCAACAGACTTAGTTGGGATATACGAGGGCCAACCGGCTATAATAGATTTTAAACAAAGTAATAAGATTAAGAAACGAGAATGGATTGAAGACTACTTCGTGCAACTGGCGGCATACGCCATGGCTCACAACCATGTATATGGTACAAAAATACAGTCTGGAATCATTCTAATGTGCACTAAAAATAATTACTTTCAAAAATTTGTTGTAAAAGACAAGGAATTTCAACGATATATGTGGGAATGGGTCAAAAGAGTTGACCTATACTTGTCACGTATAGTATAAAAAAAGGGTTCAGGTATGTTTATGAAAAAATTGTTAGGGGGGTCAAAATCTGTTACAACTGTTACAATTTCAATTATTGGCTATTTCATTAGTTTATTTAAGCAAATTAGGTGTTACAAAGCTGTTACAATGGTGTTACAAGGTGTTACAATTTCCCTACGCGAGACAACTTTTTTTTGGTTTTTCAAAAAAATATACACAACCCTTTTTTTATACTATAGGTAAATAATACATGAGAGAAAAAAAATCTAGAAGAGTTAACACATATGTCAAACCGAAAGTTGTAAAACAGGAAGTAAAGTTTCCATACAAACGTGTAAGAATTGATTGGATTGATATTATCTCTGAAGGCGGTTGGGGCAGCGTAAGAGAATTTAAAGATATGAAATTAGCTACACCTGTTAGTGAAGGTTGGTTGTTTAGTAAAGACAAAGAAACTGTTAAAATATTTGCAGGTTATGATGTGGACGAAGATGGTATTACTTTTTCAGAGAGATCAGTGTTTCCTACTTCTTGTGTAAAGAAATTAACTTATCTAGATTAATTAAGTGATTAAGATAATTAACGATTTTTTCGATGATAAAACATATGACAAAATTATAAATCATATAAAAACTAAAATATATTTTACTCCAAGATTTTGGGAGGGAAGAGATAAAACAAAAGAAAATTATTATGGAGATAGGTTTGTTTTAAATTCAGATAAGAATCTTTTAAATACTTTTGTTACACAAAGTGAAAAAAAATTTAATATTAAAATAAAAAAAATACATCATGATTGTGGTATAGATTTAAGAAATATGGATGATTGGGTTCCTCATATTGATGAGGGTTATAAAATTAATATTCTTGTAATGTTGGAAGGACCAATTGGTGTTACTACAGGAACAGTTTTTTACACTGACAATGATTTAGATATTCATATTGGTTTTAGACCAAATAGAGCTATATTATTTCCTTCTCTTTATTTACATAGCCCACATAAATGTAAATTAGAAGGTATGAGAAGGTATACTGCAAGTTTATTTATTAAGGAATATGAAGGTAATTAATTAGATGAGTCTTCTGTTCTTTTCGGTGGCGTCTTTACTTGTTCTATCAATTCTTCCACTTCGACTCCTTCAAGTATCGGAGAGTAATCGTCTATTATCTGTTTCATTCTTAGCTCTAATTCTTCTGTTGATAGGTCTTCAAGTTTACCAGTTCGTATTATTTTTTGTTCTATATACAAACCCGCTGCTTTTCCTCGAGCAACTTCTGCATTTACCGCAGCTGACCAAGCCTTCTTATCTCTTGCTTCATCTCTAAGTTTACCTAATTCTGATATATGATTACCGAATGTAACTTCATATTGTTTCTGCCATTCATCTCTTAGCTCACCAATGTATTGTACTACAAGTGGATACTGTTTTGGATTCTGTAATTTACTAGCTGCTTGTCTTGCTGATTCTTTTGCATAGCCCGCTTCAATTGCACATTGTGTTGCGTTCTTTCTACCTTGTTCAGATATTAAAAGATTTGCAAATTTCATCTGTTGCTCTGTTAATTTTTTTGGTACACCCATTATAATTTATCTTTTAGTGATTCTAAATACTCTTCATCTTCGTATAATTTCTTCTCTTCTTCATACCCTTCCATAGCCATTTCATGTAAGGTTTTTTCTTTCTTAATTTCATTCTCGAAAGTAATATCATTACTATGATCTATCTTTTTTTCATAAGTTCTCTTACCAAAAATTCGATTATAGTTTTCTTTGTATTTTTTTGTTGGTGGTCTTGATCTACCATCCCATTTTTCTTTTTTCATAGTATTGCTTTTTAACACAACAATGATATAAAAACAACCATAGTTAGTTTTAAACGTGCTAGCTACTTTGAATTGATGGTGTTGGTTTCTTAAACTCTCTCCAACACCATTGAATAGAAATTATGAACGGAAGATTACTTAGACAAATTTTAGATAAGATGATGACGGGCAACTTGCAGACAGGTAATGCAAGAGTCCAAGTTTGTTTGCCTGATGGTAAATATTATGACATTTCTTCTTTACAATTGATGGAAAATAAAATATTGGGAACCAGAGAAACACATCGACTAGTGCTTACAGTTAAAGCTGAAACATGGAATATGGGCAAGGTTTTGAAAAAAATAAGTTAGTCCTGTTAACTTGAAAATAACGTGAAACCCGAGACTAAATTCTATGCACAAATTAAAAAACATTTTAAAAAATTATCACTTATTAGGCTGGAAAACCTTAGTGTCCCTGGTACTCCTGATCTATTGGTGTATAATAATAATGGCCACTTTTTCACTATCGAGCTGAAAGTTACAAAAACCAACAAGATAAGATTTTCTCCACATCAAATTGCCTTTCATGTGAAGCATCCTGAGAATACATTTATCCTAGTTCTTGATGCCTGTCTCAAGGTTCCAAAACTTTATGAGGGTAAGAAGATAAGAGAGCTTGTTGCTTGCGGCTTGGAGCTTGAGGCTTGCTGCTTGGGTTACGAATCCTGCTTCAGGTTTCTGGAAGAGCTTGGTGCTTGAGGCTTGTCGCTTGAAGCTTGCGGCTTGGTGCTTGACGCTTGCTGCTTGAGGCTTGCCGCTTCACGCTGTTTTTTCTGGCACGCCTTCGCGCGCTTCCGGTACTCTTCGTAAAATTTTGGGTGTTTAAATACGTGCATTAGTGTTTTCCATAACTAACATTTTTTATATCTTTATTCCAGCACATACGACAATCTAAACATTTGCCGTCTTGCTTACCTGAGTTGCAGCTCTCGCTTCCATCAGTCACCACAGTTGAGCTATGAGACCAGGCGTTGCCAGCGGTCCCGTCAACACGTGCAGCGGATAATCTAATTATTAAATTAGCTGGAACGTCTTCAGGGTCTGGCAGGTATTGCCGCTCTTGAGTTGGCAGCCAGTGCTTCGTGTCAGGTGTGAGCTCGCATACTTCAATAATTTTTTGCATATGCTCTTTTGATTGCAGGTCCCCGGCGTCATGCCACCTGAACCACTTCTGGCGTTTAATTTGTGTTGCCATGGCCTGGACCCAGTCAGGATGGTTGATTGCATCCAGCCTTCTATACTGAGCTTCTTTAATTGCAGGATACCTGGTATAGTTATTCTTTAAGGCGTAGCAGCCGTAGCAGGGTGAGGTCTTCACCTTCCTAAGCTTCGAGCCAGTTTGGCAGGCCCACGCTGGTAGACTGTAAGACAGCCCCGGCATTTTACTAGTTCTTGTTAATGAGTCAGTTATTTTTTTTGCTTCTGTTACTTTCATTTATACCTTTCTGTTGAATCTATTTTTAACACGTTGACCTGGTTTGTGCAATTGTTTTATTACAGCTTGCGGCTTGTTGCTTGAAGCTTGCCGCTTGATGCTTAACTCTTTAAAAAAATTGTTGCAGTGGTCCAGGTAACCTTGCGGCAGCTGGTTATGCGGCCGCAAGAAATAATGGGTGAGATCGTTATTCTTTA
>WLWE01002088.1_pt1 | contig 13418 bp, 20 predicted proteins | sample 6718301 | NCBI WGS metagenome assembly WLWE01 (sample SAMN12718691, study PRJNA515312) | sponge metagenome | isolation source: marine sponge | host: Mycale hentscheli | place: New Zealand: South Island, Marlborough, Capsize Point | collected 2003-05-01 | reverse complement strand
TTGAAGTTGTGTTTGGTGTTCCACTTTCTGTAAATCTCATATGTAAAAAAACTGCATTTGTTACAGGTACAACATTAGTAGTAACAAGTTGGTACACATCATAAGTGCTATCAATACCTGTTAAAGTTACACTTGCTACTGCTGATGAAACTATTTCTTCATCTATTTTTATTAAGCTACCTGCCATTATTTAACTCCATATACTGATACTGTTCCACTACCCCAATAAGCAGTAGTATGAAAATTTATACCTCTAATTGTTTCAGCAGATTTATGTACTGATATTCCTTTACCACCATATAATGTACCACCAACAGTTGAGCCACTTTGTGCTTGTAAAAATGTATAACTTGAACTGTCATTAGGATTATATACATATAGCCCTGCACTATTGCCTGTGTCATCTGAGTAACCTATACCACCATATAATATTGCATTAGCACCACCTGACCTACCTTCATTAAAACTTGTATTTGCAATTAAGTTGAGTTGTGCATAAGCATATTCTGTTGCAGTAATAACACTTCCTGCATTGTCTATTAATCTCATTCTTATCCATTGGTCATTTCCTGATGAACTTTCTTTTAATGCAACTGTTAAATAATAAACATCATATTCATCTGAAAAAATATTATCACAATCTAAACTTTGAACTGTTCCTGTTACTTCAAAACTAGTTATAAATTCTAAATTAGTAGCCATTATGAATATTCCTTTATGCCATATAGACTTGCTTGTAAATTTGCTATGTTGCCTGTGTTAAATATTAATCTAAAAGCATTATGTGTAGTAGCAGTAGGTAATACACCACTTCCAAACCAACTTCTAAAAACATTACCACTACCAGTTGTTTCATACATTGATTGATTAGTTGTAAATGAATATTTTGAACTGTCTAATAAATTATATAAATACATATACCCACCACCTGTTTGATTTAGAGTTAAATTTGCAATAGGAAAAATACCTATATCATTTGTACTCTTGCTTTCAAAACCACTACCATTTGTATCCAATAACAGTTGTGCATATTGATAACCTGTACTAACAAAACTACTACCATTATCTGTACTAAATCTTATTTGAAGTGAAAAGTTATTATCTGTTCCACCAATATTATTGAGTGTTAAAAAATGAACATTATAATTTCCTAAATTTGTAAAATCTATGGCAGAAGTAGAACTTGTTACAGTTTGAGTTTCAATTAATTCTAATTGTCCATAGTTAGTGTATTTATCTGCTCTTGTTAAATCATAAATATCTTTAGGATTAAATATCCCTTTATTATTTCCAAAACTTTGTTCTGGTGCTTCTGGTATGTATCCATATTCACTCATTTAAACCACCCTGTACAATGTAAAAGTTCCACTTGCTATGTTGCCTGAACTTGCATAAAGTTGTATTCCATTACAAGCTTGTGTAACAGTATGAACATATCCACCTTGTCCACCTTTACTTTCTGCATTTGCATTGACCATTACTTGTTCTATTGTCATAAAACTATATTCACTTGCATTGTTAAAGTTAAAAAGATAATGAATACCATTTTGTTTTTCACTTGTTCCAGTACCTGTACTATCCCCAAATGAATAAGTCCAATTTGTTTGATTAGTAATAGAAACATTTGTAAAAATAGTATTTGTTCTCATTGCTTTCCAAGCACCATCATAATTTGCAGAAGTATCTGGTGTTCCTGAAACTGTTACTCTTGAATTTATAACAGTAGCATCATTTGAAGTACCTGCATTATTATAAGCAACCATATAAACATCTGAGCTGTCAATCCCTGTTAAGGTCACACTAGCTACTGCACTTGTTACTGTTTCTGTTGCTACTTGTACTAATTTACCTGCCATTATGTCACACTCAATCCATAAGTTTTTAAACTTAAACTATCTATATCCCCACTATGTGCAGTAAAATTAATTCCACCAATACTGCTTGTTTGTTTTAAAACTCCTATTCCTTTTTGTGATTGCCCACCACTTCCCTCATTATAAAAACTTGTTTGAAATAATAAAAAAGTATAGCTTGATGATGAATAAGGATTAAATATATAAATAACACCACCATTTCCCTCAGCAGTATTTTCTATATCAATAGTAAAATAATCAATAGTACTTCCATTAGTTGCTCTGTTTTCTCCAAATGCTTGAAAGCTATGTAGTTGTTGTACTGCATAATCATAATTAGAACTTGTAACAACACTTCCACTTGTATTAACAAATCTAATTCTGCCTCTTATACCTGCTGTTGCATTCATATTTATATCATCAACAACAATTTTATAAATATCAAAATCTTCATTAAATAAATCTGTAACAGTAATACTTGAAGTTTGTGAAGTTATTTCAGTTTCATTAATTAATCTTAGGTTACTCATATCTGTTTTACTCCATAGAGTTTTATAGTGGCACTAAAAGTACTAGCTGAATATAGTCTTATAGCATTTATTGTTTCTGCAACTGCATAAACCCCACCACCAAATCTATACTCAAAATTTGAACTTTCCCTAACTGATACACTATGTACATTGTTAAAACTGTATTTAGAACTGTTTAAAAGATTGTATAAATATAAATATGAATTTCCACTTTTATAACTTTCATCTCCTGTTACGGCAGTAGCTAAAAGCCCTGTTCCTGATGTTGTTTTACTTTCAAAAACTTGTCCATTACTTTCTCCCTGTTGAATAGCTTGTTGATAATTAGAAGTTTCAAAACTACTACCACTATCATTTGAATATCTTAAACCTAAAGTATTATCAGTAGTTACAACTGCAAAATTTGATACAGATACATAATGAACATCATAATTTTTTAAATCTGTAAAATCTATTTGTGAAACACTAGATACAGTTTGTTCTTCAATAAGTTCTAATGAGCCACCCCAACTACCCTCTTTAGTAAGTTGCAGTATTTCACTAGGTGTATATAAACCTGTATTCTTTTTTACATCATTTGGTTGTGTACCTAAGTAGGTCATAGTGATCCTTTAGGTTTGTCTAAGAAATGATACGTTATATTCTGCACTAGAAGCTGCTGAACATAAACCTTGTAGTTTATCCCCGGTTTCTAGCACGATCTTTGTTGTTATCTCTATTGTTGTACCAAATGGTAATGATACGTCGTTTAAAACGTGGCGTAATGTTCCACCAGACTTAATAACACTTAGATCAATAGTAACGTCTGCACTTGATCCACTAACATTAGATACTAAAATACCTATAACTGTTTCTGTTGTAGATGACGGAACTGCGTCAACAATGTCTGCTGTTGATGTTCCAAGGACACCTTGAACTGAATGTAGTGTATCTGCCATAAATTATTCCTTTCTTATGATAAAGCTAATACTAAACCTAGACTAACACCACTTGGTGCAAGTGCTACAATATCGGCTACTGTTGTTTTCTTTACGGCATTGCTATCGTCTGCGTCGCCAATTAAAACTATGTCTGCCGAAGCAACGGTTGCTGATGTAGCACTATTAGGTGCAATCGTTATATCAGCTGCACCAGAAGTAGCACCACCAGATAACCCGGAAGTAGCTGCTGTATTGACTGCTGTAATGTCGCCGTCGCCTATAAAACTTGTCCACGCTGATCCGTTATAAAACTGTAAAACATTAGTGTCTTTTAAGAAACAAAATTGTCCCTCTATTGGACTTGTTATTTGTGCGTCCCTTGCTGTACTATCTGCAAAGATAGCAACAACTTGTTCCATAAAGTAATCGTTTACATCTGCTGCTGTTAAAACTTCGCCTGTTGAAAATGTTTTAAATCCGTTTGCCATATTTTTAGTTTATCCTTTCTACTTTGTAATACATTGTATATGTCATTAATACCCTAGTTTATCTGTGTCTAAAATACCAAATAACGTGTTATCTAGTCTAAAAAATGCTTGTACATCTGCATTAGATAACTGATACGTCGTACTAAATATATCTGGTGTAATACTATAAGAAACACTATCAATAATTTCCAATGATGATATTTGGCTTGGCGATCCACTACCCGGTGGTGTTAACTCTACTTTTACTACGTCGCCTACATCTCTAGCTAATACTTTGTTTTGATTAGTTACACTAGCTTCGGTTAAATCAACTTGTAAGTTATCAAAACGTATTAAAGCGTCTTTATATTTACCAAGTAAGAAATTTGCAGCTGCTAACACTTCTGTATCACTATCGTTATATAAACCAGTTCTTGACAATGATCTAACTAAATATTTAAGTTGGCTACCTGTATCTTGTACAGTTTGTGTAGATCCACTTAAACGTTCTAATGAAACAATATTATAAATCTCGTTATCATCATTAATATAATCTACTTTTAAGTAAGGTATATCTGCACCGTCATCACTAAACGTAGCACTAGGTGTACTAGGGAACGTTGTATGGCGTGATTTAAAGGTTAGCTTACCGTCCTTAGCTATAAACAATAATCCGTTTTCTGACTGTTCTACGGTCTGTAAAACACCTAACGTATTAGCTGATAAATCACTAAGACTTTGCATATTAGATATACCTGTTTCAATATCTCTATTAGATCCAAATTTTACGTTTGCGTTATCTAAAATATTATTTATTAACGTACCACTATCAGTACTACTAAAACTTGCATTAATTAATTCAGTATTTGCAATTTTCATAAATGCGTCTGACGCTTGAAAGTTAGCAAATGAGTTGTTTGCGTCTGGGTAGCTTAGGTTAATATCAGTTACAAAACCTACAAATAAGTCCTCATAGGTACTTCCACCGTCTGTTGTTGCGTCCACGTGTATTTCTATCATTGGTTCAATACCGGGGTAATACGGACTTGATGTATTAGTATTTTCGTATTTTCTAGCGTTATTAAGCAACTGTACTGAACACGATCCAGTAATAAAGCTGTCTAAGTCCCTTGATCTACCACGATTAATAGTTACGCTTTGTACGTCACTTGTTACATCAGTAAGCGTTGTTGCACCACCTAATTTACCACTATCTAATACACCACGTACTAGATCGTCTAATGTAAATGTATCTGGTGTAAATCCAATGCGAACACGTACTGTTGGTGCTGCCATTATTCTATGGTTAGAACTCTATTTAACGCACCAGAAGTTCTATTGTATTGGCGTAATGCTTCAACTGTTTTTTGTGCAACCTCTTGTGGATTACCTGTATTACCACTTATGTTAAAGGTGTTATTCATTACAGCTTGTCCTACTTGTTTTTGCATTTGTTGTTGACCTGCAAGTAAGCTACTAACGGTATCTGCCGGGGATTTAACTGCCGGTGCTGTTAGTGAAGCTACTTTTTGTTCTGCTAATCCAAACGATACATTACCAAATTCACGTAGTTTTGGTAGATCAATGTTTATACCAATCTTACCTAATACGCCACTAACCTTATCAACAAATCCATTAATTGTTCTAATGAAGCTGTTCATACTGTTAATAACTCTGTTAATCATATTTTCAAAATTCTTTGGTAGATTTTCTAAAAATGGTTTTAAAAATTTATCTGCAATTTCTGTAAACTTTTGAAATGCTGGTGCTAATAAATTAAGTAATATCGTTACAATACTTATAATTGGTGGCAAAAGTGCTGCAAATAACTGACCTATGGAACTTAAAAACGGTGCTACTGCTTTAACAGCGTCAACAAGTTCTGGCCCGATCTCTTGCACTAAATCCATTACTACTGGTAGTAATTGTTCTGCAATAGGTAACAATTCAGCACCCATAGTAACTTTAAGTTCTTTAAGTTTTGCTTTAGCTTCCCTTGATTTGTTAGCAAAACTTTCTTGCGTTCTATTTAAGTCGCCTTGCTGTACTGTTGTTTTTTCTAATAATAATTCATACGTTGCTAATGCTTTTTCTTGTTTAGTTAATTCACTAGCAGCTGTTTTACCGGTCATAGTAAATGCTTTTTGTTGTACGTCGGCTTCCATTATGGCGATACCGTAGGTTTTCAAACTCTCTCTTTCGCCTAATAACGCTTTGGTAAATGCCTGCATAACTGGTTCTGCACCACCTTGTACGTTACTAAATGAAGCTACGTCCCCGGCAAGTGTTGCTAGTTTTTGTGATAAGTCTGCTGATCCGTCTGCTGTAAATTCAATACCTTGTAGAACTGCACCAGATTGTGTAAGTAGTCCCTCTAATTCAAATGCTGCTAAACCTGCTTTATTTGCAAACTCATCAACGAAACCAGATAGTTTTGGCATTGCTTCGCCAAATGTAGTTTCAAATGCAGATCGTGCTTCGGCAGCGTCTGAACCTAAATCTACTAATTCTTTACCTAAAGCTACACCTGCTACTGTTGCAATACCTAAACCTGTACCAATAGCTTTACCGGCTTTACCTGCAAAACTACCTAGACCTTGTAAACGCTTTTGTACTTTTGTTAGATCATCAGTAAATTGTTTCGTTTTACCAATAATTGCTATTGATATTTTTTGTTCTCTTGCCATTACTTAATTGCCTTTACTAATGCGTCAAACATTCTATCGCTGTATGTTTGCATAATATTGTTTTGGTTACGTTCAATAGTTTTACCTGCAACATAACCACTTTTACCTGCTTTATAAAATGTACTATCGCCCTTATCGTATCTACTACCAGTCCATTTTCTATATGGGAACTTAGCACCCGGTCTTGAATATTTTAAATTACCAACTTGTTGTGCTGTTATTGCTCTAGTCTTACCACTTCCACGAACTGGTACGTACTGAAATCTACGACCACGTTCTAGTGATATTGCTGTTGGGTATCTATCACTTGTCTTTACGTTAACCTTTGCTTCTGTTCTAGTACCACTAGCTGTAAAACCCATTGCTGACTTATTAGCCATAGGAACTTGTTGCTTACGTGCTAATGGTCGTATATCTGATAATTGTTCTTTTGCTATCTCTCTATGAAACTTAGATAAAACTTTAAGTACGTCTTTTTGACCATATCGTGCTAGATCTTTTTTCAATTTAATAATCTCGCTATTATCAATAGCTATATCTGTAAATTTTGCTGTTCTAGCCATATTAATTATCGTACTTTTTGTTTATAACTCTTAACAATGCGTCAAACATATCCATATCAAGTTCTAAAACCTCATTTGGACTTATACCTACTTCTAAACTAATTAAAGCTATAAGGTCTATAAATCCAGTTATACTTTTGGGTTATCACTTGCCCCGGATATATCTAAATCATCTACTTGATCTATCCAAGTATCGTAATCATCAGTCACGCCGTTACGTTTAGCACCAAGCCACGCCAAATACAATAACCACTCGTACCTTTGTTCTTCTTGTAACTTAGATACTGGTATGTCAAACTTGCGTTCAAATTTAACTATATCGCCGGGTTTTATATTGACTTCTAACTTTGTGCCGTCGTTCATAACGACGATCATATTACCCATTAGGAAGTTGCTCTTGTAATTGTTCCAGAAGTTGGGAACGAAACGGACATAGTCGCTAGTTCGCCTACTGCGTTAGCAATCGGTATGTGTTGATTTACAAGCACGTTACCAGAATAACTAGGGTTAGTTGCACTAACTGATCCACTTGTTGGTTTAACAACAAATGCTGTTGTACTACCAAGTAATGGGAACAATGTTGCGTCCACTTCCGAAGCTGCGAAATCTTGCTGAAAATCTATTGATAAAGTTCCAGATTTTAAACCACCTGTTCTGGATTGGAACGTGTCCCCCATTGCAGTAGTCATAATTTCATCAGCTGTAATATCTAATGTAACACTTGCTACGTGGTCTGATAAGTCCACGCTGTTTAATGTAACACTAGCGTCTGTTAAAACAAATTTTGCCAATGTGTACTCCTTTCAAAGTTAATTGTATATATTATAAATGAATTGTAGTCTTGTTTGTTATTCTATGCCGATAGTTGCGTGAATACCAAAACTTGGATTAGTTCCAGATATTGTATACGATAGTCGCCAATAGTCATCACTAACTGCACCTGCAACACTTTGAAAATCTGATCCTATTGCAGTTATATCTGTAAAAGTTATACGATCTGTTGGACTTGTAAAACTTCCGTTGTCATCTGATTGTAGTTTAAATGTAATTGTTGGTGTTGATGTACCACTTACGCTATGACAATGTATTGCTACGTATGCTTTTTCAGCTGATGTTAAAGCACCTAATTGATACGCTGCACTATTGCCTGTTGCTGTTAAATCGCTATCTAATGCAACTGTACCTCTTACAACAATATCTGATGATTGTGATTTAGATATTGTAAATGGTGCTAACTCGCCTACTGTACCAAACATTTGATAACTAAATAATGTTGACTTCATAAAGTAAGCTGTATTGCCTACACCTGCGTCTGGTATCGTTGTGACAACTAATTCGTTGCCTATGCTTGTACCAAGTAGTGCGTCTGGTAGGTTTGCCCCGGCTTCATAAAAACCGTCCATTGATAACGTACTATCTTTTAATCCACCTAAAAGTGATCTAAACCCACCACTATTAATTGTGGTTGCGTCTTGTTCTTCTGCTGTAATATCTAGGTTAACGCTAGTTATGTGGCTTGATAGATCATAACCACCACTAAACACTTTGCCGTCATTAAAAACATATTTAGCCATTATCTACTTCTTCCCACGCTTCATTAATATCTGGTGTACTTTTATCATCTTTTTTATACGTACCGTCTTTTTTTCTAGCACGTCTTTTTTTAATTGTAGTAGGTTCTATGTGTCCACCTTTAATTAATGACTTAGCAATATTTTCATCATCAATAGTTATAGTGTCGCCTTTCACTTTATCCATAACTTTTTTATTACCAATTATCTTATATTTCGCCATTAACTACCTTTCGTGTACACTTGTATTTCTAAATTAGCACCTACACCGTCAATACCGTTTAAATTAACATCAGCTGCGTAATTGCTCATATTTACTACCCTTGCGTCTGTATCGCTTAGACCAAGTGTTTTGTTATTATATATTATTTGTCGTATGCTTGATGATCCACTACCTGTAACAAATGCGTCTAGTTTATCTTGTGCAGTTCTACTATCTGCACGTTGTACTGCAACTAACATATCAAATGTATAAAGGTCTGTTCCACGTTGCATTGCTAAATCAAACTCTATTGCACTTGGTATAAAGATTGCTACCGGGAAGTTTATAGCGTTATCTGGTACTGTGTCATAACAACGTATGCCACTTATGTTGCCAACAGTTGTTTTTAAACCGTCCCTAATCTCTGATAGTGTAGCCATTACGCCATACCATAAACTGTGCCTTTGCGAAATGGTGCAATCATACGTGTAATTTCTCTGTTTTGTTGTATATTTACTACACCGAAATCGCCGACACCTGCAACGCCCAATGGTGCGTTCCTCATTGCAAACAACTCACTAGCTAACATTAATGTAGCTTGTCTTATTTGCTCTGGCACACTTGCGTAACCCCAGTTAGCTGTTATTTCTGCCCTAGGTCTGTTGCTTGAAAAATCTAATGGCCATTCATTACTACCGTCGGATATTAATTCAATAATGTAGTAAGGATTGCCTGTTATACCACCAACTATGCCGTTTATAGGTAGCACTTGGTAGTAATTACTTGCAACGGTAACTTCATACGTTCCGTCATCATCATCATCATATTTAACAACTAATCCTGTTGTTGTACTTATATCATCTACACGAAGTCTGTATGGATCGTTTGTAAAAAACTTTCTTGCCGAAGCTGATCCGTCTGCGTAGAAGTAACGACCACAAAATGTATCAATCTGCCTACTAGCTGCATTAATTGCGTCGTCTAGTAGATCATTGTCTTGACTATCGCTTGTTGGTATTCCAACAAACGCTTTTAATTCATTTTGAGTACAATAGCCGTTAGTTATGGACATAGGTTATTTACCTTTTTTTCGGCCTTTACCTGTGCCACCTTTCATTTTTTTACCGTAACTTTTACCTTTTGGCATAGTTACTTTTTTTTCTCTACTTTTTTTTCGGCTTTAGGTTTTGCAGTTTTTGTTTCAACTTTTCCACCTGCTGCTTTAATAGCTTTTTTAACTTCCTCAGCACGTTTTGCCTTTCCGTAGATTTCATAATGCTTTAATTCTTTCTTTAAAGCGTTTATTAAACTTTTTTTATCTTTTGCCATAATGTTCTTTCTAAGGGTTTAGTGTGTCGGTTGCCCGACACACATAAACCAATTTAATTAAAAGGTTGGTGTAACCAATCCTGTTCCAGATATTTCTGAGATACCACTTGGATATCTTCCAGAAGCAAATGCGTTGTATCCATAAACAACCATTTTTGTTGTTAATGATCCAGCGTTTGTTTCTTCAAATTTTAATTGGAAGATGTTATCTTCAAATAAAATCATATCATCTGTTTTCATAATAAGGATACTATCCTCATTTGTTCCTGCTCCCTCGTTAGTAGGTATGTTAGCGTCGGTTATAACTGGAAGTCCTAAAAGATTTCCAACTACGTTACCGTATGCTGCTGCTTCGCCAACACCTATTGCGTTGTCTGGGTTGTTACCAGCTGGAACTACTAACGGTCTGTTAGAACTGTCAAGTCCTGCTGTAATGAAACCCCAACGTCTTGGGTGCATAACGATTGCAGTTGCCGGTGCAAATCTGTTTGAGTTTACCTCTTGGATTGCGTCGGCTAATTTAGGATAAAGTTCAGCAACAGTTGGACTTGCGTCTGTATATGTTGTTGTATTTATTGATCCTACATTTTTTATACCTAATGGTTGCCCGGAACTTCCCGAACCGTCAATAAGTAAAGCGTCTAGCTTTGAGTAGTAAGCTGCAACAAGGTCGCCAAAAATGATGTTTTCTAAGCTAAAGCCCGGTTGTCCACCACGCTCTAATGCTTGTCTTGAAACATCTTGTTGACCTGCAACAGTATCAACGTTTACAGTCAATAGTGTATCGTCAATGTTAGTTTCTGATACAGCTGAATTCTGTGTAGCTTGTTCTGCTGTTGTTGATCCAGTAGTAATTCTGGATACTTCTACTTTCATACCAAATGCTGGTAATGGTTTTTTAGGTACAGCGTTATATACTGCTGATCCTGCTCTTGCAATAGGTGCGTACTCATCAACTAAGTATTGTGGTACAACTAACCCTGTAAAAGCACCAGTTCCAACATCTCTAGCTTCAAACTCTTGGTGTTTGTTAAGTCTTTCTTGTGCTGAAAAATCGCCACTTTGTGAACGATAAGCGTCTGCCATAAAACTATGATCGCCGTCTTTACGGTACATATCTGGTTCTACAACCTCTACGACTGCTTCCCTTTCGCCCAAGTCATCATCTTCAACACCAAGTTCTTGTCTGCTTTCTTTAACTGCTTTAAGAGTTTCAGCTGCTTCTCTTGCTTCGTCTATTTTTACGTTTAAGTCCTTGATTTCAGCGTGAAGTTCTTTTGATCTATCAAATTTAGCGTCAAAATTTTCCCCTGCTTCTAATGTTTCAAGTTCTTCAACTAGACCGTCAAGTTCTGCAACTTTGCTATCTCTAGCTTCTTTTAATTTTTGCAATGTTTTTCCTTTGTGTCTTGTTTTTATACTTCTGCGTAAGGTGTAATTAATAAGTGTGATACACGGCTTTAATTACGGCGTTACGTCTTATTTGCGTATGTTATCCCTTTCAAGTTGCATTTTCAACAACTCTACTTTAGGATTACTACGCTTTTTATCAACGTCATCACTTTCAGCGACTTTATTAATAAAACTTTCTAAAACTTCTGTGGCTTGTTCGCCATTTCTTGCTTCTACTAATTCTTTGTGTAGGTTATCAAGTTCAACACCTCTAAGTTTTGCACCTGCCCACGGATTAGCCGGGTATGTTACAACTGATACATCAAATAATCTAGCTTCTGTAACTTCCCTGTTTTCTTCTCTTGCGTCAAAATCATCACGAATAGCTGCAAATGCAAATGACATTTCGTTTAGATCGCCACGTTTCATTGCACTAGCTATTTCTGCAACTGTTGGGTTTGACGGATCAAGTTCGGCTTTTACAAACAATCCGTAGTCATCTTCTTCTAATTCTAATGTACCACTTGATGTTCTAGCCAATGGGATACCGTCGTGATTTACTAAAAACCTTACGTCATCTTGTTCTTTTAATGTTTTCTTAAATGCACCGGGTTTAATTGTTTCGGTGTATTGTCCTCTTTGATCTCTAACGCCGTAACCCTTGTTAAATACAGAAGCATACCCAGTAAACAACAATGTATCTTTATCATCATCATTACGTTGTTCTACTGCTGAAAATGTAAAACTTCTATTTTCGGTTTGTCTATCCATTTCTTTAAGAATAGTGTTGCGTTTTTGCATATCTACTGTTTGTGATATAGCAACTACTTTATCTATTTTGTCCATTAGCTTATACCTCTTTTTTTTCTGTTTTTCTACTTTTACATCTTTTTTATTTTTTGCTCTAGGTTCTAATTTACCGTCACTTACAAGCTGTGCAATTTTTCTATCTGCCCAGTCCCCTGCTTGTGTTGGATTAGTCCAAGGATTAGAACCCCACAACAAAAATGCCACGTCTGACGCTCTGTAAGTTGACGGATCATTAGGATTACTTGCTTCTCTATCTAAGTCGGATAAGTGTCTTTTATGCCACGCACCCATTCTTACTATTTTATCTATACTTACATCTTCGCCATTAGCCATAGAACGTGCTTCACGTTTTGTTTTATCTGTAAGTCCGTCCCCGGCTTTGTTTAAATTATCTAAACCACGTTGTGCATTAGTTTGCATAAACTTTGGTGGCTTTCTATCTACTTCCCTTTTTTCTACGTCTTGATTTGTTGATTTTTCTTCTTTTTGTTTAGCTTCGTTAATTAATATTGCTTGTAATTGTTTTTCAGCTTCTTCGTGTGTTTTGTGACAACCCATTATAAAACCGTCATCAAGTTTTACAACGGCGTGTCCCTCACACTCTTTATTATCCATTTGTATTTCGTATGGCATTAGTCTGGCCTTAAAACGTGTATTGAACCTGTACCAGTTGCCATAAGTCCCCATAATTCGTTATCTTGTTGAACTCTTACAACGACATCAGTATTGTTTGGTAAATGAAAACCATTAGATGTTGAAACATCTGAACCACCTAAATACATATTGTTACCACTTGAATTGTGTAAATTAATTGTTTGTTCGTAATTTACACTTGAAATTATTTTTACAGCTGATGAATTATTTAAAGCAACTTGTTGACTAATCATTTGGTAGTTCGTTTGTAGGGTCGTGTTGGTCTGTACCTTGTGGTGTTGCAAGTGGATCTACTAGCCCACCTTGTAAACCTATATAGAACTTGTCGCCACCCTCATAAGGTTCTAGTTCCATTTTTGCTCTTGCTTCGTTTGGTGTCATTACACCAGACGATATAGCAACTTGAAAACCCCTAACCCTACTTAGTTGATCGCCACGTG
>WLWE01002084.1_pt1 | contig 13426 bp, 35 predicted proteins | sample 6718301 | NCBI WGS metagenome assembly WLWE01 (sample SAMN12718691, study PRJNA515312) | sponge metagenome | isolation source: marine sponge | host: Mycale hentscheli | place: New Zealand: South Island, Marlborough, Capsize Point | collected 2003-05-01 | reverse complement strand
TGGGAAACATCGTCAATAACAAGTAGATCGTTATTGGAAAGTGACCCTATTAAGGGATAACTAGGTATTCTAGGCATTCTTTTCGTTTTTAGTACCGTTTCTACGCGGATTCATTCCACCTCTGTTTCTATGTGCTGTAACAAATGTCCCTGTGTAGTGATCGTAGTCTTTACCAGCAATCTTTTTACCGGCTTTTTTAGCTGCACGACGTTTCTTTTGGCTATCAGCACGCTTTTCCTTGCGATCCTTGCTATTTGCATATTTCAGATCACGTTTCTTCTTGCGCCTGGCAGCCTCTGGAGACAATTTTTGCTTACCCACTTCTAATTTTTTATATAATATAGTATTTTACGTGCTTTTTACCGTTTTTACATCCCTAGAAGTGACAATAGCCTACTATTATATATACCTTAACAGGTTAACGTCGCATATTTTAAGTACCCAAATAATTTAGGGGGTGCTTTTTTAATTTTGTTACTAGATTTTTAGAGGTTTGGGGTTATATACTCATTTTCACTGACACCGTTGTTATGGAAAACCATATTTTTTTGCCCGGTTCCCCATATTTTTCTAGGTTTTACCAGGATTTTTCGGACTTTCCAAAACCACCCCCCGGAACCGCAAACTATATTTTGTACGGCAACTATCGCGGAGCGTAGCGTAGCGTATAGCATACGCGTATAGCATTTACAGTGCGGACACGACACTACTCCGATATTATATATGAATTTAAAAATTAAAACTATGCACAATATAAATTTAAACGCGGAAGTAATCGCAACGATCGACGAGCTAAACCAGTATCTGCTTGGCAACGTAACTAACGAAGCAGCAATCGAAGCATTGGCTGAGCTACAGAAAAATATTACTAACTACAAATTTAATTAGTATGCTGGTACGAATCGACAAAAAGAACTGGCTGGGTAACTACAGCAGCCGTGTGCAACTGTTCCAGAGTGAGTCACACCTCAACAACTACCTCCGCTTCATGTCTCATCATCAGCTTGAGAGCAAGATCATCGGCCACGAAGTAATTACAAACTAAGTACGAAGTTAAGTAGATAATATAAATGTAAAACAATTAAATATAACAATTATGAGTAAGAATAAAGTAAACACGTTAATCAGTAAAAGATTCATCATCCGCAAGACCTTAATCGGTAAGGGAGTAATCGTAAGCTTCACGGACTACGATGGCAAGGTACACAAGTACAACCACGATAAGGTATACGAGTACCACAGAGAGCGCTTCGATAACATGGCGTGCTTCAAGAAGTACAAATACTACAGCCAGACGTTCGCCCTGCCTAAGTTCGTACGTGAAATGGATAAAGCAGACGTAATCTAATGCGTCGCTTCAGTCGCAAAGAGATAGTTGTCGGTGTAGTCATCGGCAGCTATGTCGCCCTAGCGGGTTCGCTGATAGTGTTCGCTATCGTAAGCTTGATCACGGATCCTAACTTCAGGGTCTGATACAAAGCCGAAGGTGTGGATTGGAAAAGGTCATTGCTGTCCGAAGTACGTCCGCACCGCGGTGTATAGCATTTACAGACCTAACACGACCGCACTTCGATAATATAAATGTAAAACAAACAATATGAAATCAATTACTTTAACACAATCTGACTACACTAATATAACTAAAGCTTTCTTCTACTATCTTGAAAATGAAAAAGCACTTAACTTAACTCAAAAAGAAATTGACTCAATACTTGAAACTAATAACAAAATACAATAACTAACAAAATGCCCCAAACCTCCACCGGAGGTGTATAGCAACGCGTATAGCAAAACCACCGTACTCCACCTGTAAGATCTTTTACAAACTAAACACGAAGAATAGAAGATAATATATATGAATTTAAAATCTAATAATATGAAAACAAAAGTAAATACACTAGTAAGTAAAAGATTTATCATTAGAAAAACACTAATCGGTAAAGGAATAGTAGTAACATTCACCGACTATGACGGTAAAGTACACAAGTATTCACATGACAAAGTATATGAGTTATGTAAAGAAAGGTTTGACAATATGAAATGTTTCCAAAAATACAAGTACTACTCTCAAACTTTCGCACTACCTAAGTTTGTAAGAGAGTTAGGTGATGAGGTTCTAGTAAAATAGAACTTCTTACCTCCACTTCTTCGGAAGTGTATAGCATTGTGTATAGCACCACCGCACTGCTCTTAAAAATAGTAAGGATCGGGCCGGTAACAATAAGTAACGTAGGGTAAAGTGCGACACTAGCCTGTTATATTTAATATATTAGCTACCTAACGTCACACTTTTCATCATTCCTATACTGATCTAGGTATAGAGAGGGAGTGGGTTACAACACCTCTATTCTTTTCTATTCCATACTTACTATATATTTTTTACAACCCAAATACGACCACCTAACGATAATATATATGAATTTAAAAACAACTAAGATGAGTGAATATAAGTTTTACTTCGATGAAGATACTGTTAATTACTATGCTGAATTAACAAATGGATGGGCGAGTACCGCTTTTGAAATATACAAGTACGTGGCAGACGAGTGTGAGTGGAGTGATGAAGCGGATATGCGAGCGCTATACTTAGATTTGTTAACACAAGTAGAAGATAAAGTATTTAAGGGTGAATATGCAATTATTGAAAATAAATTAAAGTAAAGTTATGAGAAATATAAACCTTACCGACAACGACTGCACATTCGTACAATATGTATTAAAATACTATGCTAATCACACCGAAGGTTTGGATAGTGAAGACAGAGAAGAAATATACGAAGTGGCAAATAAATTTAAGTAATATGGAATTAGTAAATGTAAGCAAGAAGGGTACACTAAAGTTCAAGCTAAGTGATGGTAGGTTTTTATTAAACTACACATCTGGCTATGTAAGAATATACAACGGCGGTGATCGACTATACCAAATCAATAAAGTAATAAAAGAAATAGACCCATACTGGACAGGTCGCGTTGGTGTTGTTATGTACAGGCACAGACGGGTGCTAATACCTAACCCTGCCGATCGATACCAATATTGTGTTGAGTGGGTAAAAAGAAATGTAAAACAATTAAAAAAGTAAAGTTATGAATATATGGGATAGTTTATATGAAGTATACAAAGAGCAGTATACAAGAGAACAGATTGATGAAATGACATTTGCCGAGTTAGGCGAACTAATAGACGGAATGGAATGAGTAGATATGAATACATATTAGAGTTAGCAATGGCGAATACCGACCAATGCCTTACTGAACTGATCGAATTACCGATTGAAGAACTTGAAGAGTTAGTTGGGTGGTAGTAATTTACAAACTAAATACGAACACCGAACGATAATAATAATGTAACAATTTAAAACACAATACTATGCCAAATATGAGTTATTGCAGGTATGAGAATACCTCACACGATATGCAAGATGTAGTCGATACACTATTCGACACCGACGTTGATGTAGACCTTAGTAACAGTGAACGAAACGGTCTTAGGACTATACTAGACCTAGCTAGGGATATTATAGATATGGAAGATAAAATTGAAAACATAATTGAAAATAACGAGTTATGAAACCAGTAAACTACTTTGAACGCTGCAGTGAGCTATCACTAGAACGGCACGGTATACGCGGTATAGCTTTCCTAACCGATGAACAACGCGGTAACATCATAGCGGATGTACACGCAGAGATGAGAGAATATAACAAATGGAAATACAATAAATAGTATGAACCAGTATTATGCAGAGCAGATGTATCAGTTGAGTAATCGCTTACTAGACTATGGATACACACAAGCTGAGATAGGTCAGTTAACGTATGAAGAGATATTAGAGATAATTAAAAAAGAAGAATAATGTATATAACAGTATTAAACTATGTAGACGGCAAAGTATACCAGCACAGTGTTGGGTCAGGTAGCCTTACCGATGAAGACTACGAAGGTTTTCTAGACCGCGAGGGTTACAAGCTAAACAGTATTGAATGGATGCTACACGCCGACCCTGAAGTAATTACAAACTAAACACGAACAAGTGTTGATAATATATTTGTAACATTTAAAAACTTAATTATGACTATAAAAGTAACAAAGTTCAGTAAACGACCAAGAGTAAAGTTTAACCACACACGGTTTATCGGTTTCAAAATCGGTAACCTACCACCAAACTTTGCTATACACAACAAGCGTAAACCCATCACCGAATGGTTTAATGCGAAAGGGTACACGTGGATAAGTGAGTTCGACCTTACTAATTCAATTTCAAAGTAATGCGGTGCTCTTGTAACAATATCATACCGGCTGGGCGAGTAAACCTCGGGTATAAAAAGTGCATAACTTGCTCCGACGTTGAGCAGTACAGCTACGTACCCATTATCGCTCACAAGACCGGTAACACAATTCAAATCGTCAGTCAAGCTACGAGCGCAGCAGTGCACCGATCTTGGCGACGTAAGTAGCGAGCAATTAAAGCTACAAAATAGGGCGACTAGGTATGGAGCGCTAGTGGTACAAGCACCTTTGAATACTGTTCAAAGCCAGAGACCCAAAGCACTTACTATCAACGGATATGAGGTTCGATTCCTCACTAGTTACAAATACGCGAAGGACAACCACAGCTTGAAATAGTAGTGCACGGTTGTGAAGCGGTGCAGCACAGGTATTCTACGATACCGTAATGCCACCTGAAGTAGGGCACTATCGACGGATAGTATTAAAGGTAGGTGCTGCAAATGGGCGTGAAATGGATAGATTGTAGGCAACAAGCTGAATGGTGAGCCACAATAACGCAGGTTCAATTCCTGCCACGTCCACTAAAATTATAAATTATGACAACAAAAGAGCAGTTTCAGGTGTTTGAAAACAGCACCGACGTAGCGGACGGCACCTTTAAGATAGGTAGCCTAGATGGTATATACTACCGAGACTTAGTAGAAAAGCTAGGTGAGCCGACCGTAATTGGGTCTGGTGATGACAAAGTACAGTACGAGTGGATAATGAAGTTTGAAGACCAAATATTCACTATATACGACTGGAAAACGTACGATGCAGAATACACTGAGTATGAATTAGACACGTGGTCTATCGGCGGTAATGCAAACAGCGCCGCACTATTGTTTGCTTTTAAAGACTATATATATGAGAGTGAAGTATAATAAAACAGGTGTGTATCAATTGATATACAAAGGAGAAGCAATAGACGAGGCAGATACAGTTATTGAAGCAACAAAGCTACTTAAAGAATACAACACCGCTTTTAAAACTAACAGTATAAAACTAAAATTTAAATACGATGGATAGAGATATGACGAATACCTTACTTGCTATACACAAGCATAACATTACCGGCGAAGATCAAGACGGTATCACCGCAACGGTGAACGGCGTTGAAGAGTACGTTAAAGAACACATATGGCAGATACTTGAAAACCAAATGCTCGATGCTGGTGTAATACAGGACACAGACGACAAGGCATATGCAATGATCGAGATCGGTGTGCGAGAACTAATTCACAAACTAAACACGGATAAACATAGATAATATAAGCATGAAAGAACATAGAACTCTTTACCAGCGGCTCAAAGATGAGTACAGGGTAAAACTAATTGAAAACAAAAACAAGTGGCAATACTTAGCACAAGTAGCTGAAGAGGCACTTAATGAAAATACATTTGTAGTAGACCTAACCATAGGCCAGCTCGGTTATATCTGCGATATGTGTGAAGTAAGAAGCTGGGATAGTATATATTTAATTTTTAACGAAGACTAAAATGGAAGAGAATCCTTTAAATAAATTACCGGGTTTTATGGGTACAGAGCACGCACCACTAAAACAAAAAATAATTACCGACGAACTGATAACCAGTGAGTTAGAAAAGCGTGGCTATTTAGATTACCGCGATATGGACGAAACAAAAGCGTGGAATTTACTTGAAAAACATTACGAATGCGAAGTAACAGATGAGTGGAAAAACAGTAGCTTAGATTTTTATTGCTATTCTGAAACAACCGCTGACGGTTACGAAGTGTTCATTGCTACTAATAATGTTGATAGCGTATGTATAAGTGAAGATGTACATTACTACGAAAATGATTTGTCAGATGAAATTGCAGAAGCAATACAGGATGGTAATAGTATGTATGTTGACGACTTAGACTGGTACCCCTTCACAGATGCGGTTGAAGAATCATACGGCAGTATGGTAGAAGATATTAAAGAAGAAATAGAAGATGAACTAATAAACAAAGGATATGAACGGGAAGCCGAAACTATTACAGAAGCCACTGCCTAAGTGGTTTGACGGACAAATATATAACGAAGGTGGGGTTGTAACTAACCCGTACACTGATCAGTCAATAGAGTTAACAGCAGTTGAACTTAGTATGTTTGACTTTATTAAAGGTGCTGAGTTGGCGCTTGAGCGTCATATATTTGTAGGCGGCGGCAATACAAAACTAATAAGTCAAATGCGTAGAGGATTAGATTGGTTCCGCCGTGCTAACCCCGAAGCCTATATGGTATTACTAGACTAATGAAAGATCTGCACACCATTAAAGATATAGTTATGGGTACGGGGGTAAACATTTTATCCTCGTCCCGTGACCACGAGATAGTAATTAACCGGTGGTTATATTACAAACTTGCTAAAGAACACACACAATATTCACTGAGATTAATCGGTGAAATAGTTGGTCGTAACCATGCAACAGTAATTTACGGACTAAAGCAGTTTGAAAATGAATGTAGCTGGGATAAAGATTTACAAGCTAAATACGAACAGCTAACGATAATATGTATGAAAGAAACGCGATGCAATGACGTTGTAGCAGTGAACGAACAAATAAAGTTTATGCACACTGAAATACATAAGTTGTACGCACTTAAAAAACAATTACTAAGTGATGAATTTATTAACGCAAAACAGTAAACTAAAAAATACGAGTAAACAACTTGGCGTACGGGTATTTAATTTCGGTATACCTGCATACAAATCAGCCAGCGGTAAACTTACATGCCCAATGGCTAAAGACTGTGTAAAGTTTTGTTATGCTAAGAAAGGCGCATATATATGGAGCAATGTGAAACCTGCTTTTGAAAAGCGTTATGAGCTAAGCAAGACAGACAGATTTGTAGATGCAATGAATGCTGAAATAAAACGTAAGAAACCCGATTACGTACGTGTCCATGATAGCGGTGATTATTATTCCGGCGCATATCTAAAAAAGTGGATTGCGGTTGCTATACACAACCCCGACGTCAAGTTTTATTCGTACACTAATATGGTAGATCTTGTACACAAAACCGATCTGCCCGACAACTATGACATTATATTCAGTAATGCGGGTAAGCAGGTGCATATGATTGATTATGAGCAAGATAGGTTTACTAAAATATTCAACTCAGAACAAGAGTTAGATCGTGCTGGGTTTGTAAATGCAAGCAAAGTAGATTTATTTGCAACAAAATGGTTTAGTAAAAACAAAAAAGTAGGATTAATATTTCACTAATGAATAGAGACAAACATATATGGGAGGGCTGGACAGTAGGTAATTTCATTGATGATATAGAGCCTATGTTTGATACCATACAAAATGGTAATGACTGGGGTTTAAACACTAAGTTTAAAAACAAGTCAGAACTTAAAAAATGGGTTAAAGACAACCAACCTTACTACAAAAAACATATACCAGAAGTGTATAATTATTTTTTAAAAAAATCAGGATTATGAGTAAACTAGATATACACGAACGAGCAGAAAACTATATGATGGCTAAGCTCGGTGCCGCAACAAATGAACTTAAAGATGCAGAGCGTTGGGACGGTCGCGGTTGGGCGGGCGTTGAAGACTGGCAAGAAGTAAAAGAAAACAATATTGCATACGCAAAGCGAAGAGTAGAAGTAACAAAATACATACTAACTAAACTATATGACTGAAGAAGAAATGGAAAAGTTTTCGGACTTGTTGGCAGAAAAAGTATTTAAACTAATAATGAATAGACAAGCAGATCTTGACCAACAATTCATTGAACAAGTAAAAGCATCAGGACAAGACATTGAAATAACCTTACAACAAGACGTGTTTGGTAATCAAGGTAATGCATCTGATGAAGAAGTGTTATTAGCTGAGCTAGCCCGGCTTATGACGCTGCTCCAAGCTTATGAAGATAAGGAGCAATACGAGAAGGCGGCAATAATTAAGAATAAAATAGATAGAATAGAAACTAAAATTAGAAATTTATGAGCACAAAAGTACAACACATATTAGTAGATTCATCAATGGTAGACACAGTAAGCTACTACAATGACAGTAAAAAACTATTAGTCAACTTCAAAAACGGTAGACTATATGTATACAAAGATGTAGACGAAAGTACATTTGAAGATGTGCGTTTAAGTAACTCTACAGGTAGAGCATTGCACAATAAAGTGTTTGATGTATTCAAATACCAAGAACTGTAATGAATTTATTTTATCTCGATAGAGACCCCGTAACTGCAGCTAGCTATCATTACGATAAGCATAAGGTTAAGATGGTCTTAGAAGCCGCGCAAATGCTTTGTACAGCGCATCATCATTGGGCTGAGGTTTTTAATTACAAAACTTTTGTGCCTTATAAAAAAGCACATTACAATCACCCATCAACAATATGGACTAGAAGTAATAAAAGTCAATATATGTGGGTGTACAATTATATGATGGCGCTTGGCGGAGAGTATACAAAACGATATGGCAAAGAACATTTAACCATTACTAAATGTAAAATACCGCTACACGTTCCTCCTAATGGTATGATTGACGGTTTCTTTACAGAACCTCCGCAGTGTATGCCAGATGAATATAAGGTTGAAAATGACAGCATAGCAGCGTATTGGAATTACTACGAAGGAGATAAATATAAGATAGCAAATAAAAATGAGCAGAAAATTGTACGACCATTCGCAGAAAAAGTATAAATTTGCAATAGCAAATAATGAATGGTATAAACAGAAAATTAAAATTAGTACGTCAAAAGTGTGACGCTAGCTAATTAAGTATATAAAGTAACAGGCTAATGTCACGTAAAATGTTTTACTTAAATAATAATAATATAGTCTATCGGCGTGATCCGATCAGTGATAAACCCACACAAGTTTATAAGTGGGGTTATTTCTATGAACACGGGACGCATGAATGCTATACATTATTTAGAAGTAAAGCACAGATAACAACATATAAGTCGTTAAAGTGGCATTTACTTGTTCTTTGGTACCTCAATCCTCAGTTAAATCCTGATAAGTTTGAAGAATTGGCATGGTTTATTGCTGAAAAGTCAAATGGATTTGCTACCTTTACCATGCCTGAGCTACTACTCAAGACAATGATTTACGAAATCAGTATGATGGATTTGGATCAACCGCCTAAAAATAAACTAAGAAAAGTTATTTTTAAAGATAATACAGGGTTGACAAAAAGTGAAAAATTATCAATAGTAGGTAAGCTTATAGGAAGAGGGAGTAAGGCAACCCCAGAGGATATATATGAAACAATGTTATTACTGCACGATGATGATAAAAAAATTACCGTTGCAGCAATAGCTAAAGTTCTCGGTGTTTCAACCCGTACGGTGTACAGGAATATGACGCATGAGTTAACCAAAGAGAAAGAGCTTTTAAATGAAAAAGTATAATGTGCAGAACTATATTAGATATAAACAAGATCTAGATATAGTAATAAAAAGAATACCTAGTAAAGACTTTTGGGATTATACTAGAGAAGAACTGCAAACTGTGTTTTTGCCTTTAGTAGAAAATATAGCTCGGAAGTTTTCTACTATGCAGCAAGCATCAGGCGTGCTTAGTATAAATGATTTTATACAAGAAGGTGCAATTGGTCTTACTGTGGCATGTGATAGAATTGTTTGGGATAAAGTTAAAGAGTCTGATGACCCTGAAAAAACACTCAAATCATTCTTAGCTAAAAGAATACGAGGTGCTATTAGAAGAGCTATAGATATAAATAGAGGTGATATGCGTATACCAGAATATAAATTAAATGAGATACGTAAAAATTATGGTAAAGACAAAAAAATAGTTGAAACCTTTTTTAACCAAATATTTGCATCAATAGATGAGAATTTTGAAAGTGAAAACGAAAGCCCTATGTTTCAAGTACCGGACAATTCCGAACCTTATAACATAGCTTTGCTGAATGCTTATTTACTCGGCCTTATGAGTGAGCATTTAAGTGATAAAGAGTATGAAGTAATAAGATTATCTTATGGCTTAGACTGTGACAAACACCCAGCAAAGGAGATCGCTGCTAAATTAAATATAGACGGAGTAAGTAATTACGTACGTGTATCTGAAATTAAAAAGGCGGCAATAGAAAAGTTAATTGATAACGTTCCATCGAACCAAGTTATTGATTATCTGTAGGTTAAGTAATAAATACGTAATAATATATATATGACAATTCACGAGAAATTAAGTAAAATTCAACAAGAATTTAAAGCAAAGAAGAGTCGCTTTAATTCATTCGGGAAGTACAATTTCCGATCTGCTGAAGATATACTTGAAGCTTTAAAACCATTTAATGAAAAGTATAATGTATACTTTAAAGTAGATGAAACCTATTTAGGTGAAGGCGTTATTGAAAGTGTTGCCGGTGCCGTAGATGCGGAAAGTGGCACAGAAATAACAGCCAAAGCTATTGTAGGTGTAGATTTAAACCAAAAAGGTATGCAAGTACCTCAGCAGTTTGGATCAGCTTCAAGTTATGGTAAGAAATATGCACTGGGTAATCTATTGCTTATTGATGACACTGCGGATGCTGATGCTACTAACACTGGAGGCCGTGACCAAAAGAAAGAAAAGCCGGTATTAAAATCTGGCACTGATGCGTTTGATAAAGCAATTCAGTATATTAAATCTGGCGGATCAATCACTGCAATCAATGCAAAGTACAAGGTAGACACCGCTGCTAAAGCAGAACTTAAAAAGTATGAACAAGCCTGAGATTTTAGAAAAGCTTAAAGATGACGAACATTACTACGGTGCGTTCGGTAAACAATATTTAAGCAACTCTGATATAGGAACATTACTGAATGACCCTTTGCAGTATGGGCAGCCAACGAAGGCATCACCCAATTTAATTATTGGTAGCTACTTTCACACGGCTATACTTGAACCGGATAAATTAGAACGCTTTAAAATTATTGAGGCAAGTACAAGGAATACGAAAAAGTATAAAGAGTTATCTGGCGGAGAGATGTGTATGCTTCAACAAGAAGTTGATAATGTACAGAAGATGCGAGAAATACTTTTAGCCAATGATACTGCAAAGAGTTTAATTCAAGGTGATAATGTAGATTATGAAGTACCCGGCATAATTGAGCTGGAGAATAATATGTGGAAAGGTAAAGCTGATATTGTTAATCACGATGAGAAGCTTATTATTGATTTGAAAACAACAAGTAACGTAAATGGTTTTCGTTCAAGTGCACGCAAGTGGAACTACGATAGTCAAGCTTACATTTATAGTAAGTTATTTGGTTACGAATTTTTATTCATTGCAATAGACAAAAATTCGCATATTATTGGTATCTTTGACTGTTCGCCTGATTTTTATGAAGCAGGTAAACGCAAAGTAGAAGATGCAAGTGCTGCATACGATCTATTTTACAACAACGAGGATTTTGATCCTACTAATTATTTTATTAATAAAACCCTTTAAAACCAAATATTATGGCACGAAGAAAAATGAAAGTGTGTAATGTAACTGGCATCAAAACCAGTGAGAGTAATTTTTATAATAACCAAAACCATGTAAAAGCAGTAGATAACTTACGCCGCAACAACGGCGTATCACTAGATGCTTTACGTAGAACCTTCAACAACTTGAACGAGTATGGCTTCAATAATTAAAACAAGTATAGACTTGACAAAAATCGATAAAACTAAAATTATCGATGGTAAGAAAGGTAAGTATTTACCTATTACAATAACTATAAACGACGAACTTGATCAGTTTAATAATCAAGGGCCTGTTATTATTTCACAATCTAAAGAAGAGCGTGACGCAAAAGAAAACAAGGTTTACCTTGGTAATGTGCAGGTAGTGTGGACTAATGGCGATAATGTAGCTGCTGCACCTAGAGATGGAGCACCAGGTGCACCTGCTCAGCCGGCTGCTGTTGAAGAAGATTTGCCGTTCTAATGCCAACGTGTGAATTTTGTAATCAGGAAATATCGCAAGAGGAATATGACTTTTGCGATATATGCCCTGAATGTAGAGATGAAGAAAAATGGTAAAAATAAATTAAATTAAATGCAAGTTAACAATTCGGAGATCAATGGATATTTGATTGACCAGTTTAATCAACATGACCTAAAAGTAGGGGCATCACAGGGTACTTGCCCTATGTGTTCTGAAGATAGGAAACCTGAAAATAAGAAAGCAAAGTGTGCTTCTTATGATTGGGAACGGGGTCTCGGAACTTGCCATAATTGTGACAGCACATTTCAATTACATACTTATCAGCGTAAAGGCGCTAGCGAAAAAGTATATATCAGACCGGAAACGCCTGATGCTATACACGATGTTTCGTCTAACGTTGAGAAGTGGTTTGAATCGCGCGGTATATCAAAGCAGACACTCAAGGCTCTCAAAGTAACCGAGGGCCAAGAGTTTATGCCACAAACCGGTAAGACCGAGAATACCATACAGTTTAATTACTATATGGGCGACCAACTTATTAATGTTAAATACAGAGATGGTCGTAAGAATTTTAAATTATACAAGGGTGCCGAAAAGGTTTTCTATAATATTAATAGCGTAGTCGGTTATGAATATGCTATTATAGTAGAAGGCGAGATGGATGCCCTTTCGTTATATGAAGCAGGTATACATAATGTAGTATCTGTTCCTAATGGCGCTACACTAAATACAAACAACTTAGATTACTTAGATAATTGTATTGATTATTTTGAAGACAAAGAAAAAATAATTATAGCAGTAGACGCAGATGAAGCAGGGCAGGCATTGCAGCGAGAGCTTGTAAGAAGGCTTGGCGCTGAAGTGTGTTACCTTGCTGATTTTAATGGTTGCAAAGATGCAAACGAATACTTATTAGAATATGGAAAAGAAGAACTGGCAAAGCGTATTACCAAAGCACGACCTGTCCCACTTGAAAACGTCACAACGTTCAAAGATATTGAAGGCGAAGTTACCGACTTTGTTACGAATGGTTTCAAACCCGGGTATCAAATTGGTATTAAAAATTTCGATGACATATTTTCAACTTACACTGGTCAATTTATTACAGTCACTGGTATACCAAGTTCGGGTAAATCAGATTTTGTCGATCAAATGTGTGTCGGCTATAATGCGAACTATGGATGGAAAACAGCTTTCGCTTCGCCTGAAAATGCTCCGACTTATCTCCACGCACA
>WLWE01002078.1_pt1 | contig 13470 bp, 10 predicted proteins | sample 6718301 | NCBI WGS metagenome assembly WLWE01 (sample SAMN12718691, study PRJNA515312) | sponge metagenome | isolation source: marine sponge | host: Mycale hentscheli | place: New Zealand: South Island, Marlborough, Capsize Point | collected 2003-05-01 | reverse complement strand
TTAAAGGTGCTTTGTCCAAAGTCGTTAACCATTCCTAGTAACTCCTCTCTAGTGTAGCTTTTACCTAGTCCTAGCATTTCTCTGCAATAGTCTCTAGTGCCTGCAATTATAGGAGAGCCAGACAAGTCAGCTCTTAAAGCATATTTGTAAACTGTTATAATCTCAGAAACTTCCTCCTCGCCTTCCTCAGTTACATTAATTTTAGTTTTCTTTAGGTCTAGTAAACCGTTCTTAACCAGTCTATCTATCCTTTCTTGCACTTCGCTAGGTGTTTCTCCTACTTGCTCGCTTATTTCCTCTACTGTTACTTTAGGGTTTGCCTTTATAATGTCTATTACTTGGCTGTCTATACTTCCTATGTCTGCAAAGTCGAAAGGGTTATAGTCCAATTCCTTTTCGCTAATTACTTCTAGCTCATCATCGTGGTATCCTAGTTTAGATAACTCAGTCCAAAATAGCTCCTCATCTTCATTGCTAAATACTTGCTCTGTTTTCTTTTCTAAAGGCTTCTCTAAAGGCTTGTATCCTGCAAGCTCTCTTATTTCGTCTGTAGTCAAAACAGAAACTAAAGTGCTTTCTGATATCTGTACTTTGATAGGTGCTATCTTTTCTATTTTTAGACCGCTAGGCATTCCTAACAATAAAGCAAAGTCATTAAATAGCTTCTCGTACATTCTCTGCGCAGGCTCAATGTAACTACTATTCATTGCTTCAATAGCTACTCTTAATTCATCTGCATTATTGCTAAAGCCTGTGTCTGCTGTCTTAATAAATACAGAAGCGTCTACTCCATGCGCTGTAAATATTTCGTCTTGTATTTGTTGGTTAAGGTTTATAAACTTGTCATCCTGTCCGTTAGGGTTAGTAGATATTATTTCTACTCCTTTGTCTTTTCCGTCATCGAATATTATAACTGGTTCGCCTGCATTATTAGAGCCATGATGTTTATTCTTAATCTGTTTTTTAATGTAGGCTTGAGCTTCTTGAGTTGGTTGTCCATTGTGAAAGTTCCATATAGTACCACCACTGTAACCATTTGATATTGAGTTTAATACGTAGTTAGAAACCTCATAATCACTTTTTATGTAATTTATACCGCTTATGTAATTTGGAAGCGGATACTCTTTTAAGTTTGGTCTATAAGACTTGTAATAACAAATGTATCTTTCGCCTCTTACAGCAGAGCCATCAAAAGGAAAAGATGTTAATGTTTCAAAGTCCTCGTTACTTGTCGGCTTTCTACTTGCCCAGTCGCTTGTATAGAAATAAGTATCCTCCTCAACTCCAACGCGTATATCGCCAAAGTCAATATGATTAATAATTAAACCTTTGCCATCTTTAGTAACTATTACTTCTAAAGCATAACCGCCAAATAGCTCGTTATCTTTTACAATCTTTTTTGTAAGCTCAAAAAGTGAATCGTTACCCGGATGATTAATAAAGTTTTCTAGTTTAACTCTGTCCTCAAGCGTTCTTACTGTTTGGTCTACTTTCCAACCTCTACCACTTATGTAATTAGTCTTGCCGTTTATTATACTATTGTGCTTACCTGAGGTATTGTAAAGCTCTACTAAGTAATTAGGGTATAAGTTCTTCCATGGCGATTCTGTACCATAGACAATGTAGTCTTTACCTCTTTCTTCTTTAAACACAGGGGGCTTGTTTGCCTCAAAGTTAAAGATTAAAATATTTTCTTTGTTCATCATGTTACCTGATGTGTTTTATAAGTTATGTCTATGTCGTGCTGATTATAGGTAGTACTTGCACGTTCCAAATCCATTAAGCCGCTTTCGACTAGTCCAGTTGCTAAGGTCGGGTCTAGGTTAGTTGAGCTGCTTTGCTCATAAACAAAATATTCGTATTGTCCTCCTGCTCCTAGTATAAGCTCTCCTACTAATGGTAAGTTTGTTCCTTCTGTAAATACAAACTCATTGTATCTGTCTTTATATAAGCTAGTGTCTGCCATTATACAATAGTAACTTACTTTCTCTGTTATATTTCTAAATTGAAATAGGTAGACTGGAGAGGAAAGGGTAGTCTTTTCCTTTAGTGTTAAAGTTAGATTGCTTGTAGTATTTTCGTTTATCAAAATAGGCATTATTCAGAATCTTTTTGCTCTTTCTTTTCCTTCTTTTTTTTCTCCACTTTGAAAACATCTAAACCTAGCTTTTTATATTTAGCAAATCTTTTTTCGTCATTAACTATGGTAACGTGTCCGACTACTTTGTGGTTGACTGAACCGCCTCTTTTATATTCATCTTTTAACTCCATATTATCTATTGTAAAAAAAATTAATAGTTGTATAAAAAAAACTATAAAATAAAAAAAGGGCAATAAATTAATACCGCCCTTCTTTAATTAGTTGTTTAAAACTATGCTATTGTTAACCCTGCGATTACTGTAGCATCTACTTCTAGCATCCGCTTTGCTTCTTTAGAGCTTATGCTATACGTGAATCCATTATGGTCGCCCATAGCTGCGCCTGTAACTGATGTTCCACTTAATTTATCTGCTGCATAGTAAGCTCCGACTGTCCAATACTTTTCATTCATATCTTTAACAATTACGAATAACTGAGCTTGGTCTAAAAGTGTCAGCTCCTCGCTTTCTGATGCTGATAAGTTCTTAGTGTTAAATTCTAAAACTGAATCATAAAAGTTAGTTCCATTCTCTAAAGAACCCGTATGAGTTTCTATTAAAGAACCGTTCTCCTTTTCTAGAGAGTAACGGTAAAAGCTAGTAGCTGCTGCTTGAGTCAATCCTGTTAATACTCCTGCTGCTACTGTATCGATTGTTATATCTCCAAAGTTAGCAATTAAAATTTCAGATATTCCACCTGTGGAGTTCCTACAGTCAATCGCTCTACCTTGTGTTAATGCACATGCCATAATTTATATTTTTTTTAGTGTTTATAAAAAAAGGGGTAAGGTATTTTACCCACCCCTCTTTAATTAATTGTTAAAGTACTCTTAAGGTACTAATGTAAATTCTACTACTTCGTCAACGAATCGTACTTGTACTCCTCTTTTGAAAGTAACATCAAAGAAGATGTTTTTCTCAGTAACTGGGTCTAAACGAACTTTCATTGCATCCTCGTCAGCATCTCCATCCATTCCAATAACTACGTTAGAGTTTCTAGTCAAAATCATTCTTTCAGAACCTGCTGCTCCTGGTAGTCCAACTGTAGAACGTAATGCTACGTTAGTACCGTATAAGTTTACTTGCTCGCCATCTCCTGAGTAGTGAAATAGGTTAGCATTTTTCAATGCTACTACGTATTTCTTGTAAACTGATGTAGGTACAAATAAAGATAAATCGTCTGCTTCTGAGATATTGTCAGGGATGCTTTCCCACATACCATCTAAGATGTCTAGTACGTTAGAGCTAGAGATTCCAGTTGCTACTGTTACTGCTCCTGTGTTACCATCTACTGGCGCACCTGCGTCTACGATTTTCAAAAGACCATCGTAATAAGATAGGTTATTTGTTGCGCTCAATGTGTCTCCTTGAAAGTCAGAGATAGTTAAAGCGTTAGCCATTGCATTCATTTTTTTCTCCATGTAAACTGCTTCAATAGCTGCTGGCATTTCTTCCTCTCCTGCTGCTCCTTGTTTTACTAGAACTTGCGCCCAATATCCGTTTAAGTCTTTAATACACAAATTTTCTGCTACTTGAATAGCTCCTACTGTGATAGTTTTTTGAGAAAATGTAGTTTCATCTCCCGCTGCTCTAGTACAAGCGTCTGCTCCAAAGACAACGTCTGTAGATAAAAACTGTAGGTTAGAGCTTCCTTTAATTCCTGTTTGGATGTCAGCTACTTCTGCTAGTCCTCCTGTTGCTTGCATCTGTGCAATCAAAGGAAAGTCCATTTGTTCAATATATGCACTAAGTGCCGTTACGTCGAATGCCATAATAATTGTTTTTTAATGTTTATTTATTTTGTAAAAATTGATTTCTTTTTAGGAGAAATTACTCCGCTTCTTTTCTTTTTGATAGGTGCTACGCTAGATTCATTTGCTAATTCCTCAACTGCTGAAAACATAGCTTTCTCTTTTGTGTCTGCTTCTGCTTTGTATTTAGCAAACTCTGCTTTAACAGTTTCAAGCTCATTAGAAAGTTTTGCGAATTGCTCGTTAAATACAGTTTCAGTTGATTCAATAATCTTACGAATCTTAGCTTCTGTTACTGTTTCAACAACTGGCTCTGGAGTTGCTTCTGTACTTAGCTCTTCCTCTTCCTCTGCTTCTACTTCTTTAATGTCAGTAATAGCTCCTTCTGCTACTGTTAATACTGTTCCATCTGCTAAAGGATATTCACCGTTTGGCATTGGAGCAACTTCGCCCTCTACCTCTACAGTAACAATTGCACCAACCTCTAAAGCAGGCTCTATATTAACTACTGTGCCATCTGCTAACTCAGCAGACATTAGTTTAACTTCAGTTACTTCAGGAGTTGCCTCTACAGCCACTTCCTTTGTATCTTCACCGAAAATTAATTTCTTTACTTTGTCTAAAGTTTCTTTGCTCATATTATCTATTGTTTGTTTGTTATTAAGTTGTACATTCTCTTGTATACTTTTTTCGAATTCTTGTATTGTTTGTCTAATTTTGTTTACTAGTTCTTCATCGATTGAAACTGGAGAAAGTTGTTTAAACATACCCTCTACGCTAAAGCCTCGGAAACGCTTTTCCTTAATAGCGCGCCATACTTCATCGTTTTCAACTCGCATAGAACCCCACCACGAACCATCGGGTGCATCTTCAAAACCTATAGGTGTTTTTACTCCTCTTTTAGAATCTATAATTAAAGACTCAATAACGTAAACTCCTTTTGCGTCAGAGTCAGAATCATGCATTAAATTTACATTCGCATTCAATCCATTCTTAAAGAATTTGTTTACAATCTTCTCTATAGTGTCTCTTCTAAAAACTACGTAAAACTTTTCATTGTTTTCGCTAAGTCTCATAATAGGTAAATCGGCTTTCATAAAGTAACCCGATATAATTCGCTTTTCTTCGTCCTCTATTTTGAATTGCTCCTTATACTTGTCTTTAGTTTTCATCTTAGCTATTGCCCAGTTAATTCCACTAGCTCCACCCCAAGCATCCCACATTATACCTCCGCATCCTTCCGAGTAAGGAACATCCTTATTTTGTTGGTGTCTTTTAAAGCTCGCCATTCTACCAATAGTTTCCCATGATATCTTTTCTTTGTTGGCTAACTGTCTAGCTCTAGTCCAACCTACTCTAGTACCACAATCGACATCGTTCTCCTCTTTATACTCAATAGCTTTTTTTGCGTTGTTGCTTGCGCTTTCGGGATAGTCATTAAATGTATCCTCGAATTCATGTTTCTTAAATGCCATTAATTGTGATTCTATAGCGGGTTGGTCTACTATCGAAATATATTGTACTCCGCTTTCGTCATCCTCGTCAATAACTAATTCTAGTAATTCTGTTTTTTCCATTGTGTTATATTTTAAAAAGTTGCGCTCTCTTCTATTACGCTTACATTGTTTTGTGTATTGGTTATGTCGGTCTCTGTTACAAATACCTGTTGGTTGCCTAGTATTGTACTAGTATTACTTACTGGAGTGATTGCTGCTCCTCCTCCTGCGTCAGGTCCTGTAGGTGTAACATCTGTGCTCGATGGTGCTGTAGGTATTTGAGCAGTTCCTGCAAATCTCTGTTTACTTATTGCAGCTATCTGTAAAGCTCCTGCTGCTCCTGCTGCTCCTGCTAAAACAAAGTTCAAGGGTGGTGGCGCACTTGCTAAGGCTTGTAGTATTGCTTGAGATGTATTAATAGCAGCCATAGCTATGTCCATTTTTTTCTTTCTTTCAAAATGAACCATCAAAATAGAATCTCTCCTTTTAGCAAATGCAAATTCCTCCGCTTCTGTTAACTTTCTTTTGGCTTTTTCATTGCCATATTCTGCGTCTATGGATGCTAGAGCGTTATCTCTTACAGCATCGTTTACACTCATTATAGATTCTGCTGTTTGTTGTGCTAGAGCTAAACCTTTTTCGGCTGCTTCAATTTTAGCTTGCTTTACCTTTTCTACTCTTGCAAGTTCTATATCTGCTAAAGCCTTTTCTCTAGCCATTAAAAGCTCTATCTCTAATTCTGTAGTTAGTAGACCTTGCTCCTCTAAAGTTGCTATATTATTTTGGAACTCATGCTCTACTCTTAGCCTTTGTCTTTCTGTTTCTTCTTTCTCATTTCCTACCTTAGCATCAAATAATAGTTTTTGGTATTCATCTCTTTTAGCTTGCGCTTCTTTCTCTGCTGCAAACCTTTTATCGTCCTCTGCTTTTTGTAGGTCTGCTAGTGCTTTGTGTTTCTTTTGAGCTATAAGCATTTCAGCATCAAAAGTGAGTAGTCCTTTCTTTTCTAGTGCTTCAAGTTCTAACTGGCTATTATAGTCTATTTCTGCTCTTGCTCTTTCCCCCTCGTCTTGTATTAATTGTATTTTTATTCGCGCTTGCTCCTCTTCAAATTCTGCTAAGGCTTTTGCATCTTCTATAAGTTGTTTATTGTCATCCTGTGTTCTAGTTACTCTTTTCTTCCTAGACTCCTCTTTTTTCTTTTCTCTCTCCTCTTCTTTTTTAACTTCATCCTCTCCTACTGCGCCTGCTTCTAGTAATGCGTCTATTTCTTTTTGTTTCGCATCGGCTAATTTGTCCAGTACTTCTATTTGTTTGTTATTAGCTGCTATTTGCTTATTAGTTGCTGCTGTAGCAAATTCCTCCGCTTCAAATACTGTTACAAGGGCTACCGCTTCCTCAAATAAACCTTTATTAACTCCAGTCTGAGCTTCTATCTGCGCTTTAGTTTTCTCTTTTAATTCGTCAGCTCTTAGAGATGCTATAGCCTCCTGCTCTGCTCTTAACATTATTAACTTAGTGTTTAACTCTAAAGCCTTATTAATATCGTCTAGGCTATCTTTTTCTGCGTCTATGTTGCTAAGTAAGTTAGGGTACTCGTCTTGTAATTCTATTATAGCTTTGTTTTTTTCTTCTCTAGATATAGACTCATCATTTAAAGTCTTTTGTAGTTTATCGCTTGCGCTTATTTCGTCCCCTACCTTGTCTATTGCCTCCTGCGCTATATCGTTATTAAGTTTCTGCTCTTTGGTAGCCATTCCTATCGCTACCGTTAACTCATCCCACTTAGTTACTAAAGTAGCTACTAAAGCAATTATCGCGCCTATACCAGTTGCTATTAATGCTTTACCCCATCCTTTTGTAGCAAGGGTTAAAAGTTGCTGCGCTGCTTCACTTTGCTTAAGTACGTTAGTCCATAACTTAGAAGCTGAACTAATACCTTCTATCGCTCCTTTTAAGCCCATAGAAATCATAATAGCTTTTTCGATATTTCTACCTACTTGCTCCATTGTTTCTGATTCCCCGCCTAATATAACAAAAGAGGTTGTTAAGTCTCCTACTGCTCCTGCTACACTTCCGAGTTCACTAGCTACCTGCTCTCTATCCAAACCTTCAAAACCTAGCTCTAGGTTTTTTATTTCTTTAGAGGCTTGAGCCATTTGAGTAGATAACCTTTTAAACTCTTCGCGCCCTTTTTTAGTTCGCCTGTTAGTTCCTTCTAGCTGCTCCCTTAAGCCTTTATATCCTGCTTCTAGCTCGCCTAAAGACATCTGCGCCCTGTCCGACTCTATCTCTATACTTAATGCTATTTTATCATCTGCCATGTTATTCTATTATTTTGTAGTTCTAATATGTTTTATAAAGTACAAAGTTCGCGCTGTAAATATCATCTCCTGACTTTAAAACATTCCATTCAACGGTAACATCTAACGTATTACTAGCAGTAGTATCTAGTACCTCTACGTCTTGAAATATGTAGCCAAATACTTCTCTATAGCCATCTTTAGTGTAAGCAAAATTACCATTAGTACAGATACTACCAGTTGCTCCTATTGAAGCTATTGTAAAATCAAGCTCGCATTCCCACCCTTGGTTGGTTGCTAAGTCTAAATCGAATACTCCTGTAGTTGCTAATATTGTACCGTTTGACTTTATTTTAATAATAATTTCTGAACGGTTACCTCCTCCTGTGGCATTAATTAAACCTCCCAACTTGCCATGGTAAGAATCGCCAACCCTAAACCAATCAGCAGGAACGGTTAAGCTACCTTCTCCTGTGCCTATTATAGACTGCTCGCCTACTGTATTAATTGTAGGACCTTGTACTGTCTGAGCATATAAGCTAGAAACATCTGGAATGTATGTCATATTATTTTGTATTTAGTTCCATCAAATTGTAAAGAATAAGAATCGTTATATCCTGCTATGTTTAAGAGTAAAGACCCATCTATTGAGCTAGGCGTATTTACTCTTACTTGTAATGTATTAGCTATAGCTATCTTTTTAAAGTTCCAAACTTTGCCTATTGTTGGGTTAGTAGGCAATGAAATAACTATTGCTCCTGCTGAGGTATCGCATAAGTAAGTGCTTATCTTTTCATCTGCTGTAAAGTTAGATGTTACAGTTACTACGCTCCCTGCTCCTCTAATCTCTCCGTTTACATAAGTTACATTCGACTCTGTTACCGTCACATCATTGGTATTAATTAGGGTTATGTTTTCTAGGTTAGACTCTATTAGGTTGTTATCTCCTTTAATAGTTATATTTTTAGAATTAGATGTTATAGTATTTCCATCGCCTTGTATCGAATAGCTTTTAACAGATGCAGAAACTATATTATTGCTTCCTACTACATTACCGCTTTTTTCTATTAATAGATTGCCGTCTGACTGTATATAAGGGTCTACTATAAAAGGGAGTTTCTCGTCTGCTATCTCGCCATCTCCTCCTAATATTTGTACCGTAGTTGGTGTAAAAGGTGCGCCAGTTTTTAGCTTTAAAAATTTACATTCGCTTACCTCGTAGCTATTAGGCTTATACTTGACTTCCTGTAATCTGAAATAAGCATTATCAAAAAAGTATTGTTTCTTAAAATCTAAGTTATATATGTCTGTAGGGTTTAACAAAAACCATGCAGTAACTAGCTTACTGTCTTTGTCTGTTTGCTCCTCTAATTCCTTTTTATGGTATTTATTATAGAGGTTGTTATTAGTTACCGTTATCGTATTAAAAGTAGCATCCCAATATATTTCTTTAGGTAGTCCGAAATTAATATCTTCTGTAGGATTAAATGCGTCAGGGTAAAAGTGTCCGCAATATGGATAGGTAGTTTGATAATCGCTTAATGAAGCTGTAAACTCTTTAAAATCCCATACAGCATTACAAGGTATTAAGCCAGTATATTGTAATATTCTAATATTTGTATTTGTGCTAATTGGCTGTAGGTCTTTATCTACTCCTATCATGGAAGGAATAACTCTGTCGTTAATGCTAGAACCTACAGAAGGAGTAGGGCTAAATATAATAGACTGCTTGTATTCCTTTTTGCTAAAGTCGTCAATTATATCTATTTCTCTATTACCATAAGTCCTTTGCCATGTGTCCTCGTATAGCTTATTGTAATAGTCTTTATCAGATTTGTAAGCATAAGAATATTTTGTATATCCATTACCGCTTAAAGTATCATACTGAATTTCTTTGCTTACATCTAACTTTCCGCTCCAGTCTGCAACCGTAGAGCTGTAAAAATCCTCTCTAGGCTCTATGGTTAACTTCTTAGGGTTATCTGTATCTGGCTCCACGTATAAATTAAACATCTCTACAATGCTTTTAAAAAAATCTCTCTTTTTAATCTTATTAGGAATAACCGTAAACATATCCACAACGTCCTGTAGGTTAAAAGTGTTAGCAGGATAGTAATATATTTGCGATGAAGGTAATAGGTTTATAGTAGCTGAACCATCGTACTCTACTCCTAATGAATCGGTAAAGTTTTTAGTAGAGCCTGTATCTGGAATAAATGTACCTCTAACTTTAAACTCTAAAACATCTGTAGTGTTATTTGCAAATATCGCAGGCATAGATACAACGTAATTATTTACGCTATTATTTGGGTTTGCAAACCTACTTAACGCTGAATCTGGCATTAAGGATAAGTCATAAATATTTGTTTTAAAATCAGGGTCTTCAAATATCGCAGGATTCGCTGTAGTGTATCCTGTTGTAGATAACGGATTGTCTAGTTTTATAAATGCTTTATCCTGACCTACTATTACGCCATTTTTATAGAATGACATTTCAATGACGAATGTGCTAGTCATATCACAAAATACAGCAGCTCCAGAAGATAGGTCTATTACAATATTAAAAAAGGCTACCTGATACACTCCACCCCAATAACTAGATGTATATTGCCCTGTAGCAGGGGTGTATTGAGAGTGGTTATCTTGGATTAAATTAGTAAATCTTACATTGTCATAATTACCTCCATTAGTTGATGTAACTCCGTTAATAGTTGTAGTGGTTATAGCATCTGTCCCTGTTGAATTAAACAAGCCTGTATCATACCTACTCGTTAAGTCTAATAAGTCAATATCTCTCTTTATAAAACCCTTCCCAGTATATGGTATAATTAATCTTTTAAAATAATCGCTATTAAAAAAGTTAGAATTATATTCAAATCCTGCTGCGCTAAACATTCTATCAATGTATTCTTTAACAAATATAGCAGGCTTAAAATCTACTGTAATCCATTCCTCTTTATCGCTATCATTGTCATAGGATATCATAGGGTAGGTATATCCGCTTCCTAGAGAAAATGGTGTGCTTACTCCATTAAAAAAATAAGATGTATCCCAGCTATCTTGTACTGATGTCTTTTGATATACATGGTCTAAATTATTCCACAACATATCTGCATCGTCTATGTACCCATCTCCTATATCTGTGAATAAATTAGCCAGCTCGCCCAATAAAACCACATCGTAAGTATAATGCTCATTATCTAGCTTATTAACTTTCTTTAGCTGTAGTATTCCTTTAAAAACTGCTATATCATTTATTAAGTATATTGCAGGGGTTTTAACTCTAGTATTAAATGTAGAATCTGAATTAATTTCAAATATAAAATTGAATAGTTCACTAGTTACTTTGCTATGTGGCAATTTAATAGTTTTAGAGAAACTAGCTTTCCTTTTATCGGGCTGCTCAATATCTTTAATACTATAATTTAGTACTGTGCCTATCCCATTAATTAAAGGAATATCTACTCCGTTTATTATTAACTTTTCTTTAACCATTTACATTCTTTGTCTGTAATCGTCATAACCTAGCTCTAGCTCTACATCTATTTTAAATAGCTTGTCGCGTACTACTTTCTTCTTTGCATAGTTAGTTGCTTTAATCTTAGCTACTGCTGTAAGTTCGTTCCCCTCTTGTAAGTATATCTCAGGACTAGACATTAGCTCTAGTAACCAATTACTCTCCTCCTCTGTTATCCAATCGGACATGAGCTTAATAGTTTCACTTTTCTTAGTGTAGTATGTAACCTTTTCTCTTTCGTTCATACTATACACAATGTCATTGCTTACTACATTGTCCACGTTTACTTTCATGTCTTTACGTTCTATGTCTGTAGTTGACATATCGCCTTTGTAAAAAGTAAAGCTATCAAATGCTCCTAAGTTATTTTGAAATATTAAAGTGTTGCTATTATACTTACAAGACTCCTCTATTACAAAGGTTCTAGTTTCTGAGTATAAACCTACTCCCCTTGCTTGTATGTTGTAAGAAGCTATAAATTCGTTAATAATAGGTTGTGAGCCTACTGTTATGTTAGCGTTGTCTATGTTATTTAATGAAGCAGGAGAGCTAGGCACAAACTGAATATCGCTAGTTGCTGCTGTAGCATCTATTTGGGTACTGTATAGAAAATTACCGCTTGCATCATAACCGTTTACATTAAAGTAAGTTATAGCAGGGTCATCCAAATAATAAAGCCAACCATGAGAGTCAATAGAGACTTTATTATTGTCGGGCATATTGGTTAAGAACTTCTTAGTAATACCATCCATTTCATACTCGGTAACATCCCAATTTATAAAAGGTCGCTTTTCTAAAGAAGCATTAAAAGCCTTTCTGCTTGAGTCGGTAGTTAGGTCAGGATATTGTACTACTGTAGTGCCGTATTCCTCCCCGAATTTAACGATATAAGACAGTGAACTATTTGCAGCTTCATAAGTTCCTGCATCTCCTGTAGGACTTCCTACGTTGCTTGTTAAAGCCGACTCTAGTACTCTGTGAATATCCACCTTTCCTTTACTATCCGATGGTCTTACTGGTATTCTTAAACGTACTGTTTTAGTTCCTGAGCCATTAATATAAATATCTACTAAATAAGCAAAGTTTGGCTCGCTTGTATTAGTCGAACTAATTAAGTACTCCATTTTATTATAAACAGGCGCAAATTCTTTAGGGTTTGCATTTATAGTTATTGCCATTTATTTTAGTTTTTTAAATTGCTCTGTTATTACCGCTCTTAAGTCCTCTCCTCCTGCTGCTGTTAAATCTTTTTTAAGTTTGTCTAGTCTTTGTTCGGTTACTACTTTGTCATAAAAGTGGTTGCCTCTTATTCCGTTTTGTTTCCAACTTCTAGCCATTGCGAATGCTTGACTATCTCTATCTCCTGCTTTGTATTGTTTTCCTGCTAGACTTGTTATTGTAGTTCCTTTAGCTACAAATAAACCTTTATTATTCATCCATTGTTTAGCAAAATAAAAAGGTATTTTAGAAGCAGTCATATAAGAGTAAGGTGTATTCCTTTTTCTATCCGTTCCACTTACTCCCTTGTTTACATAATCGTAATAGTCCTTTAGTTTAAGTTGGAATAAATAACCCTCGCCATTAACTACAGCAGTAAAGTCTATTTGCTCCGCTAAGTCTCCTGAAACATAAGCCTTGTCCTTAACTAGCTGCGCCCTCAAGTCTGTTATCATTTCTTCTCCAAACTCATGCAGTACTTGCGTTATTGTGCTATGTGGTGTAGCTATTTCGTTCATCTTCTTTTAAGTTCTTCAATCCTTCTTTGTGCTGCTTCTGCTTTCTGCTTCTCTTTTACATAAGAGCAAATATTTAAGAATTCAATTACGTTCATTTTTTCGTAATATGGTCTTTTTGTAAAGTCTCCATTGCAGAGGCTATCGAGTGTGGCAATCCATCCCCATCTTTCTCCAAATCCTTCACTACCTCCAATATTGCGCTCCTGCTCTGCTCCGTCATCTTCTCCAGTTTGGTATTCAAATAATTGTGAGTAAGATTCATTAAGCTCCGACACAGAGTGCAAAAAAAAACAGCTAAAGGGTAAGCATCTTCTATAGACATTGTATTACGTATGTCATCTGCTAGATTCCGAAAGTAACTAGGCTCTATTGCCATTACTTTATTATTCTTATCTACTGGAAAGATAACACTAGCTAATATGTCAGGCATCTGTTCTATATGTACATTAGGATTGTCTGCAAACCCTTTTAGATAAGTTGTAAAGCTCATGTACTGCCCTGCTTCTAAATCGTTAATGTGGTTTACTA
>WLWE01002075.1_pt1 | contig 13495 bp, 12 predicted proteins | sample 6718301 | NCBI WGS metagenome assembly WLWE01 (sample SAMN12718691, study PRJNA515312) | sponge metagenome | isolation source: marine sponge | host: Mycale hentscheli | place: New Zealand: South Island, Marlborough, Capsize Point | collected 2003-05-01 | reverse complement strand
ATGACAAGCAACCATACTAACTCAATGACGATCATCAAAATGAAGAAGGCATACTTTCGCTGATTTGGTAGCAGCACTTTCTTTGCTCTTTCATCAAAGTGAATCTGGCAAGGCAAAGACAATGTCCTTAACAAATGCGTCTTCGAAGCTGTACACATCGTGAAAATCTTCACGACGGTCATCACTGGTTTTCCTCATTTGGCCCATGTCAATCATGTTGAACACAATTTCACCAATATCAGCAGTTGCACAAATACCCCAAGACGACAGCACTTTTGTTGCTAAATATCCATATTGCTGCTGAGCATATTGCCGAGCAGCTTCGCACAGATCTTGCCCACTCACGTGCTTTTCGCTTTTCTTTTTTTCTCGGACTGACTGCACGTCCTTCGACTTCTCCTGCTCACCCATACCGAGAGACTCTTGAGCAAAAGAAAGGGCTTCGAGAACAAACAGGTAGGCATCCAAAGGATATCTCTGATCTCGTTCGAGCAGGTCTGCCAGCGGATGATTCGGATCAATGAGGGGCATAAATTTCTCGCACAGCGGTATTTGCTTTTACGAGTATAGCACACGAATCACAGCGTTATCTGGCGAGCTGATCCAGATACAATCAGTTCCCAGGAGCCTGCTCTTCTATAAATGTGTATCCCAGCGGAGTGAGCGGCCTGGAAAAGTCACGGATCAGGTCAAGCCCTCGATCTATGAGACTCGTCCGCGGGTCAAACTGATATACATCTCGGTCTTGGCCACCTGGTTTGAATACCTGAATGGCAAATGGCATTAGATCTGTAGCCCTGAGAATAAGTTCAACTTTTGAAAAGTTTGCAGCATCAACTTGAAATTTCGGCAGCGCTTCAAGCCATATTTGGTCAGTTACTGATGAAGGCGTAATAATTCGCATCGAGTATCGCTTCTTGAGGGTGTCTGCCTTTGCGCCAAAAACGAATGGGAGTGGGCCTTCACTAATTGCTCGTCCTCGCATTTCAGGCGGCAGTTTTGTTTCACGGAGCTGTCGCTCACTGTGCCGAAACTCATAGATACTCGTACCGTTGCAGACCCAATGCTCGCCCGAATTTGAAGGTCTTGAATCGTATGTTCTTTTTTCCGGATTCCACTGCTTTGATGACTTCACTCGAAAGAGGCCTTTATCAGGAGCAGCGTATTTAATTTCTCCTGTACTCTCAGAAAAAGCTAATCGCTCACCTGAAGCATCCGCCGGACTCCATGCGTTGTACTCCCATTTATAAAAAGTACACGACCAAGTTGTCACCTTTTCATTTCGAGCTTCCCATCCGACCAATAGTCGTTCGAGTGCCGCTTGTTGCTCAGGACTCAGCTTCGCAGACTGATTCTGATTCAATGGTTGGGCATTTGGTTGCTGAGAAAAGATTTCTGAGTAGCCAAAGACTAAAAACACAACTATGAATACCCCGTGACACAGGGTCCCCGACAGCACTCTGCGGGGAGTGTAAAATCGTCGATCAGAATGGCTGGACCAGACTATATGCACATCAAGCTCCTCAATAATTTGTAGGACAGTAGCAATCTATCCAAGCAATCGCGAGGTCTTTTTCTGGGCACAAATCGTTCCGATCACGGGATTTACCAGTGAATATCTCGGGCAGATGCGGTCTTTCGTAGCTCGTGTATCTCGCGTGAAAAACCACCGGAAAGAATTGGGAATCGGCACCACGATTTCGGATCAAGGCTTTCGTCATCAAGATGAAAAGACGGTGCTAATCGCTCGCGTTTCCATTGATTCCGTGACCACAACAGAAAAAAACGTTCTGTCCAAGAACCTAATCTCTCAGCATCGTGCTGAGGAAATTCATTCACCAATTGCTCCCAAATCACGACTGGCATCTGTTGGTCACGAATTGCAAGTCTCTCAATTCGATCAAGCACGTCATACGGCATGAGATCAGACTCATCCGTCTGCCCATCGCGAGTCGGTCTCAATTCAGCGGTTGGCTGCTGTTTATTGATTGCCCCCATAGCAGAGAGCGGCCCAATTCCCTGAGGTCCTTCATGTTCTACCCATACAAGCCATTCTCGGAGAAACGCTTTGTCTATACCTGCAATTGGTGCTATTCCTCCGGCTGTGTCTCCGTCCATGGTTGCATACCCTACAGCAACTTCTGACCGATTACTTGTTGCAACCAATATTGCATTATAGAGGTTTGCCAACAGCCAAACTCCAGGCGCTCGCACCCGTGCCTGAATATTCTGTCGGGCAATATCATCACCCTCCCAGCTAAGGTCTCTACCGATAACTGCCTCTGCGAGTTCTTCGTATTTCTGCACCAGTGGTTCGATATCGAATTCATAGAACTTTGCTCCAACAGCATCCGCAATCCCGCGTGCCGCCTCTCTTGTTGTTGTGCTTGAATGGTTCGTTGATTGATAAACACACGTGAGTACTTCGGCAACAATCGCTCGAACACACGGATCTGAGTAGCTAGTCACTTGGAAATCATGAATATCGCATAGCGAGGATTCCCCAAGACCAAGCCTTTCTTTGGCATGAGATTCATGCTCCCGTGAAAGCATTGCAATCCCTATCGCAATGAGGCAAATGACTGCTGAGGAATCCGCACCGCCACTTGCACTTACGACAAATCCATGACTTTTGCTTTTTCTCAAACTATCCATGAGCCCAAGGGATACCGCACGTGTAAATTCCTCTTTTTTACGAACACCTGGCTTCTGGCTACGCTCCCATTCATCTCGACTGTCTCCGTCATACGATGGGTCGCGAGGCGAAAGAGGAGGGAACGTGAAATCGTGCGATATAACATCGCAATGATCTGAAATACTCGTGTGCGAAACACCTCTTGCCTGGATAAGGCGTATGGCATCAATATCAATATCACCATCAACGACAGAAACATCTGCGAAGGAAAACCGGCTGCCACAAGCCACAAGACCAGAGGGGCCAGCAATTAGCGTACTGCCGTCGTAGACAATTCGCCCGGACTCATTCCCGAGATGATTTGCCAGCACGTACGCAGAAGCGAACGCACGAGCTCCTTCCAAAACAAATCGTCTACGAATCTCATCCTTCCCAAAAGCAAAATGACTGGCAGATGGATTCAAAATTACATCAACTCCACGGGCAGCAAGTCGCACACCTGGCCGATCTGCAACCCATGCATCTTCGCATATCTCAAAACCGATCCGAACTCCACCACAATTAAATCGCAGATCACCAAAAGGCAATTGACGTTTAGACACCGTGACTACATCCCGACGTCCCGATGGCCAGCGACGAAACCAACGAGGCTCATAATGAAGACCATCACCCGCCAAGTGCTGCTTTGCAGAAATACCAAGCAGGTCACCATCGACAAGTAAAGCAACCCCATCGTAGACACCACTGGCCCACCGCACTGGTAAACCAACCGCCAAAATAAGCCCTCGGCTGACCGGCTCAAGTTCGAGCAATATGTCCATAGCCGTTGAAAGGACGCCCGACGAATGAAACGCATCTTCACAACCATATCCGCTGATACAAAGCTCTGGACAACAGAGAATCGAAATTTGTCGACGACGAGCCTCTTCGCACGCTGATACAATTCGGCTCAGATTGCCTTCCCAGTCCAATGGTGTTTGATTCAGGGCGGTCGCCCCAAGACGAATGAGTTGCACGTTTTACTCAACTGCTCTCTGGCACAGTCGACTCCTCAAGATAGGTATAGCCACCTAGGCCATCTTCATAAAAACGAATAAAACGACCTGCCTGCCCATCACTTATCAAACCATCGCGAACAGCCTCTTCGATCGAATACCGAAGGTTTTTTGCCAGTTCTTCAGGATTAAACTCGACGTACTGAAGCACTTGGCTAACAGTGTCTCCTTTCACAACTGTATCCACGACGACTCTTCCGTGTTCATCTGAGCTAATATGAACGGCGTGGGTATCCCCAAAGAGATTATGAAGGTCGCCAAGAATCTCTTGATATGCACCGACAAGAAATGCACCAAGATAATATGGCTCATTCCTGAGCGAGTGCAAAGGAAGAGACCGTTTCACATCGCGACGATCAATGAACTGCTCAATCTTGCCATCGGAATCACACGTCACATCTCCAAGCACTGCCGAGCAGTCGGGGCGCTCATGCAACCGATGAATTGGCATCAGTGGGAAAAGCTGCTTTATTGCCCACGAATCCGGGATCGACTGGAATAATGAAAAATTACAGAAGTACGTATCGCAAAGACTCGGTGAGATTGCCTCGATTTCTTCTGGAATATATTCGAGTTGTTTCGCAAGCTTGTTAATCCTCTGACAAATCGACCAGTACACCTGTTCCACGATTGCTCGCTGATCTAGTGGCAGATAGCCGCTCGCGAACAAATTCATTGCAGTATCAAGCGACTGCTGTGCATCATGATACGACTCAAGTAAATTTCTGACATGAAGACCTTCAAAGGTTTCAAGAAGGTCTTGAACAGGCTGCTCTACATTCGGCGACAACTGACCAATGTGTTCATGGCTCACTTGTTCTGAAACACCCAGAACGCTAAATACCAGCATGCTATGGTACGCAACCACGGCCCGACCACTTTCCGACATTATCGTTGGATGCTCAACACCTGCATCATCACAAACATTCTGAACATGAGAGACAACATCGTTCGCGTACTCTTGAAGGCTGTAGTTTACACTCGACTCAAAATTTGTTTGTGACCCATCGTAATCAACGCCTAAGCCGCCACCGACGTCGAGAAACTTTAAGCCTGCACCACGTTTTACAAGTTCTACATATACGCGGGCTGATTCATTCAGCGCTGCTTTAATATGCCGAATATTTGTTATCTGGCTGCCTTGATGAAAATGTAACAACTGGAAACAGTCGCACATATCACGGTCAGCCAAGAGATCGACTCCTTTCATGAGTTCAGAGACACTTAACCCAAATTTGCTCCGAAACCCAGCCGATGCATGCCATCGACCGCTCCCTCGAGCCGCCAACTTCATTCGCATCCCAATATTTGGTCGGACACCAATCTTTTCTGCACAATCCAAGAGCTGCGCAAGTTCAGAGAATCTCTCCACTACAGGAATAATGTTCCGGCCAATTTTTTGTGCGAGCATGACCATCTCTATAAACTCTGCGTCTTTAAAGCCATTACAGATGATTGGAGTCTCATTGTCTGCCAACGCGATAACCGCAAGCAACTCCGGCTTACTACCTGCCTCGAGCCCGAATTGATAGGGACGACCAAATCGCAAGACCTCTTCGACGACCTGCCGCTGCTGATTCACTTTAATAGGATAGATACAGCAGTAATCACCTTGGTAGCTACTTTCTTTCATTGAAGAAGAAAACGCTTGATGAATTTCCTGGAGCCGATGCTGGAGGATTTCCCCGAATCGCAGCAGGATTGGGAGGTCAATGCCTCGCACCTGCAGTCGATCGATAAGTTTTTTGAGATCAACGTGTCGCTTGGGATTTCTATCTGGATGGACAAGTAGATTGCCATTATCGGCAATCGAGAAATAACCATTACCCCAACGTGCGACCTCGTAGAGATCTGTAGAGTCGGCAACAGACCAATTCTCACGCTCGAGATCAACAGCCATGGCTTCCTCACAGAGTTCCAGAAAAACAAGTCCGGCGCGACAAGTCTAGCCTGCCTTGGATCTTGAGCCACTTCGTGGTCTCATTTCGGGAAGTTTTGCACTTTTTTAGCTAAAGAGACCTGGAATAACCTGGCCGCCATTTGCAATTTTCATCGGCCGGCCGTTTTTTGCACGAAATGTTGTGTCAAGCGGAATGTCGAGTGATTTTAGAACGCTCGTCATCAAGTCCTGAGATGAATACGGTTCACTGGCAACTTCCCGCCCGTCAGCACTTGTTTCCCCAACTACCACACCGCGATTAAAGCCTGCCCCACCAACAACAGCACTCCAACTTCGGGCCCAATGATCACGGCCACCATTTCCATTAATTGTTGGCGTTCTTCCGAATTCGCCCATCCAAATTACAGCCGTCGTATCTAAAATACCCCGATCAGCAAGGTCAGCGATTAATGCACTCATGGCTCTATCAAGATTTGGCAATCTTTGATCAGCCAGTGTCCCAAAAATGTTACTGTGATTATCCCAACCACCAAGATTCACTTCAACGAAAGGAACGCCAACTTCCACCAAACGCCGGGCCATCAAGCAACCCCTCCCAAAATCTGTCTCTCCGTATCTCTCCCGCACAGATGCTGGCTCCTCTGATACCTTAAATGCCGCAAGCTGGCTGCTTGACATGAGTTGGACCGACTTGCCAACAATTTCTCGGTGATCTTTTGGTAACTGGCCTCTCCTTTCCTGAATAAATCGATCCTCAATGGCCGCAAGCATTTGAAGCCTACTTAGAAGCCGCTCTTCAGACACTGGTGACTCGAGGTTTTTCACATTTCCTTGAGGACTGACAACAAATGGCGCCCACGATGTACCGAGAAAGCCAGGGCCAACACTACCGCCACCAACTGAAACGAAGGGTGGGATTTCGAGTGATGGAATTGCCGTCGCTAATTCGTGAGCAATCAGTGACCCGTACCCCGGATGCTCTACATTCGGATTTGGGACAAACCCGGTATGCATGTAGTAACGTCCTCTTTGATGATCAGCCTCACGCGTACTCATCGAACGGACGATTGCAAGATGGTGCATTTGCTTGGCCGTCATTGGCATGTGTTCACTGATCGCTATGCCATCAACAGATGTTGAAATCTGCTGAAATGGTCCACCGGTTGCTTGACCTGGTTTGAGATCCCAGATATCCATCGTGCTTGGACCTCCGCCCATCCACAGGAGAATCGCAGACTTATGCTGTTTTTTGAGCTCCTCGGCATTGGCTAGCAACGAATTGGTAAATGACGCAAACGGAGTCGATAGCGCTGCCAATCCGCCAAGATGTGAAAGAAAATTCCTACGGCTTCTCTTCGCACATGGCACAGACTGATAACTTTTTGTATCCATGTAAAAACATCCTCACTAGTGATTCAAAATAAACTCATTCGAGTTCAGCAGGGCCCACCATACATCCTGCAACGCCTCTTTGACCTGTCCCTTGCGAGCAAGGAGCAAGTGATTTGCATACCGCAGTTCGCTTGACGACGGCCATCTTGCAAGAGCTGCAAGATAAAGGGCATTTATCTTGTCTCGATTTGTTCGATTTGCCACCACTACCTGGTCAAGAAATCCATCTTGGTCAAGTGACGTAGCTGCCTGAATCAGATCACCATTGAACAACATCAGTATCTGAGGAATTGTTCCGTTAAATGTCGTGCTCGAATCGCCCTCATCTGTACCAAACGCAATTACAAACTGTGACAACCAGCGATCTTGACGACCTGCAGCCTCGCTACGGTCTGCTTTAGTAGCCACAAGCAAGGAATCATAGAGCTGCTCTGGTTGCATTTGCCTGACATAAAAACGACTGAAGTGCGGCTGCTCACCAGAGTCCGGCGCATCCGCCGTACTTTCTGCCTTCATGCGACTGGTGAGGCCATACGGTTTTGACAAGACAACCCAACGCATCAGTGACTTCAGGTCATAACTATATTCAGCGAAACGTTGAGCTAGTCCTTCGAGTAACGCCGGATTAGTTGGTGGATTATGGGTACCAAAATCATCTATTGGTGTGGTAAATCCATAGCCGAGAAAATAGGCCCAGACACGATTCACAACGGCCTTGGGGAACAATGGATGTAACCGAATCAAAGAAGCCAATTCCCTGCGACGATTCACACCATACTTCGTTCCATCTTCGAGTAGACCGGGTAACAGCCCACTTCGTGAGATCTCAGTTCCATCAACAAAAACAGGATATGCAACTTTAAGTAAACCGTTTCTCAGTTCATAGAAAATCTCTGCTTCATCGGGATCACCTCCCTGACCCGGGAAGTCTTCATCAACAAGTTCGATCCATGCAACACGACGCCCACCGTCAAACCGCCGCAAAGCTCGGGTCTGCCTAAAAAACGCATTCAACTCCCAGAACTGATTCTGTTTTACTCCGCTATTAAACGGATGATTATGGCACTGCGTGCATTGAACCTGCAGCCCCAAGAAAATTTGTGCAGTTTTCGCCGTTGCCTGCAAACCCCCATCAGCGAGCTTTCCACTTAGGAAATTTGTAGCTCCATTAAATAAGGTGGCATCTTCCCTCGCAGCATTATCTCCTGTTGCGGTGAGCAACTCCTCAACAAATTGATCGTAAGGAATATTTTTCTCCCACGCAGCCTGCAAATATTTCCGCATACCGTCTCGATCGATCATCCGATTGTCAGCATCTCGGCCAATGAGTATTGTCGTCCATACGTTTGCCCAATGCTTTGCATACTCCCGTGTGTATTCTTCACCGAGAAGACGATCAACGAGAACTGATTGCCTGTTGTGGCTGCTGTCATTTTTGTACTGCAACACCTCGTCAACAGTTGGAATTCTCCCAATAAGGTCCAGGTAGACACGTCGGCACCATTCGAGATCAGCGGCTTGCTCCGCCGGCTTAATATTCGCGTCAGCCCAAGCCGCCTCAATCTGGCTATCGATAAATGCGACCTGGGGAACAGTCGATAATTTCTCGGCATAAAGAGGCACGGTGTGGTACACAAATGCGAATAGCACCATTGATACCAAAGAAAGCCTCACCAAAACTTGACTGATGAAGCCCACATATTTTCTCGGATATTCCCGTATCATCATTCGGCACCCTCGCGGCCACTGTAGACAATCGCGCAGTAGGAGGATTGTATAGTTCCCCCTCAGTACACAAGAGTCAAGCCTACACGCAACCTATCAGAAGTGGCGAAAAACACCTGTGTCTCTGTTTCAGCCGAAAGAACATCAGTTATGAGTTAGCTGATTCGAGTTCAGGAGCAGCTGGTGCAGCAGAGACAGATTCACCTACAAACTCAAGGATTGCCCGGGGGCCTGCATCACCGAGACGCGGCATCGCCAGCCTGAGAATACGAGTATACCCACCCGGCCGGCTTGCAAACCGAGGTGCCACCTCGCTAAAGAGAATCCGAGTTGCTTGCTTATCACCGAGAAGCCTAAGTACCCGACGTCGAGCAGTTACCGCAGGCGCCATAGCCTGAGCCCACTTTTGCCACTGCTCGCTCTGCCGCCACTTTTTCCATTCTGCTGTATCTCTGTCTGCGGACGCTGCAAATGCCTCAGCCGCTTGTTCCGCCAGCAAACCTCGCTTCGCTATCGTAATGCATCGTTCGACCAAGGGACGAACTTCCTTCGCCTTCGCGACAGTTGTCACGATTCGTCCGGCTACTTTCGGAGCACCTGTTTCTCCTGGCTCAAACTCTCGTTCCGTAAGAACAAGAGACGAAGCAAGATTTCGAAGCATAGCTCGCTGGTGAGAAGGACTTCTACCAAGCACCCTGCCCTTGCGACGATGACGCATTGTTCAACCTTTTCTTCTTTCGATCTCTAAAATATGCCTTGCCAAAATTCAGGAATGCATTCCTGCTGACTCCATACCAAACGATACTCCAAGCTCTTTGAGCTTCTCTTCAATTTCCTGCAGCGTCGTCTCGCCGGCACTCTGCAAATTCGCAACTTCTTCGCGAGTCTTCACAACCAACTGACCGAGGGTCGTAATGTCATTCCGGATCAAACTATTCTCAGCACGGTGTGAAAGATTTAACTGAGAAACCAACATTCCAAGGCGACTTTCAAGAGGAGCCTCGAGCTTTTCGAGATCAAGAACACCTTCACTTGGTGATGCACTGTCACCTGAAGCCGCATGTATTGATGCACCCGGAGAGGTGTACCCAACAAACGGATTAAGATGCTTGCGAAGAATCTTAGCCGCCTCAACAAGTGCCATTTCCGGAGTGATTGTGCCGTCAGTCCAAACTTCAAGCGTCAACTTGTCATAGTTTGTTTTTTGGCCAACACGCGTTTCCTCAACCTCGTATCGAACACGAGTCACTGGGCTGAACACTGCGTCGACAGGGATAATACCGATCTCATGCCCGTCCGGACTGTGTTCACTACTTGGCACATACCCACGACCATTTTCAATCACCATCTCCAGTTCGAATGGAACATCGTCGGTAAGAGTTGCGAGTACAAGATCCTTGTTTACGACTTCCACAGACTCATCTGTCTGAACGTCAGCAGCCGTGATTGGGCCCTTCAAACTTTTTTCAACATGAACAACCCGTGTTGAATCACTATGGTTCTTCACCACCATGCTTTTCACAGCGAGGACAATATCCGTTACATCCTCCTGAACACCTTTTATGGTCGTAAATTCATGCTGTGCTCCCCCAAGTTTAATCTGGGTTACAGCACTACCCTCAAGGCTCGATAGCAGAATACGTCGAAGACTATTTCCAACAGTCGTCCCAAAACCCCTTTCAAAAGGTTCGGCTGTAAACTTGCCATAAGTATTCGTCAGCGTCGCGGTATCGGCGACAACGGACCCTGGTAGTTCGAGGCCTCGCCAGCGGATATGCATATGGTTCTCCTTAGTACCTTCTGTTCTCAATTACACTCTCAGGAACTCAACTGTTGACAATTGCTGCAGCATCAACGTCGACTTCACGTTTAAACACGCCGTTTCTTTGGTGGGCGACACCCGTTGTGGGGTAGCGGAGTAATGTCTTCAATACTCTTCACATTCATGCCAGCCGCCTGAAGAGCCGTAATGGCACTTTCGCGACCACTTCCTGGACCTTTCACGCGGACTTCGAGATCCTTCACACCAAACTTTGATGCTTTTTCAGCCGCCTGCTGAGCGGCCATTTGTCCCGCAAACGGGGTGCCTTTACGGCTTCCTTTAAAACCACACGTTCCACCACTTGCCCAACAAAGCGTGTCGCCGCGTTGGTCTGTGATCGTAACCGTTGTGTTGTTAAAAGTTGCGTCAATAAACGCAATCCCAGATGACACACTCTTCTTTTTTGTTTTCGCTGTCTTCGCCATTATTCAGTCACCCTGATTCACTTGATCGGGCTTACCACTTTCCTTCCTGTCAAATTCCGTTGTTTTGTATCACTCGGCCGTGAAACTGTTTCTGTTTTCTATCCCTACGAAGGCGTCTTGGATTATTTAAGATCCTTTACACCCTTCTTGCCAGCAACCGTCTTTTTCGGCCCCTTACGAGTCCTTGCGTTTGTTCGAGTACGCTGCCCACGAACTGGTAGGCCACGTCGATGGCGAATCCCACGATAGCAGCCAATGTCTTTCAAGCGAGAAACTCCTTGAGCTACTTGTCTCCGCAACTGCCCCTCGACGACATAATCCTTGTCGAGTAGCGAAGCCATACGCGCTAACTCGTCCTCATGAAGTTCCCTTGCCTGAGCTTCAGGACTCACGCCAGCCTTGCGGCAAAGTTCTCTTGCAACGCGAGGTCCAACGCCATAAAGGTACTGAAGTGAATAGACAGTCTTTTTGTCGGAAGGTATGTCAACACCGAGCAAACGTGGCATAGGTAAGCTTTCAGGAACGAACCAAATCTATTTGTGATACACCTTGAATTAAATCAGTAGTTGGAATGTGGCGATTGAGTTTGGTCAACCGCCGAGCCTCCAGCACTACCTGCTTTGACTCAATCACTCGATTCGCCGGATAACGGCACTTTCTCAACCGTTCTACTAGCCTTGTCGTTGTTTATGCCGAGGATTATCGCATAACACGAAGACCACACCGCGACGGCGGACAATCTTGCATTTATCGCAAATCCGTTTGACGCTGGCACGCACTTTCATTGAAATCATGACGCAAGAGCGCCATACCTCACAGCATTAGTAAGACAGTTGATCTGAACAAATCGAAGCCTTGGAGTATAGCCACGGCAAATGGTGATTCACAAGTAGGCCCACGAATTTCCGGCTATCGAGCGAATTCCCAGCAGCCATGAGGGGAGTTGAGCATGAACCGCTTACCCCTGAGTAGTCGTCGCGACACCAGTCGTTTCTTCTTCTTCTCCAGATTGGGGGGCCGCGGTAAGAGCCCACGGGCCATCCTCTGTCATTGCTATTGTGTGCTCAAAATGAGCACTATACTTCCCATCAGCCGTTGATTGGGTCCAGAAATCTGGTAGCGGTCGTACTTTTTTGGTCCCCATGTTCACCATGGGTTCCACCGCGATAACAAGTCCTGGTTCCAGTTCAAAATCATGCTTACGACGAAACGACGGAGAGCAGAAATTGGGCACCTGAGGATCCTCATGCATGTTCTTGCCTATGCCATGACCGACAAAATTCTCAACAACGGCAAACCCATAATCTCGAACAAAGGTCGCCATTTCTGATGCAACATCACCCCAACGATTTCGTGAGCCCATAAGTTTGATCGCCAGCTGCAGAACACCCGACGTACAGTCCAAGAGTTTTTGAACTTCGTCATCTACCTGGCCAACGGCATGTGTAAAAGCGGAGTCACCACACCAGCCCTTCAGTTTGCAGCCGGTATCGATGCTGATGATATCGCCTTCCACCAACTTCCGAGAACCAGGAATTCCGTGCACGACTTCATCATTTACCGATATGCAGCATACGGCAGGAAAAGGCACTCGCCCCGGGACACCCTTAAAGAGTGGTACTACATTTTGCTCCTCAAAGAACTTCTCCACTGCCTGATCAATTTCACCAGTAGTTACTCCCGGACGAACCAGACGTTTCGCAATTTGATGAGCTTCCCAAACAACAAGGCCAGCCTTTCGCATGGCCTCTATCTCTCGACTCGATTTTAACTTCAGCACGTCAGTTCTTCCTCTTCCCCAAGACTACCGAGGAGGCAGGGAACAATCCTGCCATAGCCTCTTCTCAACAATACAGAGCACATCCGAAATGCTTCAATTCACCGCATGTTCTTTTTAGATGTTCTAACGTTTTGCTCGGCGAAATGCACGGATTGCCTGCCGAACCCGATCAAAGATATCATCAGCAGAACCCAACCCATTCACACTTCTTAATTTCTCTTGTAATTTATAATATTGCAGTAGAGGGGCTGTCTGCTTTTCAAAACTTTCGATTCGACGAGCGAACACTTCTGGACTATCGTCTTCGCGTTTTCGTGCCAGCATACGACGAACAAGTTCTTCTTGAGGAACGGACAGTTCGATCACACCGTCAACGCTCATTGCTTGTCGCTCGAGAAGATCATCAAGCATTTCGGCTTGATTAATTGTTCTTGGGAACCCGTCAAGAAGGCAGCCTCCCCGGCAATCTTGGTCCTTCAGTCGGCGTGTTACTAATCCAAGTACGAGTTGATCCGGGACCAACTGGCCCGCCTGCATATAAAAAGAGGCCTCTTTTCCTTCAGCTGTTCCCTGTGCAATGGCGGCCCGTAACATTTCGCCTGTCGAGAGGTGTGGCACTCGAAGAAAGTTGACGAGTCTCTCACATTGCGTCCCCTTTCCTGCCCCCGGTGGTCCAATCAGGATTATCCGCATAGGACTACATGACCATGGAATGAAACTAGAGGGTTATGAGGCCGACGTAAGAGGCTCAAACGGAAAAA
>WLWE01002074.1_pt1 | contig 13501 bp, 10 predicted proteins | sample 6718301 | NCBI WGS metagenome assembly WLWE01 (sample SAMN12718691, study PRJNA515312) | sponge metagenome | isolation source: marine sponge | host: Mycale hentscheli | place: New Zealand: South Island, Marlborough, Capsize Point | collected 2003-05-01 | reverse complement strand
TATTAAAATCTCCACCCGGCATGAGCAATTTGGCCTACGAAGGATTCAAAACATTCATTCAATATGAAGGAGATCAACGTGTTGGCAATTGTGCGGCCTGCCACTCTCTTCCGGACTTTACTGATGGCAGATCACATCGTATCCAACCTGGCATGGTGGAGGTGCCGACAACCTCGTTACGAAACCTCAATAAAACTTCGGTTGCACTACGGGAAATAATTAATCAGAAAATCAAACACACACAAAGCAAACAGAATGGAGCGGCTCCTGCAATCAGTGACGCATACTCTGCGATACGCTTGCATCATGACGATATCTCTGGACTCGTTGCTTTTCTAAAGATTTTACAAGATGTTCCAGAACAAACGTTTCGGCAGCTTATTCTTGATTCGGAAGTGTTTGATCCCTCGCGTGAGACTCATTAAATTTTGCTCGTGCTTAGATACAACACGCATCGAAACAGTATGAATCAATCACGATTCCCACGGCGCGTGGTTTATTTCTAGCTTCCCACGTAACAAACAGAATCAACATGACTTGATTGCCCGCCTCACATACCGTGCAAGTTTTTTTGTGGAGTAGTTCTTGGGGACATGAAGAAAACCGTACTGTGCATCGTTCCGAACACACCATTCCAAACCAACCCACATGGAGTAATTGCAGACATAGTCACCAGCATCGTACGCCACAGTTGTTTCAGATGTTTGGGGGAGTGAAAGTGTTGCCAACCGAGTTTGACTAGAACGACCACGTTTATGTGCACGTCGTTCAATACGCAACTTTCGAGCACGGGGGTGTTGGCCCAGACCAAGAACCACGTCTGGTTGTACATTCTCGAATACCTGGTCAAACATGTGCCGATCAAATCGCACTTCAAAAATTTTTTTGAATGCATTCCCTGGAAGCTTCATATCTCGAAGCGCTGCTTCGGTAACATTTGATGTGTAGTGCTTATATGGGCCAAAGCCATAGATCAGGATGCGCTGCATGAAAAGAACTAGAAGTTGCTTGGATGACGTTGTTAAAATGGGAGGAATAAGACCGCTTCATTTAAATGATTTATTCATAGACTATGGGTTAGTGGCGACTCATCGCACGCGTATTGATGACAGTTTCTAAAGCCGGAACAGGTTGATCTACTGACCAGAAAACACCATTGATTATTACTCGTACAGCATTTGGATTCATAAAATCTTTTTCATGTCCAAGCGAGGTAGTGAAAACACGACTCCCATATGGATTCTTCCATGTCCATGCAACCGGCGCTGACATGGTGTGTTCAAGTTCATGAACTCCGAATTGATTTGTCACAGTACCAACACGCTTTGAATGTCCAGTACCGATCAACAAAGGCTCAATTCCCGGTTGTGCATCGATAAGATAGAGCGTTCCTTGTGACTCCCATCCATCCATATCTACTCCATGCAGAATTGGATGACGTGCAGCATGAGCTGCAGGCTTCACCTGAGTCTTTCCAGCCAGATGAATCAGATACGGAGAACCCAGAACCTTTTGTCCGAAATCATTATTGAGTGCATGACGCGGATCATCCGTTGGATAATTAAATGCATGTGTACTCGTTCGAAGACCGACAACTGCTTTACCCGACTCAATAAATTCTGTGATATGGGCAAGTTGGTCATCTTCCAGCTGCAGAAAACGCATAAAGAATATGCCGACATCAGCATCTTTGAGTACTTCAAGTCCAGGCATACCACGTTTATCTTTCTCAGGATCCCACGCCGGATTGATGACCGTTGTGCGGAAACCAAGTCGCTCGAGTTCAGTCGCGAGAAACGGCATCGTCAATTGCGGTGAATAGTGATGGGTGCCAACAACAAGAACTGCATGTGGGGGCTGTACTGCCTCTACAAATTGACAGCAACAGACAACGCCAAAAAAAATTATGCCACAGAAGACTTTACTCATGCTGTTCTTCACTTTCTGTCAACGAAGTAGGGCAGAGTCAGTTAGTTCATGAAATGGGATGAGTTCTTATCGCTTCGGTAGGACAACTCGCATATACGGGCTCGAGAGATATGTTTCGTAGGAACGCCCATTATGCTTCACTCTGCTGAGATAGTTACTAAAGAAATCAATCTGCTCCGCGTTAGCATCAAGCTCAATTTCAGCAACCCAAACACCGCGTTGATCATCGTAGTGCATCTCTGCAAAATTATCATCCGGAATGGGCTCACTAAGATAGTGTGGACTTCCATCAGGTGCTCGATCGAACATCCACCAGATGCTACCGCCTTCTGGTTCGTACCCGTCAGGAAACTCCACAATCACTTCAATCGCATCATCAACAAACGCATGTTCAACTTTTGGAGGTACGAGCAATCTGCCACTGATCTCATTCGGAAAAAAATGTGTCAGCAGAAATGCTGTTTTATTCGACTGACCTCGCTCCAATCGAGGATGGCCTCTTTTCCCATGGCCTGTATTGGCACCTAGGTATACCGGGATATCCGGGTGCTCTGTACCACCCCAGGCCATGTCGTACGCTACACAATCATGCGTTCCAGGATGAAAAAGCATCTCAACACCACGACGCCGCAGTTGTTTGAGGTTTCGAGAAATAAATACTTCGTCTGATATTTCACGAGTAAAGGTCTGAAGGTCTTCCCATGTATGGCCCTGTTCCAAAACTTCTCTATTAAATGTTGGTCCATAATGTCCCCCAGAAAAAGGCCCTCGCCTTCCTTCCTGTGAATCAAGTTCCTTCCATGCAGCACGATCACATAGCCGCAAAGGTGAATCCCAAATTGGTGAAACTGTGGCATGCACGGCTGTCATGCGATCATCATGCAATATTGCCATTGAGGGTGATGCACCATTTTTCGATCCACCAGTTACAGCAACTTTACCTTTTTCAAAATGAGCTGACTCGGCGTACGCAGCAGTAATCGCCCGCATCAATGTTGCTGGCCAAGCCCAGTATTGAATTTTTACATGTGGATTCAGCGTTCTCGCGAAACGTTCCTCAGCTGCTCTCGCGAGATCTCGTTCGCCGTAACTGCCGGGCTCCTGAACAACGGTAAACACAAGCCCGACACCACCATTCAGAAGTTCTCGAAAGACTCCATTGGGGCGAAAGTCTTCCTCCAGACGAGCCGGTGTACTGCCGCCAGTCAGATGAAAACCCTTTGCCTTGTGACTGGCTGGTACGACCATTCGTACGGGGAGACGAAAATCTTGGCCAGGCCACAACTCACCGACATCGATCGTAACTAACTTTTGTCGTGTCACAATCTCGCCTTCAACAGGATGCCAGTCTTGAAGAACCTCGACATCTAACGTCGAGGGGTTACGTATGGTATCCATATCGAAAATTTCAGCAACCAGCACGCCAGAAAGCATCGTCAACATTCCAATACTGGCCAAGCATCGAGCGATACGACGTACTATGGGAGCACCCCACTGGAGTGAGACTGATGCAATCGTAACTATCATTGGAATAGGCCCTTGATCGTATGACTTCTAACCATTTTCGAAAATATAAAACAAACAAGTTCAGATAGCAGTGCATACGCGTACTCGTTGTACTGTAGATGCGGCTCGTGAACAACAAATTGCTTAGCCACAGGGCCTATAAACACTCTCCAGTCATTCTGGAAAAAGACCGACGAACAGTTTGTGCTTCGTGTGTTGCACTCGAGAGCAAATCACTTGACTGACGACAATCAGAGTCAGCATGGACTGCTGGCACTATTAAATATTTTCGAGCATGCCTGTGGCATCACCGTGCATGTTGTCCTGGACACCAAAACGGTCCAGCATGCTTGCATAGAGATTCATCAGTGGTGTTTTACTCGGATATTGGACATGCCTACCAGGATTTAATCTGCCATCTCCACCACCAGCAAGGAGAATTGGCAGCCGGTTGTGATCATGTCGGTTGCCATCACCAATACAGCCTCCATAAACAAGCATTGTTCGATCAAGGATTGATTTATCACCTTCTTGGATCGACTTCAGCCGCTTGAGGAGATACGCCAACTGCTCAGTGTGAAAGCGGTTAATTTTCTTAATCTTTTCCTGCTTTTCAGGATCGTTTCGATGATGTGAGAGTGAATGGTGTCCTTCGGGTACTCCAATAAAATCGTAACTACGATTACTTCCTTCATTCGCAAAGACCAGTGTTGAAATCCGAGTGGCATCAACCTGAAACGCCATAACGAGAAGATCTGCAAGTAACCGTAGATGATCCCGATAGCTGTCAGGAATACCATCCGGCTTTGTCATTTTTTTTGTACCGGTTGATTCATCCTGTGATTTTCTTTGGACCCGCTGCTCAAGCTCCCGAACACTCGTGAGATATTCATCAAGCTTTCGCTTATCTGCCTGACCAACGACCTGTTCCAACCGTTTTGCATCATCGAGTGCAAAATCCAGAATACTCCGACTAAACTTCAGCCGATTTGCCCGCATCTGTTTTGATTCACCGGCACGTGTTCCTTCAAACAATCGCTCGAAAATAAGCCGCGGATCTTTTTCTTTTGGAACAGGTTGATTCTCACTCTTCCAAGAAATTGTTGAGGAGTAGGCGCAACTATATCCAGAATCACAACTCCCACTTGTTTTGCCACCTTCAGCACCAATTTCGAGTGATGCAAATCGTGTCCGCCTCCCTGCGGCTGCAGCAGCAATCTGATCCACAGATACACCGGCTTTAATATCAACACCATTTGTCTTTCTCGCCTGGGCACCCGTTAAGAAGGTTGCCATGGCTCTAGCATGATCACCACCTCCGTCACCATTTGCATTGGCATGATATTGGGCAAGACCACTGAGAATACTAAAGTCACTTTGTAACTCACGAAGTGGTTCAAGAGTTGGGGGTAGTTTGTAGCCACTACCCTCTTCCTGTGGCGTCCAATTCGTCATATGGATGCCGTTGGGTGCATACACAAATGCCATCCGCAGTGGTTCTTTTTTTCGACCATACCCTGTTGCAGCCTGAACAGATACTGGAGCCATCGCCTCGAGAAGTGGTAGTGCAATACTGACCCCAGCGCCTCGCAAGACGGTTCTTCTTGAAAGCTGGTTTCTCATTGGCTCTCTCCTGATTCGCGCTGCCGAAACGCAGGGCTTTTTATGATTTCTTCAACAACAATGGCAAACCGGTCGTCATCAGCTTGAAGTCGATTGACAATTCGTTCCACTGCACATGCATCGTAGTATTCTAACCCCCTGCCAAGGGCAAAAGTCAGCATTTTCTCTGAAAGACATCGACGGAAGTCATCCTGCCGCTGAAGTAAAAGACGCCGTAACTCGTGCGGCCCGTCGAATGTCTGTCCACTCGGCAACTCTCCGGTTGCATCAATTTCTACAGTTCCGTCACGATCTCGCCACGCTCCAATTGCATCGTAATTTTCCAGTCCGAAGCCAAGTGGGTCCATCATTTTATGACATGAAGCACAGGCCGGATCTGCACGATGCTTTTCCATTTGCTCTCGCAGTGATCCGGTGAGTTGCGTTGAATCTCCATCTGCCAGTTGAGGGACATCTGGTGGTGCCTCTGGGGGTGGGGCATCAAAAAGATTTTCAAGAATCCATTTTCCTCGTTTCACGGGACTCGTCCGAGTTGGGTCCGATGTGACTGTCAAGATACTGGCCTGCCCAAGCAGGCCACCTCGACGACCACCTTCGAGAGAGACTCGTTGGAACTCGGGGCCCGATACTCCTGATATCCCATAGTGCTTGGCAAGGCGATCGTTCACATACGTGTAGTCCGCGTCAAGGAAATCAAGGATGCTTTTGTTGTCGGACACAATCGTACGAAAGAAGAGTTCGGTCTCTCGAAGCATTGCTTCTCTAAGTTGATTATCAAACGTTGGAAATTTCTTCTGGCTGGGGCTTACTTCTTCTAGGCCACGAAGCTGAAGCCATTGCCCTGCAAAGTTTTCAACAAGTGCCTCTATTCGATCATCCTTCAGCATCCGCCGTGCCTGCTGAACAAGTTGTTCTTCGGTATGCAGTTCACCCCGTGCAGCAGCAGCAAACAATTCATCGTCCGGCATACTACTCCATAAAAAGTATGAAAGTCGTGTCGCCAATTCAAAATCATTCAAATCACGCACTGCACCCGGACCTGGATCAATCTCCATCCGGAAAAGAAATGATGGAGAAACGAGTATGGCTGCGACTGCCAGTTGTGTTGACCGTTCAACGGTCTCACCATTTCGACGGGCTAATGAAAATATTCTCCCAAGGCTTTCAACCTCTGTGACAGTTGCCCGCCGACGGAAAGCTCGCGATGCGAGTGGATTCAGCAGTTTCTTGATGGCCTCCGTCTGTTTCGTGACGGTTGCGGCGGGATCAATTGGGGGCTGAAAAAATCGTGTATGGAATTCAGGGAGTGATTCAGGTAACACGCCAAGCGGTCCGATCAACTCGATCGAATCAACGTTGAGATTTCTATCAATTTTTTTCCCTTGTGGTCCTGACTTCAGATAGAAATCATTGAGAAACGCAACACCAAGCTGGTGCTCGCCCTTTTTCAGATCAAGAGCTACTTCAAAGTCTGTCGGTTGATTCCGATCATTCCGCACAAGTTCTTTTCGTAATGGCTTGCCATCTAAACCAACCAGCATGAAGCAGGCTTGATTTCCTGCCTGATCCCCCCACGCCCGCACCCGCAAGACATACTTGCCGGTATCTTCCAACGTAAAGTCTCGCGTAACCTGACCACGCGTGGGGAAACGCTTCCCTTCAAACTGTCGACGCGGCGCTGCCTCAACATCTGTACTCGCAATTATTGTTCTGACAATCTCATCAGCGGCATCAACATATCGCTCAAAGAGAACCGGAGAGACAGACAAGACATCACCAATATTATCGAAGCCATATCCAACATCATCACTTGGAAACGTCTGTGCAAGTTGGAGATCAACTCCGAAGAGATCACGAATCGTGTTGTCGTACTCGTGCCTGTTCAGTCGCCGAATCGTTACTCGACCGGGCCGCTCGGGGCCAACACAATCGACTTTTAAGGCATCATCAAGAATCCACTGTGCAATGAGCTCCCTTTCTTCATCAGACGGCTGCTCTACATCATCAGGAGGCATTGCCCTGCCCTGCACCTGACGAAGGATTCTTCTCCAGTTCTCTCGATCGATTGTACGAGCATGACTCGCTGTATACGTATCAATGGCAATGCCCGACTCAGCATCATCACCAGCATGGCAGTCAACGCAATAACGTCCGAGAAGAACTTGCACTTCTTCAAACGGTACCGCATAGGCGCAACGTACAAAAAGGCTCACCAGTACTGTGGCCATCCCAACCCTATAAGGCAACAAATATATGAACCGTGATAATTTCAAAAGAACGGGTGCCGTGTTTGCGCTCAACTTTTTAAGTACTTCGACCGAGTGGATAGAGCCAGATTCGGCCTTCTAGGCGAGCGAACAACTCGATATTGAATCAGTCGCCGTGAATCCAGTTAATCCATGAACAGTAGGGAGTGGTGAGCTCATTTACCTCTCACTCACCCAGTTCGATTTTAGTCACCCCGGTTTTCGGGGGAAACCGGGTGAATAACGTCGTTTTGAAGGCCAAACGTTCGATTTTCACAAATAAGCGGCTTTTTGAAGGCCTTCAAATAAAGGGCCTCTATATAGACGCACAATATATAGACGCACAATGAGATGTCCACGATCGGTAAACGCAGACGGTATTGAGTAGTCGTTATTTGCAGTCAAAACTGAAGGAAGGGAATGTATTGATGAAGGTGCTAGTCATCCCTATGTGTACCCTGCTTGGACTTGCCAGCGTGAACGCTGTCCACAATCCATTGACTCCAATAGAAAAGTACCACGTACAGGAATACTTGTCGGAACTTGAAGAGTCCATCACACCGGAATTTGTAAAAGACATATTTGAATCCAAAGAAATGTGAACTGTCTTGATGAGTGACCATGAAAGTAAAAAAGACCGTGTCGTGCATGCAGCTTTCGGATGTCGTACCGAATTACTTGCCTACGCACGTTCACTTCTTGGGAACTTTGCGGCAGCAGAAGATGCGGTGCAGGAAGCACTGATTGTCGTCATGAATAAATATGATCAGTTCCAGGAGGGCACGTCTATCTTGGCGTGGTGTCGATCGATTGTCCGACTTGAGGTGCTGCGTGCAAAACGTCGGTATCAGCAAGACATGTCACTTGCACAACGACTCTTGGACGATGCAGTTGATGCAGCCTTTGATGAATTTCAGATACATAGAAAACATGATGAGTCAACGTCTCGGCGCGATGCCATACGGCATTGCCTCAAAAAAATTACTGATCGCGGCCGCGCTGTCTTGAAATCACGATTTACAGATGAACTTGGATATAAGCAAATTGGGGATCAGCTTGGCATGACCGTTGAAGCGGTACGAAAGGCACTCTTTCGGACGAAGAAGCAGCTTCATTCGTGTGTTGAAAGCAGACTGAGAGTTGCCTCATGAATACCAATCAGACCAGAGATGAATTATTTGAGCGTCACTTGCAGGGTGAATTAAGTGACGTTGAAAAAGAACACGTTGCTGAACTGCTTGATAGTGATGCTACCGCGCGTCAGCAGTTTGTTGAACTTGCTCAATGGGACACCGAGCTTGGTGAAACAATACGCGAACATGCACAGCCTAAAGACATTCTGCCGTCAGGCAAAGGAACTAGAGAACGCGGAGGTAAAAATATATTTTCGCTTTCTCCGTTCGCGACGATATCAACGATTGTGGTTTTGTTCATCCTATTCAGTAGCTTGCTGTACCTGCAGATACGAACAGGTTCTGCTCCAGCAAAAAAAGTCGTTCTCACACACACAGCGAGCAGCCCAATTGCCACGATCACCGGTTTGAAGGGTTCGCTACTCTGGACAGGGAACCAGGGTGAAATTGTGCCCGACATGCATGTTGGTAGAGAACTGACAGGAGGCACGATTGAAGGCCTGGCTCCAGACTCCTGGTTTGAGCTGCAGTTTCAAGACGGATCTATTGTGACCATCTCAGGTACGTCAATGCTCACCTTCGCAGATGTTGGCCAGAAGAAACTACGACTGAAGCAAGGAGCATTTACTGCAGACGTAGTCCCACAGCCCGTTGGCAAGCCAATGATCATTCAAACGCCATCGACCGTGATTGAAGTTGTGGGAACACGATTTGAAGTGGAAGCATTGCAGGCGTTCACTACGGTGAATGTCCGTGAGGGAAATGTTCGCCTAAAGCATTTAGTCGACGGAAATGCAGTCGATATTCCTGCTGACTATCGTGTGATTGCAGAAGCTGGTGGTGATCTCTCGCCAATGCCACTACCAGCCGCAAAAAATTATTGGAAGAGTCAGCTAGATGTCCAGGCTGGAGGGTTTGGAAAGTGGCTTCCGGCAACAAAAAAGAGACCGGCTGCTCAAAAGGCTCTTCCTCTCATTCCAGTTAATAATCCAAACGTGAGCTTATCGCTCTTATCAATTCCTGTATCCGGGCGGAGTGGACCACCTGTTGTTCTCACTCCGCATGCCACGTTCCGTATTCGTGGTCAACTGCATGATTCGGCACAAGTTCACTTTGGTATTGCTGTGTCATATGGCAATGGTGAATTTGCAGGAATGTTTCGTGGAGACTTACTGAAAAAACAACCTGTTTCTGAAATCGATGGAGAAAAAGAGTTTGAGGCCGTCTATCAACTCAGTGACTTTACCGTTGATCCATGTGTTCGTGAAAAACAAGACTCGTTGGCACACAAGCCTGATGGGCTCTATCTCGATCGGCTATGGGTATTTACAGATACGGGGAGCTCAAGTGGGCTCATGGTCCATGAAGTAGAATTAACTCCGGGGGATATAAAATGAGTACCATCCAGAAATATCTTTCCTGACCAGATGCTTACTCATGAAAAAAGGTACGTATCCGAAATGAGATCTATCAACAATGATTCACACATGACGCATCATCATGCGTTCACGCTCATTGAGCTCCTTGTTGTTATTGCCATTATTGGAGTTCTTATAGGCCTTCTTCTACCAGCAGTACAGCAAGTACGTGAGTCCGCACGAACGCTTTCATGCAAAAACAATTTAAAGCAGATCGGTCTCGCGCTTCATAACTACCATGATGCAAATCGTTCATTCCCTCCGTTTTTTACCAGCTCAGGAGGAAACGATACACGAATCGCTGATCAAACTGAAAAAAAAGCCAATTGGTGCGTTCTTATTCTGCCGTACATGGAACAAAGCGTGATCTACGATCAGTGGAACTTTTTTCTATCCCCGCAAATGAATTCTCAGCGATCAGAGCAAATCACTGCTTTTCTATGCCCGTCTGATTCGAGCTCAAATGGTGAACTATGTACCTATGCGGGTGGTGGCTGGGCTCGTGGAAATTATGGAATGAATGTTTCACCGTGTCATCATGGGGTACAAGACAACCAGTCTGACGGTGGGTTTGGTGCGATTAATTCTTCGATCCGCATCCGAGATTTTCGTGATGGCACATCGAACACGGTAGCGATCAATGAATTGCGAGCAGGCCTGAACAAAAATGATCTTCGGGGATGCTGGGCCATGCCGGGGTTAGGGAGCGGAACCGCCGCCATGTACAACGATGCAAGCCGACCAAACAGCCGCCAGCCGTACTCAGATGATATGGAAAACTGTGCTGTATCTGGATCACTTGGTACGCCACCCATGGGCTGCTACGACAGCCAGTCAACGGGACAGATGACTGCGCGAAGCCAACACCCAGGGGGGACACAGTTTTTGATGGCCGATGCCTCCACCAGATATGTGACAGAAAGTATTGATTTCAAAGGCGCTCAAAATAATTGTGGACCCGCAGAGCAACGAGGAATCTGGCAGAAAATTCATACCCGAAATAGTGGTGAAGTCGTAGGAGAGTTTTAATGGCTCCCTTCCAAAGGTGTACTCTTCAATGCACGAGTGGACTCGTTTCACTCTGTTTCACCGTTAGTTTACTCGCAGGATGCTCTGAGCCCTCGCCAAGCTTCAGGTTTATTGCATCTTCATTAGCACCGGAGCAGCGTGAGACCGGTCAAGCATTTGAGAATTCAATTGGTCTCATTTTTGTTCCGATTCCATCTGGTGAGTTTCAGATGGGCACGTCTTCAGACACCAAAGTGAAGTGGTCCAACACGAAAGATGAATCTCCACTGCATCGAGTTCAGATTTCAACACCATTTTTCATGAGTGTCTCTGAGGTAACTCAACAACACTACACCATGGTCATGGATGAAAATCCTTGGCTTAATGAACCTTTGACAAAAGAATCACCAAACACTCCTGCTACGTATGTTTCTCACAAAAAAGCTACAGAGTTTTGTAAACGCTTGAGTGAAAAAGAAGACAGGGTCTACCGGCTGCCAACCGAAGCCGAATGGGAATATGCATGCCGCGGCGGCACGTTAACAGCATTTCACTTTGGAAACAAACCCTTCAAGCTTGGTGACTATGCCTGGTATTTCAACAATGCCTATAAGGCCGAAGAACAGTATCCTCATCCGTGGGGTTTAAAAAAACCAAACCACTGGATGCTTTATGACATGCACGGAAACGCATGCGAGTGGTGCAGTGACAAGTACGACCTCTATCCCTCCACCCTAGTAAAGAAAGTCACCACCGATCCAAAGGGGCCTGAGAAAGGACGCTTACATGTTTGGCGTGGTGGGGGATTTAGTAGCAACGCACAGGATGTTCGCTCGGCAACGCGACACATTTCTGGAGGATCACACTTTAGGCCCGAGTACCTTGCCGGCTTTCGAGTCGTATGTGAAATGAAAGAACAAAACATCAAAAAATAGTGAATGAAAAATAACATGAAATCCATCCTCACAATTTTATTTGCCCTTCTTTCGGTTAGTCCCGTTTTTGCCAATGAAAAACCACCGAATGTCATCACCCTCCTCGTTGACGACCTCGGCTACCGCGATATTGGCTGTTACGGTGGTCCCGTTAAGACCCCCGTTCTTGATGGCCTAGCCGCAGATGGTGTGCGGTTCACTGATTTTCATTCCGGAGCACCGGTCTGCTCCCCTTCACGTGCCACCTTTCTCACCGGCCGCAACCACATCCGCGCCGGGGTCTATTCCGTCCTCAGTGAACAGCGTCACAAAATGCATCTCCTTCGGAGTGAAACGACACTCGCTGAAGTCCTGAAAGATGAAGGCTACGGAACCGCTCACTTTGGAAAGTGGCACCTCGGCATGCCTGTTCACGGACGCAGTAATCCCACCCCGTCTGATCATGGATTCGATTACTGGTTCGGCCTAGTCAATGGGGCGCATCCCAGTCACAAAGATCCCACCAACTTTCTGCGCAACGGTAAACCCGTTGGGCCCATGAAAGGTTACTCCTGCCAGATCGTCGTCAATGAAGCCATTGACTGGATCAACAAACGTGAGACCGACGCACCATTTTTCATCAACATCTGGTTCAATGAACCTCACGCCGTCATTGCAGCCCCCGACGAGATCGTCTCCGAGTATGGTGCGATTCACGATCAGGCTGCCATCTACAATGGCACCATCGACAATACAGACCGTGCCATCGGGCGACTCGTCGCTAAGCTCAAAGAACTCGGTGAGCTCGATAACACGATCATTCACTACTCCTCCGATAACGGTAGCTACCGACAAGAGCGCAGCGGGGAACTGCGTGGCAAAAAGGGATCGCATTATGAAGGTGGCCACCGAGTGCCAGGGATCTTCTACTGGAAAAGAAAGATTCCCGGCGGTCGCGTTGAGAAAGAGCCTGCCGGAGCCGTTGACCTGCTTCCGACCATCTGTGGGCTTCTTGGCATCCAGAAACCTAAGAACGTCTTTCTCGACGGTTCAGACCTCACTCCTTTGCTCACCGGCACGGGTAATTTTGAACGGCATCAACCCCTTTTTTGGATGAACGGCTCCACCATGGCACTCCGAATGGGTGACCACACCCTCCTGGCACCGAGCACAGCCAGACTCCCGTTTGACAATACGAAGGCGAACCGCTTACTGGAGCAGACCAAAACTGCTCTTGGGGACAACATTGAAAAAGAGCTGGGCGGTTTAGATCTTCGCTCCCGCATGTTCAACGGCCGATTCGCAGATCCCGAGGCGAACCGGCTACGCAATGAATTTCGGTCCTTGTTCTACTTTAACGAGGCTTTGATCCCACTCATGAAAAAGGGTCGTATCGATCGCGTTCAACTTTACGATCTTGCAAGTGATATCAGCCAGGAGAAGGACATCGCATCGGAAAATCCTGAGCTCATCGCGCAAATGAAAAAGCAGGCCAACCTTATATTTAAAAGTGTGATGGCCGATGCACCTGACTGGTCTGCTCAAACTGGAACAGAAAACAAACAGGGAAAAGCGAAACAGACTCCTGAGAAAGGTAAGCGTGTTCAATCATCATCTCAAGACATTCTCAAGAAGATATCGCAACGCCCGATTCCTCGTGGCTACCGTGGCTCAAATCATCAATCCTACGTTGATGAACGAATGAAAAAATTGTCACCGAAGCA
>WLWE01002073.1_pt1 | contig 13502 bp, 10 predicted proteins | sample 6718301 | NCBI WGS metagenome assembly WLWE01 (sample SAMN12718691, study PRJNA515312) | sponge metagenome | isolation source: marine sponge | host: Mycale hentscheli | place: New Zealand: South Island, Marlborough, Capsize Point | collected 2003-05-01 | reverse complement strand
GGATTGTCCGTACCTGAGGAACGAGTCCCCATGTAAGAGATCGATACCCTCTCTTGTCATTTGTTTGACTGGCGGCCAGCATTGGGCAGTAGAGGTTGTTGATTGTGCGGCTGTCAGGAATATACGCACCGGAATTATGAATGAAGAATGTGGACTTGTATGGAATCGCAGTGATCGCCTCGAGGGTGCTTTCCGGTACGTCTCCGCTTCGTTGGATCGCCGTCAATCCGTTGTACTTGCTACACACCGTGACAAACTGCCAAACCTCGTCATTCCACGGTGAGCGACTCGGGCCCTCACCCGTACACGATGGTGGCACGCTTTCGCCAAAGGGTCCCCTGAGAGAATAGACTTGTCCACCTTTTCCGATACGAAGTGTGAAGGAATTGTTTTCATTCTGGTCGTGTTGAATTTGAGCATGAAAGACCTGTTTTTCATCAAGGCCTTCAGCCCAGAGACTTGTGCTTGGCGTGTAATCAAGAGAAATCGAGGTCGATCCTTGTCTGTCTTTTTCGACTGCTGCAACGGAGGGAGGGAAAACATCGAGTATTTCTTTTTCGATGATCTCAGATGCATTTGAGGTCAGTCTAAAAAGAAAAAGAGCCAAGAGAGCGGCTAGAGTTCCAATTGTCGTTCGTTGAACGAACGACAGCGTGCAGAAAGATTTCATGAGATGTTTTGTGGGAGTGTGGCAGCGACAATGCCACGGGGTGGTAGGCAGGAGTTGAGTGGGGGGGTGAGTATTATCGCTTGATGGGTCTATTGTCTTTGTGTTGACACCCAAATTTTGCTGTGCGTGGAATAATTGAGTGAACGAGCGTGTTGCCATTCATTTGCCAAACCAAGAGAAGCAGAAGAAGGCTTACTATTCAACAGCAATATCAAATACGGTTCCTCCACTTGGCACGGTACACACCATCGCCGAATTTCCATCTCGATACTTTTCTGGTATTTCTATTTCTCTGAGTTCAGGTGGCAGAAAAGATTTTTCCCCCCAGAAGTCGATAGACACTACATAGTTGCCAGGCTCGATACCTTTCTTGCCGGAACGATGAATGAGCTGATAGTGACCTCCAACTCCGGTGTTTGCATGGATTGTCTCAGCATTTGAGTCTTTGGCTTGAAACATGACACGGAGTCCTTCCGGTGCTGGCTCACCGTGAATGGTAACAGTTCCAGAAACCTCACCAACACGGATGCCACAACCACATGCGCATGGTATTAGCGAGACCAAAAGAAAGAGTGGGACGAGTGACGTTGGAAATCGTTGTAGCATAAGTTTCAAGTTGGCTTTGAATGCATCGGCTGTGTAACTAAAAAGTGCTCAATTCCTGAAAAATTTCTAAAGCCCATTTACTGGCTAACTTCCTCACCATTGGATGAGAGTTGGGCGAGCCAGGATTGTGCATCCAAGGATGAGAAATTTACAAATTTCACAGAACCATCGATCATGAGCACTCCGCCGCCACTAGGATGCTCTGATCCAAGACCTACATTAGCCATGACGGAGTGACCTGTAGCATCCACTCGAGCCTTGTTCACTGCCCACATGTCGCTGTTTGCTGCTGACCATGTGCCATTCGTTACGGTAGGAGTTGCCTTGCCAGCGATTGAGGTCGGGATGGCACCGGCGTACCACGATTGACCTAGGGCACTCTCCAGAATTGCAACGGTGTTTGATGTGCCGTCAGTAAAGTCTGCGAATCCTTTTGCTGCATACCAACCAAACGCTCCCGAATTGTCTAATGACTGAAGGCCTGACACCGTATGATTACCACCACCAGTCGGAACGCCCCAGTTAGCACGATAAACCGTGAGTCCTCCTGGCCGAGAACCACCGACACCATCCGTCTTGTCGAATTCTTTTTTAAGGCGTTCTCTGCTTCGGCATGTGTTTCCATAGCTACTGCCTGTGGCTGATCCAACAGCTGTACCATTAATTACAAGATTTCCTGTGTAGCTAGGGCAGTAGAACTCTGAGATTCGCGCCTCATTTGAAATGTTGTCTGGAATTGTCCACTCCCTGTAGACAAAAAAACCACCTGCCGGTGCTTTGAAATTATTAGTTGCGGTCACCCAATTCTGGTGCAAGGTAGTTTGCTCGATATGCGGTAATATTTGTGTGGCCCAACTTGCGTACGCGCCCCAATAAGCATGACGAGCATTGCCATCGCTCCAGTTTTTAAAGCCACCATGAACTTTTCCGGAAGAGTCTTTTTTGAATGCGACGTAGGGCATGTGATTGTCACTGCCCGATGCATTCGAGTCAGCAAAGTTGTGAATGCCATTGCCAAGTTGTTTGAGGTTGTTCTGGCAAGAGTTCCGTCGAGCGGCCTCTCGTGCCTGCTGAACGGCGGGCAGAAGAAGGCCAACGAGTACCCCAATAATAGCTATGACGACAAGGAGTTCGATCAGAGTGAAAGCAGATCGTAGGGGGAAGTGATGGTTTTGTTTCATTTTCAAGCCTCAGAATTTGAGAAGAGTGCAGTCATCAATGAATTCAAAAAAATAGAACACGAATTTCCTGTTCACAAGCGGGCGTTGAGTCGTAGAAATGTCGATTCATAAACCTATAATTAAGATGCAGACTGCAGTGCTGAATGTCAATCATGCATTTACCTGATAGGTCCCGTCTCCCTGTCGCAGGATAGCGATTAAATTACACCTGTCTTGGCAGAATGCCGCTTTGATATGCCTTGCTGACTGCGGCTGGTGCGTTTGATACGCCAAGTTTTTTGTAGATATGTGACACGTGTGTGTCGACGGTTGAGTAGCCAATGCCAAGTTGTGTTGCTATTTCCTTTTTGACAAAGCCTTCGCTGAGCATGAGGAGGATCTCGTTTTCACGTTCAGTCAACGCATCGATGTGGAAAAGTTCCTTTGTTGTCATTTTTTCAAGAATGAACTTGGCAACATTTTTGTCGAGAGAGCCACCTCCCTGTGAAATCGTACGGATGGCCTCCGTAATTTCTTTGAGTCGGGCGCTTTTAAGAAGGTAGCCAGAAACTCCCGAAGAAATCGCCCGCACAATATCGTTTGGTGCATCGGACTGTGACAGGATAATGATCCGCGTCGCAGGACTTGCTGCATGAATAAGTGGAAGGGCATCCAGCCCACTCATTCCCGGCAGCCGTAAATCAAGTAAAAGGATATCCGGCTTCTCTGACTCTCTGGTCGTTTCAAGTGTTCGAAGAGCAATTTCGGTTGTGCCGAAGAGCCCGATTAGTTTCATGTCGGTGGCATCGTCTATCGCTAATGCAATGACGGTACGGTAGTCAACATTATCCTCAACGACCATGATGCGAATCATTGCAGAGTCTCTAGGGCCAGTCATAGGAATACTCGTGTTGCTTTTGCTAAAGGTGTTCATAGCCACCATGACTTTGTTTTTGTGCGAAGTGTAATGCAAGTTCCCCCCTCCGGCCGGTCAGTTGAGACAACTGTTCCACGGAGGAGGCGGGCGCGGCGAAGAAGGGATTCTGGTGAAAGTCTCGCAATCCCAGATTCTTTTGAAGGAAGGCCTTTTCCGTTGTCGATTACTGTAAGTACGAGTTCTTTTGGAGTTGCATCAAGATTCGCCTGTACGTGTGTTGCTCCAGAATGCCGAATGACATTCGCAAGACATTCTTTGAAAAAGAGAGCAACACCGATTTGGGTTTTCGGGTCGAGGAATTCAAGGTGATCGCCCCCCTCAACGTTGATGGTGTATTCAATGTCGCTCAGGAGACGACCTGCAATACGTTCTATATCAGCCACAAGTCCTTCGTAGAGTCCTTTGGATTCCAGGAGATTAACGCACGCTTTGGCTGCCTTGCCACTTCGAGATGTCAGTTCATGGATTCTTTGAAAAAGCGGTGACAACTGGTCGGGTTCATGTATTTTCGTACTTGCGAGGTCGCTGCAAAGCGATATTGCGTGAAGGTTGGCGCCCAACTCGTCATGCAGGTCTGCAGCAATCTGTTCGCGAGTATTGTAAACCGCTCTGTGTTTTAAAAGTCTTTGGATGACAATAATTGCTGCGATAATTGCAATAAGCAGGCAACTTACCCAGAAGAGAAGTTCGATTGCAGCTTTCTGGCTCTGATAGGCCGCGGTTAACGCGGCCTGCACGAGAGGACGTTCGGTTTCCAGTTCATGGCGTCTGGCAAGTTGGTTAAGCCAGGTTCGTGTAGTCAGTATTTCTCCATAGTAATTATTGCCATCTGTAATTGCCGGGAGTCGGTCTTGGCGTGAGATGAGTGCCGGTGCAAGGCTGGTGGTTACCTCACTTGCAACAGCAACATTTTTTCCATCGCTGAGACACTCGATTTCTGCAAGCCCCAGGCACCCTGAAGATGAACCTGGGACATGATCGGGTTTAATAACTTTCAGCCGAATAAACTGACAGGTGGTCACTGGGAATTTCAGCTGAAGAATAGGGCCTGCAACAAATGTGGTGAGTCGGAACTCTGCAAGCGGTTGGCCATCTGTAAAGTCATCTTTCCGTGCTCCAATAATCTCGAAATGGCGTGGAATGCCGAAGGCATTTGGGTGTGCATGCGGGATGTTATCGCTGATATCTGTGGCATGCAGGCAAACGCCATTGATTTTTATTGGTTTACCGAGGTTGATATCAAAGTGGTTTGTGCTGCCAACAGGAATGTCAGTGAAGAACGCGAGGCTTCGACTGCCCGTGTTGGCATCCATTATGTAAGGAACAACACCATCCACTATAAATTGCGGATTCCGTGCACCTTCCGGGGAACTGTCTGCAGATGAGTACGCAACAGTACAGTTAAGACCAACGTTTTGCTGGCCACAAAAAATAAGTATTTCTGCAAACTGCAGGACATATCGTTCGTCCCACGCTCGTTGTGAAAGTGCGGTTGCCTCCAGCCGGACTCGTGTAGCAAGAACCGCTTTGCACGGTATCGAAAGAGGAGACTTCCGGGGTAGGATCTGATCCTCAGCGGTGAAAGATGCCAGAAGGGTCTTGGTGCCGGTTTCATCATCAATCGCCCAAATCTTAAATTCCTCAGGAAAACCATCAGCCTCCACAGTTGAGTCTGGGTTGTGATACAGCACTGGAACAAGAATGATTTCGTTTATTGTCGCTTTGTCTTCAAGTGACACCTCAATCCATTCTTCATGCCCGTCTGTGTCGTGGGCCTGCGAGCGATAGCCGATTGGCCCGATACCACTTAGAAGCCGTGGATGAGCGAGTGTCTCGAGCTCTTGGTCGATTGCCTCGAGTCGTTTTTCAAGACGTGTTGTTGCCCATGGCCTTGGGAAGGTTCGTTCAGCAGACGCAGCCAGCGTTGTGCCAAAAAAAAGAAAAAAGAAACTTGTTTGATAGGTGAGCCAATTCATAAGAGTTTGTCTTTTGAAACGTATCGAGTTTCTGTGAATGCTTCCTGAATAGGAAGAGAACGCTGAGTGTAGTATCCGGTTTGCATCCTTTTGGTACGATACGCCAGATGATGAATAGTGCTCGACAACACTGTAATCTAGTGGGGCCCCATAAACAATTTACTACTCGATCTATATGTGCGCGTAGAGTGCTCCTGGTCCTGCAGCGTAGACTGGAGCCTGTAAACGTATGGTTGGTTCCTGTGCTGGTAGCTGCTTGATTGAATGCCTGAGTGAGACCTTAGAATAAAGGGAAAGAGTGAAATGATGTGTTCGCTGATATGTGGAACTGTCTCGTGGAACATGATTGGAAGACATGTTTCTCTTTTGTGTCTTTGTTTTTCAGGAATCCTTGCCTTCGGGGCAAAGCCAGTTGGTGAATCACCGGCTGTCCCTGGTGGCTCTCTTGTACGAGTTGGCGAGACATTCAGTCTGCCGGACGGGCCGGCTTGGGACGGGACTGGTGAACTAGTGGTCAGCGACGTGAAAGACCAGTCTGTCCATTGCTATCGTCCGAGTGAAAAGAGCTGGAAGGCAGTGCCAATGGAGCCGGCTCGCTACTCAGGGTTTTTCGTGCAGTGCGGGACATTGTATGCGGCCGACAATGGCAATGGAGTTGTTCGGCGGTTTCCGGGGATGACACCTGAGCAGGTTGATGCGTCTGAGGCATATTCACTCGGTGAACCTGACAAAAAAGGAAAGCCTCCACGGCCGAATGACTTGGTTGTTGATCGTCAAGGGAATATCTACGTCACTGTCACTGGGAGGAATGAAGTCGTATGTGTTCGTTCTGATGGAACGAGCAGCGTTGCGACAACAGGGGTTGTCTCTCCAAATGGAATCACCATGAGTCCAGATGAGAAGACACTCTACGTTGCAAGCTACAAGCCAAAGACGATCGAAGCGTTTCCTGTTGTATCGCCAGGGGTGCTCGGTGATCAGCAGCGTTTTGCATTGATGGATGATGGTGATGCGCTGGGTGCTGATGGTATGACCATTGATTCAGCCGGCAATGTCTACTGTGCGGGGGCTACCGCAGTATGGATTTGGAATTCAGCAGGGACGTTGCTTGAAAAAATTGAATGCCCAACGCGACCAATCAACGCCACCTTTGGTGGGGCCGACCGGAAAACTCTATTTATTACATGTTTCGACGGCGTGTATGCATTGCCGATGACGACATCAGGCGTAAAGTCAGCTGATGGTTTGCAGGCAAATTAGACCACTAGCTGGCACAATTTTTTCATAGTGCGATACTAATGGCTCCTGTAGGACGGGCAGAAAAGAATATCTATTCATTTGTGATAAAAGGGGTTTCGTATGTGTGGTCGTGGCGTGTCAATCAAGTGTTGGGTTTGCTGGGTCGCCTTGGCGTGCAGTGCGTTGGGTGTTGTTGTCACAGGTGCTGAGGTCGAACGTTCCGCGAGTGTGGCACCGGTGCCTGCAGATGTTCAGGTTCAAAAGGTTGCAGGGGCAAAACCCCGAAACGTGGTGTTCATTCTTTCAGATGATCATCGGTACGATGCCATGAGTTTTCTGGGGCATCAGTTTGCTGAAACGCCGCACCTTGATTCACTTGCTTCAAACGGTGTGCATTTTGAAAATGCATTCGTCACCACGTCGTTGTGTTCACCGAGTCGTGCGTCCATTCTGACAGGGCTCTATACCTTCCGTCATCGTGTTATAGACAACAATCGATTGGTACCTGATGGAACGCTTTTCTTTCCGCAATATCTGCAGAAGGCCGGCTATTCAACCGGATTCATTGGGAAGTGGCATATGGGTGGGCATCATGATGATCCACGTCCGGGCTTTGATTATTGGGTGAGCTTTAAAGGCCAGGGGAACTATTTTCCACCAAATCCAAAGTACACAATCAATGTCAATGGAAAGCGAGTGCCACAAGATGGGTACATCACAACATTGTTGACAGACTATGCAATCGACTTTCTTGAGCAGCAGACTGAGCGTGATAAGCCATTCTTTCTGTACCTTTCGCATAAGGCAGTGCATTCAAACTTCACGCCAGAAGATCGTTATAAGGGACGTTTTGATGGGAAAGAGTTTGATCGGCCAGATAGTGAAGACAAGGTTGTTGGTAATGATAGAAATCTTCCGCGATGGCTTCTTGACCAACGGAATAGTTGGCATGGTGTCGACTTTCCGTATCACAGTGAGCTCGACATTGAAGCGTATTACAAGCGGTACTGCGAGGCGCTCTGTTCAGTGGACGACAGTGTTGGAACAGTGCTTGAGCAGCTCGACAAAATGGGCATTCGTGATGAAACGCTCGTTATCTATATGGGCGACAATGGATTCATGTTTGGTGAGCATGGTCTTATTGATAAGCGTGTTGCTTATGAAACGTCCATTCGAGTGCCAATGCTGATGCAGTGCCCTGACCTCTTTAAGGGCGGTACTGTTGTTGAAGAGATGGTTGCCAATATTGACATTGCCCCAACAGTGATGGAAGCAATGGGAGTTGAGAAGCCACCGCATATGGATGGAGAGAGTTTTATTGATCTTGGTAAGGGGCTTGATGTGCCGTGGCGAGACTACTTTCTTTATGCGTATTACTGGGAGAAAAACTTTCCACAGTCGCCAACAGTCTTTTCGCTTCGCAGTGATAAGTATAAGTACACGACGTACTATGGTCTGTGGGACACGGATGAGTTCTACGATATTCAGGCGGATCCGAATGAGCAGAACAACTTGATCCGTGATCCTTCTGTGAAGAAGGAGCTGAAAGCCATGGAGCAACGTCTCTTCCGTATGATGGCTGACCTTGGCGGGATGGATATTCCGATGAATGCGCCACGCGGTGGGTTTAACAACAAGCGGTTGCGAGAACGAGGCGGAGATGAGGCCGCGAATTTTCCGAGTGACTTTGTTGTTGATGAGCCGTTGAACAAAAACGCGAACTAGCGAACAACTCGCACCACAACTGGTTAGCGTAGTTTGCCGGCGGGTGTTTCTGCAGCAAGTTGATCGATCATTTGTGTGCAGGCGCGTTCAACGGCGGTCTGCCACTGGTGTGGTTGAAGTCCATCGTTTATTTCTGGTCGGCTGTGCGCAAAGATAACGCCGCGTGCAGAGTTCACGAGTGCACCGAGGCCATGTTCATCGAAGCCGCCAGCGACCCCGGCGGCTGTTCCGCCTTGATGGCCGAAGCCAGGGATGAGAATCCAGGTGTGGGGCATGGCGTTTCGGAGTGCCGTGAGCTGTTCTGGCCATGTCGCGCCGACAACGGCACCGACTGCACCGTACTGCTGATCGCCGGCGGTTTTGTGTGCCACGGCCTCTACGCCTTTTGCGACATGATCGTAGACATGGCTTTGGTCAACCTTGAGGTCCTGAAAATCTTTTCCACCGGGGTTTGACGTTTTGACAAGCACAAAGATGCCGGCATTAGTTGTTGTTGCTCGTTTGATAAATGGTTCGATTGAATCAAGGCCGAGGTATGGGTTTACGGTGAGTGCATCAGCGGCCCATGGTCCGGCAAGCCAGCCGGCAGCGTAAGCTTCGGCTGTTGAGCCGATATCACCTCGTTTGCCGTCAGCGAGAACGAGCAATTCTTTTTCATGGGCGTAGGCAATGACCTCTGCGAGTGCGGTTGTGCCGTGAGGACCGAGTGCTTCGAAGTAGGCGAGTTGCGGTTTGACGATTGGGACGAGTGGGGCAACGACGTCAATCACGCCTTTGCAAAACTGCAGGTAGATTTCTGCGAGTTGGTGTGGTGGAGCGTTTTCTGAAGCAGAAATGTTTTGAAGAAGAGCAGGGGGGAGGGCCGATGCCTTGGGGTCGAGGCCAATGCAGGCGGGGGTACCTTTTGATTGGATGGCAGCGGTGAGCCGTGCTGAGAACGAGGTGGTGTCGTGAGTCATGGTATTTGTAGTGAGTTGACAGAGAAGGTGTGCGATTGTGTTGCCGGGATATGCCACGGCACCAAAGAGGCGTACTTCATTTTGTCTGTGTGTTGTCCGAATGTCTTTCGTATGCGATAGTGTGACGGTCGTTGGTCGGTGATGCGAGAGGGTGTCGCTCGGCCCGGCAGATACGGGGCGTAGCTCAGTCTGGTAGAGCGTTCGGCTGGGGGCCGAAAGGTCGCAGGTTCAAGTCCTGTCGCCCCGACTGGTTCGGTGCACCCTGAAAACAATGTGCAATAAGTCAGATTGAATGGTCTAAAAAACGACGCCCTCTGCCGCCCCTGAAATCAGGTTACGGGCTTAAAAACTATTTTTTTGACGGCCGTATTCCTGGCATCTCTACTTGCCGCCGCCCACTTGCGACTCAGTTTTCCTCAACGCGGTATGCCTGTGACTGGTCAATACGAGTCAGTCGGAACGAGACGGCTACCCGACTGGACCGATTCTCTTGAGCCTCCAAAACAGACTGCATCGTTGCGGCGTTTAGGTCTGACTCATGAGGTCCCTCCGCATCAACCACAACGAGAAGGAGTGAGTCTCCTGCGTCCTTGATCTGATTTCGCAGATAGCCTTTCACGAGCGGGTAGGGTGCCAATGCTTTTTCACTTTTCTTGCAGAATAAGTCATAGAATTCCTTGTTCGAGAACCCGTAAATCGCCGTGCACCCATTTCCTGAATGCAACGCTCGCACCTCAGGACCAAACCGTTGATTGCCATCAAGCAGAATGTCGTTCGGAGTTTCAACGAGTAAATCGCTCATTATGTATTCCTAAATGTGATTGCGGTGTCTGTATCGAACCAATTTCGGTGGCATTTCGCAGAGTTGTCCCAAGCGATATCCGTTAGTGTTCGCTGCGTGTGTCCTGTCCATCTCAGTTGCCTTTTTTCAAGCTACATACGTCTTCCGTTCATCAAGAGATTAATTGCTCTCGACACACCCTTCATGCCTATAGCATGGAGGGGAGTTGCGTATCCCTGTCAGCGAGACGCTGACCTCATCAAATTCGATTGCGCACTACGCGTCAGAGTAATGCGAAGCCTCAGTGGGCAGTAAAGCGGAGTGAACAAGTGGACTTTGAAGTTTAGTCTGTTGGCGTTTTTTGATACGGCTCAAGTGATTCAAGTTCCTCGATTCGTTGACAAAAACACTACTAGTGTATGCCCGTTTTCAGTTTGTCTCTTTCAGTTCGGAAGAACCAAACTGGAAGACCACCCTGCTGGTGTCCATTTTTTTGATAGTCACTGTTGACGATCGGTGCCACTAAAAAAATAATCGCAGAATCAAAGAGTTGCTTGGCTTTGATGACACGCCTGAACCATATCGCCTTGCGGTTCACACCATCTCATGCATGGTATTTCAATGAAAAGCCAAGGTCACAACAAATTCATTTCACAAAATGAATGCTTCCCATTAAAGAGTGAATGCTTTCCTTTAAAGGTAGTCTAGGGCTAATTGCCAAGGAAACAATCAAATTCACAATTCTTTTCTCTGGCCAGGCAGTGGTACGTCGCTTGCTCTATCAGACTATGTCGACCTGTGGTAGCTTGAGTGGAAATCCAACTTAGTGGGACACTCGTTGAATTCCGATCATTTCTGGTCGGCACGATCCCGTCGCCTCCTCTGAGCCAACTCGAGGAGCGACCATTGTCCGGACCCACATTCTCTGCGACTCACTTTGATTTCCCTTGCGCAACGACTGTCGACGTACCTCATCTAAGAACTAAAGATGAGCAGAAGCGAGTCGCTACTGCAGTTGTCTACTGCGAAGGCAACTTCGGCGCCATCGATGGAAAAACCGCCAATGGGCTAGTCCGTCACTCAGAAAAGTACCGAATCATCTCGGTCATCGATAGCGAGCAGGCTGGTCTCGATGCAGGTGTGGTACTTGGTGAAGAGTCAAAATCAATCCCGATCTGTCGCGATCTCGCCGATGCACTGTCGCACGCCGGAGTGCTACCTGACTACTTTATTTTTGGTATGGCTCCGGCAAGTGGCATGTTGTCGTCACATGAGCGAGGCCTTGTGCTCGAGGCGATTGATCTTGGGATGAACATCGTGAACGGTCTCCATGAGTTTCTCAATGACGACCCAGTGTTTCAGGCAGCGAGCTCAGCGAAGAATGTGAAGATTCTTGATGTCCGCAAGCCCCGCCCTAAAAAAGACCTGCGGCTATTCAGTGGTCGCATCGCCGAGGTCACCTGCCCTCGCATCGCCGTGCTCGGAACTGACTGCGCGATAGGGAAACGCACCACCGCCACCATCCTTACCCGCGCACTCAATGATTGTGGACTGAAAACGGTGATGATTGGCACAGGCCAAACGTGTTTGATCCAAGGGGCCAGCTACGGTGTATCACTTGACGCCGTGCCCTCGCAGTTCTGCGCCGGTGAGCTGGAAGCCACTATCGTCGAAGCATTTGAAGGCGAGAATCCCGACGTGATCATCATTGAAGGACAAGGCTCGTTGAGCCACCCTGCCTATTCGACATCAAGTTTCATCCTCCGAGGTAGCTGCCCAGACGGAGTCATTCTGCAGCACGCACCAGGACGGATCAAACGTTGTGATTTCAACCAGATGGCGATGCCATTGCCTGACAAGGAGATTAATCTTATCCAGACCTTCGCTGACACAAAGGTTATTGGCTTGACGATCAACCATGAGAACATGACTGAGGACGAGATCACCGCCGCCATAACACGATATGAGTACGAACTTGGCATTCCCGTCACGGATGCGCTGACTCGGCCCCACGGCCGTCTGGTAGAGATGGTTCGTTCGGCGTTCCCGCAATTGAAGTCGACTGTGTGTGCGAGATGATAGCGCCGCGAGTTGAAATTAACCTCGATAAAATCTGGCACAACGCGCGAACACTGGTCCAGCGACTGGCTGTTCGTGGCATCTCGGTTACGGGCGTCACGAAGGCGACACTTGGATCGTACGAAATCGCCGGCACGCTGCTCGAGGCAGGTGTGGATACTTTAGGTGACTCTCGCATCGAGAATATCGAAACGATGCGGCATGCAGGCGTGCCGGCGTCGATGACACTCATTCGCTCGCCAATGCTCAGTCAGGCCAGTCGGGTCGTTAAGCACACCGATGTAAGCTTCAACACTGAGTTGCAGGTCATCAGCAAGCTCTCGGACTGCGCGCAAAAAGCGAAACGGACGCATGGGGTCGTACTGATGGTCGAGCTCGGAGACCTCCGTGAAGGCATCATGCCCGACGACCTCGAGAACGCTGTGCGCGAGACCCTTCGTTTGCCGGGAATTGCGCTGAAAGGTATCGGTACCAACCTCGCGTGCCGTAGCGGAGTGTCACCCGACGCCAAAAATATGGCCGAGCTTTCCACAATCGCGGACTCCATCGAGGCAGAATTCGGCTTAAGGCTCGAAATCGTGTCAGGTGGGAACTCTGCCAACCTGCCATGGGCAATCAGCGGCGCAGACACTGGACGAATCAATGATCTCCGCCTGGGTGAATCAATCCTGCTCGGTCGCGAGCCACTTCATCGCCAACCAATTGACGGGCTACACACGGATGCCATCACGCTTATCGCGGAAGTGATCGAATCAAAGGTCAAGCCATCTCAGCCATGGGGCAAAATCGCCCAAACCGCATTCGGGGTGAATTCACCAGCCAGGAAGCAGGGCCAGATCTCACAGACGATCCTTGCTATCGGACGCCAAGACACCGATCAAAGTGGCCTCGGGCCGCCACTGGACATCGAGATTCTTGGTGCGAGCAGCGACCATCTCATAGTCGATTCCGGAGTCAACCGCCTTTCCATCGGCGACGAGATGACGTTCCAGTTGAACTACAGTGCCCTGATCCGCGTCATGACCTCACCCTTCGTCGCCAAGGTTGTAACGCAACGCTCGTCCCGTCAAACACTGAAACCGGTGGGTAAACACTATGCTACACATCGCCCAGAAGGCGATAGTATCGTGGAATCGTCAATAGCTCTGTCGCATACTATGCCATCTTGTTTGCAGTTGTCCGTGCCCAATAAACATTTGCAATGAATACAGCGAGTGACGTAAACGGTGGTTCCTATGAGTTGCCATGACCATCACGCAACTCGTTCATGATGTCAGCAACGCTCGCGACATCATCAATCATCTCGACGCTTTTGCCGGCCTGGAAAAAGTCTTTGTAGCCTGATCCTCTGAGGTTGGCCTTTTTTAGTT
>WLWE01002072.1_pt1 | contig 13503 bp, 9 predicted proteins | sample 6718301 | NCBI WGS metagenome assembly WLWE01 (sample SAMN12718691, study PRJNA515312) | sponge metagenome | isolation source: marine sponge | host: Mycale hentscheli | place: New Zealand: South Island, Marlborough, Capsize Point | collected 2003-05-01 | reverse complement strand
GTCTCAACCGATATGGCGGCTTGGTGTGGGCGCTGGTCAAACGACGCTGCCCACTCCAGGCAGACGCTGAAGATGTTGTTCAGGAAGTATTCATGGATATTTGGAAAAACGCTCACCGCTACGATCCTAGCATAGCTGAAGAGCCAACCTTTATTGCCATGATCACTCGTCGTCGCCTGATCGATCGCAGTCGCCGTCAACAACGGTTGGTCGACACAGCTCCACTGACAGAAGTGCACGAGCCAGCCAGCGACGATATGCCTAACGTAGAAGTAAATGACGAAGCAGCTCGAATTCGTGAAATCATGCAACAACTCAGCGACGATGAGCGGCAGGTCATTGAGCTCGCCATTGATCGTGGCATGTCCCAGTCACAGATTGCGGAGCACATCAAAATGTCACTGGGAACCGTGAAATCCCATGCCCGCCGAGGCATGCTGCGGTTGCGTTCGTTGGTGGGAATGGCTACGCCGGTGAAAGGAGGTGACCTATGATGGCTGAATCGTCCAACGTCGATCGCCTCTTAAACCTGATGGGTGAACAAGCTCTGTTTGGGTTAGATCAAGGTGAACAGCATGAGCTGGCTGAGCTAGCTGCCAAACATCCCAACGTACAATTAGACGAAATGGATGTGCTGGCCGCCGAAATAGAATTGTCAGGCCTACCTGCGGCACAGTTCAAACTACCGGATTACCTGCAGCAGCAGATTCGGTTGGCCATGCCTAGCGGTAAGTTTGCTCGCTCGGTCGTTGAACCTAAGCACACCTCTCAACGCGACTGGATGAAACACGCCGCGAGCTGGAGCGGCTGGGTGACGGCCGCTTTAATGCTAATTGCCTTTTTGGGTCGTGATCTAAAAAACCGACCACAGATTATCCAACTGACGCCCAACGAGGCTCGAGCTCAGCTCTTGGCAACTGTTGAAGACTCGCTGCAGGTGGACTGGACGGTGACTGAGGACGAGGCCGCCCGATCTGCTGCTGGGGATGTTGTGTGGAGCAATACTGCACAAGAAGGCTTCATGCGGTTCACAGGGTTAGCAGCCAACGACCCCAGCCAGAGCCAGTACCAACTATGGATTTTCGACAGTCAACAGGACGAGAGATACCCCATTGATGGTGGTGTATTTGATATCCCGCCAGGCGGTGATGAGGTTGTTGTGCCAATTGCGGCGAAGTTGGACGTGGCGAGACCGTATATGTTTGCGATTACCATCGAAAAGCCGGGGGGCGTGGTTGTTTCCAGCCGCAAACGGCTTCCCTTGCTGGCAAAAGTCGAACTGTGATGCCATAAAAACAACACGCAAATCGTGGAGACGAACAGTAACCGAAAACAGACCTCAATCTTAATGCCTGACCATCAGTAAGGCAGGGATGTGACGGCTACACAAATCTGAACGAGTGCTAGACAGCTAGCTAACGGAGTAAAAGACGATGCGTACAAAGTTTTTCACCCTGACAATTTTCATTCTGTACCATGGCATTTCCTTGGCTGAAAATGCGCCCAACAGTCAGATGAGCCGCACAACAACTGCCGAGCAGGCCGCCGCCATGGTTCGCGAGCATGCTCAAAGCAAAAAATATTACCTGCGTGTGAACTGGCTCACGTCAATTGATCGGGATGTTGCCAGGGAATTGGCCAAGCATGGAAGAAACATCAACAGCGACCATCTCACACTGGATGGCCTGACGTCAATTGACAAGGCGGTGGCTCGAGAGCTGTCTCGGTTTCAGGGCTTCGAGCTTTCTCTTGACGGCCTGACTTCGATGGACTTAGACGTGGCTCAATCATTAGCCAAATTTCAGGGTGCAAAGCTATCGCTTGATGGACTCGCCGACACTGACAAAGAAACCGTGAAGGAATTGGCCAAGTTCAAAGGGGATTGGCTCGTCCTTGGAGTTACTTCACTTGATAAAGAAGATGCTCGGGAATTTGCGAAGGGAGAGGGAAACGGACTGTCATTTGATCGGCTTTCTTCCATCGACAAAGAGGTGGCCCATGAATTGTCTCGTTTCCATGGCTACAGGCTTTCGCTCAAAGGCCTGGCTTCGATTTCCAAAGACGTTGCTCACGAACTGGCGAAGTTTTCACCTGCACCAAAAGGCCCATCAAAATACCTTGGTTTGGATGGCCTCACTTCGTGCGACAGGGATGTTGCACACGAACTGGCCAAATTTCATGGTCAGCTAGGCCTTTATGCGCTGAGGTCAATAAATAGCGACGTGGTCCGGGAATTTGCACAATTCAAAGGCAACAGCCTGGATATCTATAACGTCACATCAATCGCCCGGGATGATCTGAATATTCTGAGGGACGGCCTCAGGAGGCCTGGTACTGAAGATTCGTACCGAGCGATGATGCCGCGGAAACTCGACGACGGCACAGATGCCAGAAAGTGGAATGGGACGCTCACTGAATTCCATAAGGACGGTTCGAAAAGCACAGAAACCGTCTACACAAATGGCAATGTGGCCATGCGAATGGAATGGGATGAAACGGGTAACCTGATTAAAGAAGAGACCTCTCCCGGATACAAATCTTCGGATGCAGATACAGATGAGCAGAGCGTTCAAATATCTGAGGTGACGGACCTTGAACGGGAACTTCCATTAGCTGATCTAAACCCTCGTTGGACGTCTGATCTACAGAGTGCTCTTTGGTACGCCAAAGGCGAGAATGAGCCTTTCACAGGGCTGGGGTTTTTAAACCATCCAAACGGCAAGCGGTATAAGGAGTACTCTTTTCTCAATGGCAAAAAGTCGGTGCTGCTGGAGTGGGATAAAGACGGCAGCCTAATCCAGAAAGAGACCTTGCCGCGATGAAATAACGGCCAGCAGGAGTCCTGCTGTACTAATTTTTAGAAAGAAATCAGCATGAGATTTTTATTCACCACACTCTTCATTCTTTGCCATGGTATTTGCCTGGCTGAGGATTCACCAGGCAATCAAAAGAAAACCGGTACATTGACTGTGCAGGAGGCTGCCGAACTGGTCGCTAAGGCGAATGCAAGCAATGGCAAGCAATCTCAACTAGACCTTAACTGGCTGACCTCGATAGATCGAGATGTTGCCAGAGAGTTGTCTTATTATAAAGGGCAGAGAATCTTACTGGATGGCCTGACTTCGATTTCGAAGGAAGTGGCTAATGAACTGACGACGCAACGACCTGGATGGTACTACTGGCCGGATACAAAAGTTCCACAAAAAGGCCTTAGTCTCGATGGTCTGACTTCGATTACCAAAGAGGTGGCACGTGAACTGGCCAAGTGTACTGGTGACCTGAACCTTAACTATGTCAGGTCAATGGATAGCGACGTGGCTCAAGAATTTGCGAAATTTCAAGGCTCCTTTTTAAACATTGTAAGACTCGAATCAATCGCCCCGGAAGATATGAATATTTTGAAGGACGGCCTTAGGAGACCCGGTTCTGAAAAGTCGTCCCGGTCAATGATGCCCTACAAGCTTAAAGACGGCACAAGGCTCAAAAAGTGGAATGGCAAAACAATTGAATACCGCAAGGATGGTTCGAAGATTAGAGAAATTGACTACAAATACGGTGGTGTAACGTTACGAATGGAATGGGATGAAGCGGGCAACCTGACGAAAGAAAAGACCTTTCCCGTTCACATACCTCGAGAGAAGACCTTTCCCGTTCACATACGTCGGCGTGTAAAGGTAGATGAGCCTGGCGAGATAATAGACCTTGGCAAGGAAAATCCTGATTCTGACCTAACCTTTGACAACGAGCGTTTTGCTCCTGAACGGAAACATCCATACGATGATCTTACCTTTCGCGAGGGGGCAAACAAAGAACGTATTGCCTACGCCAAGGACGAGGATGAGCCTTTTACAGGTGTCGGGGATGCAACAAAAACCAAAGGAGGAATGGGGTTTGAATCTCGTTTTTTGAACGGCAAATTGCATGGTAAGAAAACCTTTTTTAATAATGATGGTTCAATCTTGTCAGAAGAACCTTACTTGAATGGCAAACTTCATGGTCGGTCGATCAGTTGGTACTCTGCGGCTGCGGGCCGCCCAAGTTTGGAAAAACTACATATCAACGGCAAGCAGATCAGTGACAAGGTATACTTCCGGTCTGGTTCAGTGCGGACAGAAACTAGTTTCAAGGAAGGCAAGCCAGTGTTGAAATCGACATGGGATAAGGATGGCAACCTAGTCGAAAAAGAGACGTATTAGTTGGCTATCTCCGTCGGGCTGGTTTTCGGCCGAGAATGAGTTACGAACTCGAAGAGCGACTCACAGGATTGACCTCGTTTCGTGATTGACGCGTTCCTTTATCGTAAAACTCGCTTGTGATTCATACCAGAAGACACAAGACTATACGTCGCAGTTATCCAGAAAGCGGTGGGGAGAAAAGCTGTCACATTGAGTAACGTTGTGACACCAAAAACGGTCATTCAAAGTGCCTTGCGTGCCCGAATTGCGGCGGTGATATCCGGCTGATCAGTTTCATCACCCAGCCGGGGTCGATTCGGAAAATTCTGACGCACCTAGGTGAGCCACTGGAGCCGCCCTATGTGGCACCAGCTCGAGGGCCACCCGTCGCTTGGGATGACTTGGTGCATGCTGAGGATGACGGCAGTCTTGATCAAGCCTCGCCCGAAGACGTGCCCATGATCGACATTCATCGACGCTGACAGCAGGTGCTCTTCCTTCGTGAAGCACAATCGCGTTCCCGCACCGAAGGCGAGTCGCAAGCGGTTTGCGCAGTGGGCAGAAATCTGCCAGTGAGTCGGCTTTCCAGCTTCGTTTTTTGGGTGTCTTGGGGCTCATGCGGTGACTCGCTCGCCCGCCTGAAGGGCGGACCACGGCTAGGAGGCTCTCTCCTGGACGACGCGAAGCTTGCGAAAGTGCCGTTGACCGTCCTAGACTTAACAGATTATGGTCCCGTCTTTTTCTCGGCTAGCTGGCGCTGGATTTTGTGATAGTGCGACTCCGGCGGCACAACCTTGGGATCGTATGCCGGGTTCACCTTGGGCACAAGCGCGCCAGTTTCTTTCAGATAGCGTTCGATCATTGCGTCCATGGCCTTAACCCGCTTGGGGTAGGAGTCGGCCAAATTGCGCGTCTCACCAAGATCCTCAACGACATTATATAACTCGTAGCGATGAGTCTGGTCAGGGTTGTCGTGATAAAAGCGGATCAGCTTCCACGGAAGCTGGTGGACAGACGTACACGGCACACCATCGCTGATAGATATGTAGCGCGGGAAATGCGTCACAATAGTCCGTTCGCTAAGTGTTCCCTCGCTCTTGAGCAGAGGCAGGATAGACATACCATCGATCGGTTGTCCTTCTGCCGGCTTTGCTCCGGCGATCTCGAGCAGCGTTGGGTAGTAGTCCTCGCACGAGACCAGATCATTGCATGTTGTGCCCGGCTCGATCTTGCCCGGCCAGGCGACGATCATCGGGATGCGCACACCACCCTCGTAGATGCTGCCCTTGCCGTTCTGCAGCGGCGCGTTGTTGGTCGGCGTCGTGCCATCGACGATTTTGTACATGTGACCGCCATTGTCGGAGCTGAAAATAACCACTGTGTTTTCGGCCAGTTTCAGGCGATCCAGCGCCTCTATAACGCGGCCGATGTTCTTATCCATTGTCTCGATCATCGCCGCCATCGTCGGACAGCGTTGAGTGTCGGCCAGATCTATCCTGGCCTTGTGCTTGGCGATCAGGTCTTCTTTGGCTTGAAAGGGCGAATGGACATCATAATACCACAGGTTGAGCAGGAAGGGCTTGTCTTCCTTCGCGCGTGTCTCCAGATAACCGATCGCCTCGTCGGTCAGGCGGTCGGTGATGTGGGTGCCATCCGGCGCCTCGGGCAACGACTCCTGGCTCCACGGGGCGAAGTACCCCCCCGGCGGCCCCCACGAGTGACCGGCGCCGATGACTTGGTCGAAACCCTGGTTCTCGGGAATATGGGGCGCACGGCCTAAGTGCCACTTGCCCATGAAAGCAGTCGTGTAACCCACACGTTTAAGAGCCTCGGCGTAAGTGTCGAGCGAGTTGTCGAGGCGTGTAGCAATATTTGCCTGCATGACCTTCTGGTAAGGATGCGCCTTATTGACCAGTTTGGGCTTGAGGATCGCTTTCTCATAATGGCCCGCAGGCATCGAAAAGCCCAGCCGGCCGGCGTTCTGGCCCGTTAGCACGCTTGCACGCGTGGGTGAACAGACCGGCATGGCGTAGGCACGCGTGAAAAGCTTGCCGCGCTTGGCCAGTGCGTCTACGTTGGGCGTCTGGTAATAGGTCGAACCATAGACAGCGGTGTCCATCCATCCTAAATCATCGCTCAGGATAAAGAGGATATTAGGGGGACGTTCGGAGCTGCTGCCAGCTGAAACCTGCGCTAACAAGCTGTAGGAACTTGCCGCAGCCCCAGTGGCAAGTATCCCGATGAGGAATTGCCGGCGATTGAGACCTCGATTCGATTGCTGAGGGTTTATCATAATTTCTCCTTTCTGATATCCAAAATCTAATTATATGAATTGAAATCCATCAGTCCGACCAGCCCGAGCGGGTTCGCTACACCCTGCCCCGGCACAAGCGGGGCGACTGGGTGGGGCCGGGCCGTGCACGAAAGTCAACGCGGCCCGGGACGAGTGGTGTTGTCGACTTGAGCCCGTTTGAGTTTTTGGACCGGCTGGCAGCCCTGATTCCACCGCCCCGAAAGCACCGGCATCGCTATCACGGGGTGTTTGCACCGAACCACCCGTTGCGGCCGGCCGTGACCGCCATGGCGATCGGGAATGTCAGTGAGCAGCGAGAAGCCACTGCCAGAACCGACAGCACCGCTGAAAAGGCGTGTTCCCACGACACTTCGCGGATCGCCTGGGCGAAGCTGCTGGCCCGGGTGGGAGAAGCATTTCCGCTTGCGTGCCCGAATTGCGGCGGTGATATCCGGCTGATCAGTTTCATCACCCAGCCGGGGTCGATTCGGAAAATTCTGACGCACCTAGGTGAGCCACTGGAGCCGCCCTATGTGGCACCAGCTCGAGGGCCACCCGTCGCTTGGGATGACTTGGTGCATGCTGAGGATGACGGCAGTCTTGATCAAGCCTCGCCCGAAGACGTGCCCATGATCGACATTCATCGACGCTGACAGCAGGTGCTCTTCCTTCGTGAAGCACAATCGCGTTCCCGCACCGAAGGCGAGTCGCAAGCGGTTTGCGCAGTGGGCAGAAATCTGCCAGTGAGTCGGCTTTCCAGCTTCGTTTTTTGGGTGTCTTGGGGCTCATGCGGTGACTCGCTCGCCCGCCTGAAGGGCGGACCACGGCTAGGAGGCTCTCTCCTGGACGACGCGAAGCTTGCGAAAGTGCCGTTGACTGTTCTATCCTTTCCTTCTTCGCAACCCCAGCGAGCGAAGCGGGAATGGTTGACTCGTCAAAATTCGGTTCGTTTGGATTTCAAATCTCACCAACTCACGGCCAACATCAGAAACAATCATGTGCACCTTTCGATCCGCCTTTTGCCTTGTGTTGCTGCTTGTCGGATTTTCCATTGACGCTTTCGCCCAAGTTGCAGGCGAGGCGCCTCGAGCCGACTTTCCGCGGCCACAACTGCAAGTCATCAATGGTGGTGGTGAGCCACTCGAAGTGTTTTGGATCAACGACGAAGGCAAACGCGTGAGCAATGGCCGCGTGCTTCCGGGGAAAGACACAATTATCACAACAACGATCGGTCATCGATTCGCCCTTGTTGGAAAGGACACCGAGGCGATTACGACCAGCAAAGTGCATATTCAGGCACATCGATTTGATCCAAAGGGCAAAGACGGAGTGCCCTCGTTCTACACCCAGCGGATTGATGCGGGTGGCTTTCCCATTGTCGCGTCTTCAACGGTCAATCCATACGCTCTGCGAGAGGCCAAATACCTTGTGGATATGATGCTGGCGAAACGCTCCGATGTACGAAAAGCGATGATCGATAGTGGAGCGCGGCTTTGCATACTTGCCTATAACGAATTCACGACCGATCAACCTGAATGGGCGAGGATTCTCACCGAACCACCGGCCCAATTCAAGGGCATGTCCGGACGCGACTACTGGGATCGCAGAGCCCGAGGGATGGGGGGCAGCCTGACCGATCCATTCTGTTCATGCGCTGAGGAAAATCTGCTGGCGTACGATGGCGATCCGTATTCGACGGAGAACATCCTGATTCACGAGCTTGCTCACAATATTCACCTTCGCGGGATGGTGAACGTCGATCCGACGTTCGATCAGCGATTAGAAGAAACTTACAAGGCCGCCATGGCGAAGGGGCTATGGAAAGGCAAGTATGCCGGCACGAATTACCACGAGTATTTCGCTGAGGGCGTGCAGTCATGGTTTGACAACAATCGCGAGCCGGATCATGACCATAATCATGTCAATACACGCGAGGAGTTGCTGGAATACGACCCGGCGTTGGCTGCCATCTGCAAGGAAGTTTTCGGCGACACCAAGCTTCGATACACCAAACCGCAGACACGACTGCACGGGCACTTGGCGGGATACGATCCGTCTCAAGCGCCAACGTTCAAATGGCCGGCGAGGTTGTTGGCGGCCGGCGAACGAGTGCAGCCGCGTGACACGGCGAACGGTTTTCCAATCGGTTACTTTTACCTGACCAATAGATTTGTCGAAGGTCAGAATCTTGTTCTCGAATCGTCACCCGTCACGCTCCGAAAACGCGGCAAATATACAGGAATGTATTGGAAGGCGATTCCCGCGGGCGGTGGGTATTTCTATCTGACCTCACAATTTTTCGAAGAACGCAAACAGGTGCTCGAAAGTGGAAACGGCGCAGGCACGGCAGTCATGATGCCCAAAGAGGGGAAGGCCGGCACGCTTTGGAAGGCCGTTCCTGCCGGTGACGGCTACTATTACCTCACGACGATGTTCATGGAGAAATCCAAAAAAGTTCTCGAAGGCAACGTTGGCGAGGCAAATGCGAATCTCAGGGATCCTTTCAAGGGTAGACCCCACATGGTGACCCGTCTCGCAGCGGGCACACTTTGGAAGTTTGTTCCGGTGGAGCCATTCTGATCCTGGGGCGTTGCCCCAGGCTACGGTGACCAGTGGCCTTCGGCCAACAGTCGTACTTCGTCGTGCGTCAAATCGCCGGTCACGATCATCCGGTCACGATCATTCGGTCAAGCGATTTTTAAAATAGATTTTACGTGAATCAGATTGTGTGATTTTTTTACTATTGTCCGAGCAATAGCAAGCAACAAAAAAAGCTAGATCATGAGTCTATGCTAATTTCGCACAGCCCATGTATTCAGATGAACCTCATACGCACGGTGTCAAACTATGAACACTGTTTTCCTATAACACAGTTTGTCGTGTGGAGATCGTTCAATCTCAAGCAGAGATTTTACAGGAATTCACGTTTAGCGTAGCAAGGAACGAAATGGCTCAAACATACGCAAAGAAAACATCACTTGGCTTGCAGAAAAACCATGATTTAAAGTCAGCCCCTGGCCATCTGTGATAGGTATATCACCAAGTTGATAAAATCGATAGCCGACGTCAAATGTGACTTGATCGGTAAGTTGGTAGATAAGTCCACCACCAGCCTGCCATGCAAATGCAGTTCCTGACCCTGATGCATCTAAGTTATCGGTAAATGCAAAGCCACCACCTCCTATACCACCACCGCCGTAACAACCCAATTTATTGGTAAACATGAAGTCACGCCAAATATTAGCCATAACAGACCAATTGTCTGTGAGTACGTCTCGCGTGAGGCTTTTGTTATTGTCTGCCCAGAAATCTCTCTGAAGCCACTCAGTTTCGACACGCAATCTTCCGCGTTGTCTTTCAAAGGAAACACCACCTGCTACGCCGGCATTAAAAATGTTCTCAGTATTTGCTTCATCTGTTCCGGGGCCTGGTGCTCCTGGTTGGCTAGAAGTGGTTAGGGTGGCAGCAGAAGTTCCCCATAGCCCAGTGATATAAAAGCGTCTGCAATTCCGGCTGTTTGAGTACCCTACATTTTCAATCGGCGCGTCACAGGCATCGATAATTGATGGAATATCATGAAAACTTGTGAGATCAATTTCTGAAAAAGAATTGTCCGCTTTGGCTAAGCCGGTAACTGCCAATACGCCTAAGATCAGGCCGCCTATTTTTCTCACAGTTGCTCCCGACAAGAGTAAAAGAATTTTTGAGTGTCTGGAAAAATAATCGGATTTTTGAATCTTCAACTAAGTGAATATTGTTTGAGTCACAATGATTGGCCTAATCGTTAATGTCCGGCGTGCTTTTGCAAATTCCCTGCTGAGTTGCTGCTCCACATATGAAATATGCAGTAGAAAGCATCGTTTGCTTGAATAAAAAGCGATCAAGAAGCCTTAAACCGGATCAACTTGTGCGGTTTGGGCACAGTTGATGTTGGGCTGCGTACCCAACCTCGTACCCAAAAGGGTACGAATCATAAAAAACGCCAATACGTCTGGAAACTGAATACCCCCGGCAGGAGTCGCAGGTCTTAAAACACGGAGAAAAGTTTATTGGGCAACAGTGGGCAACAGAAGGCCAAACGTTGTTTCACTCGTAATAGATAACAAGTCTTCATTTTTGGCCCGACTCCGCCCACTAATCTGCCACACATATGCCACACAGAATTGGTCAACGTCATCAGTTGAGTTCTAACAGGCGTTCACGATAACACCCAATAAATATCACTCTCAATATTTTCTGTTCTTATAGAGAGGGTGGGGTTTTATCTTCAAAAAGTTTTTGACCCATCGCGGCACGAAAATCGCGGGTGGCTAAGACATCTCTCGGAAGACTATTGAGAGAGTAAATAAATAATCAAGGAGCGTTTGCAGATTTTAAATAATATCATCAAAGCGTTACCTAATTTTTTATACGTGTCCACTTGTCACTTGGGTCTCCACGGCCTTGCAATATATCGCTGTTCAATGCACCGTGGTCACCTTCTTTCTTGGCAAACTCACGCTCATAAATATTCCGATGGCTTTTAGCCGAAATGACGCGGATTATCCCCAAGCCGTCCTCTGCCCATAAAACATCGTGATCGGCATAGTTTGTTTCCCCAGTATGGTCAGCGTAGAGCGTAAGAGTCCATCCGTTACCAAGTTGCCACTTACCAACTGGTGATGGTGTTTGATTATAGTATTCTTGTCTTAATAGCCATGTTCTATAAACATCTAATGTCGCTTTAGTAAAATTTGCTTCAGCCTGTTTCTCATTTACGAGAAAATCACGCAGCGTTTCTTTCAATTGCTTTTCAGTTGCTTCTAAAACTTTTTTTGATTCTGTACGCAACGCTTTTTGAGCATCGTCCATTATTTTTTGCACTGCCCGCGGCGGTTTTTCAGAAAAGGGTAATTCAAAGACATGCGATTGCGGTTCTCCACACGCCACACCACACGACAAAACCAACGCCGCAATAATTCCCCAACGCATAGCAAGTCTCCTTAAGATCGCCCCATCCTATACCCCAAATAAGAGAGGCTCAACGTGACACGATTTGTGTCTTAAAGAGTGGCGTTTGCGATTCGTGGCGGAAGAGTGGAGACTATACGTCGCAGTTATCCAGAAAGCGGTGGGGGAAATTTTCATCGATTGAGAATAAGACAAGAATGGTTAGGGTCTATTTCCTGAAATAAAGCCTGTTTTGAAATACATAAAGCATTATTAAAATTTTGATATGCATTACTTTTTGTATAAAAACTGGCAACACTTTTTTATTCTTAGCTTTTATTTTTCTACGGGGAGAAGTCAGATGTTTACGAGTAAAAGTTCAAGTATGCGTCGAGCGTTCACTTTAATTGAACTACTGGTTGTGATTGCAATTATCGGCGTTCTTGTAGGCTTGCTACTGCCCGCTGTTCAACAAGCTCGTGAAGCAGCAAGGCGCACAAGTTGCGTGAGTAATATGAAGCAACTCGCGTTAGCTATCCATAACTATAAAGATGCTCAAAAGGTCATACCGCCTGGGTGGCAAAAGCCAGCAGATCTCACAAATTTTAGTTACGGGAATTACTGGGGTTGGGGAACTTTCATTCTACCATTCACTGAGCAAGTGGCACTCTATGATCAGATCGACTTTAGTCACCAATGGTTAATTGATAATGGCGTGAATAAAGGAATTTCTGCAACACAATTGGCCGGACGTTGTTGTCCCAGTGACACAATGGGTTTGACCAACAATAAGAGAAACAATAACGGAAAGTCCAACTACTTAGGAAGCTTTGGAAACAAAAGAATTAACAACACCCAGTACACGACTTCTACAAATCGTGGTGTGTTTACTGAGAATAGTAAATATAGGTTTAGAGATATCGTCGACGGTACGTCACAGACAATTATGCTCGGCGAGCGAATTGGTGATCGCGCGTTATACAAAGCTGGGCTTTGGGTAGGAGTCCGTTCTTTGGGTAATGGACCTGAATGTACTGTTGGCCGCGGCCCCGGAAGTGCTACGGACATTATCAATACCATTAATGGTAGTAACGCTTGGACGTTGTCAGTATCTAATCATCCAGGAGGAGCCAGCGTGGCAAAAGTCGATGGATCTGTTGCGTTCCTGACAAATTCTATTAACGTCACCGCTTACCGTTACATGATTCAAATCGATGATGGGCAGGTTATACCTAAGTAATCTAGATTTAATTTTTTTGTAGTTTAAGTATTCAATGATTAAGAAATGTTTTTATTGAGTGATTATGGATATTATTAAAAAGGCTTATTTTGGGTTTTTATTCAGTACTTTGTTGCTTTCTCTCTTGGGTTGTGGCAAACGCGGCGATGGCTTTGCATATGAGCCAGTTTCTGGTGTTGTTACGCTCGACGGCAATCCTGCCGTGAACATAACGGTCGCTTTTGCCCCGCAAGGAACATCACTTGAAAGCGGCCGACCATCAATTGGCATTACGGACGCAGAGGGAAGGTATGTGGCCAAAACTCTTGATGGCCTTGATGGAGCTGCCATTGGAGAGCATTTGATATCGATTACGGCAGAGCAGCTTGATCCCGATACACACGAGGTCATCCAGCCCGAGACAATTCCGGCTCGATATAACGACAGAAGTGAACTGCGGTTGACGGTACCTCCCGGAGGCACCCAAAAGGCGGACTTTTCCCTCCAAAGCAAATAAGTTCATCATTGAGACAAAAATCCCTAGAAGGCTAGTGTCGATATGAAGTATCTCGTATACGACAGGGTCAACGTGACACGAATTGTGTCTTAAAGAGGGGGCGAATAAATATTTTTTGAGTGGACATATGGTTTGCCACACAAGATTTTGTCTGCCAGAGTGACAGTTTTTAGGTTTTGCCACACATATGCCACACAAACGTGTGGCAAAGTGCGTTTCACCCGTACTACAGGCAAAACCAAGTACCCCCGGCAGGATTCGAACCTGCGACTCCCGCTTTAGGAAAGCGGTGCTCTATCCCCTGAGCTACGAGGGCATTTGATGGGTGACACTAGCAGAACTGAAGCAATTTACGGAATCAATTTTTGGA
>WLWE01002070.1_pt1 | contig 13509 bp, 4 predicted proteins | sample 6718301 | NCBI WGS metagenome assembly WLWE01 (sample SAMN12718691, study PRJNA515312) | sponge metagenome | isolation source: marine sponge | host: Mycale hentscheli | place: New Zealand: South Island, Marlborough, Capsize Point | collected 2003-05-01 | reverse complement strand
GAATATACACCTATTGCTGAGGAAAAATCTAGTTACGCAGGGCCATATTTACCCGCAGAAAGAACTGCTAGGTTTAGAGGTCGAGACGCTATACTAGGTGGAGAAGGTAGAGAATTTCAATACTTTGACGATGTAAATCCATTCCCTAATGTACGTACTGCTGCGCAAGGTGGTTTGATGCGAATGGCGAAGGGCGGAAGATATTTAGAAGGAAACGGAGACGGAACAAGTGATAGTATACCTGCTGTTATAGAGGGTGGTCAGCCTGCTCGATTAGCAGATGGTGAATTTGTTATTGATGCTAGAACGGTTTCTGAACTTGGTAATGGATCTTCTGACGCGGGGGCCAGAAAACTTCACGCGCTTATGGAAAAAGTACACGCTCGTAGAAAAAAAGCTATGAGGGGTAAACCTTCTGGTGCAGATCAATATTTAAAAAGGTTAATGCCTCAGACAGCATGATGAAAGTCTCAATGGTTCCTACAAAGCATGTAACGGACATATGGGATGCGGTAAAACCGCACTTAAAGAAAGCCGCTGATTATACTTATGGGCGGTATGAAGTTGACGATATACTAGATTGCATTACAGATTACGATCACACGCTTTGGATTGCGTTTGATGAAAAAGGAATTAAAGGTGCCGTTGTTACTATGATGGCGCAATACCCACGTAAAAAGTACTTAGATATGGTGTTTACGGGGGGTGTAGAGTTAGAAAGTTGGAAAGCTCAGATGTTGGATTTGTTGCAAAAATGGGCTTTTGATAACGAATGTAGTGGTATTGAGTCCACTGGGAGACCAGGATGGGCTAAGATTTTTAAAACTGACGGGCACAAACCGTTGTGGAATACATACGAATTACCTGTTGCTAATACAGGTTTAGGAGATATAAATGGGTAAAGGTAGTCCATCAGCGCCACCAGCACCAAAAAGCCAAGAAATACATCAGAGTAATTTACCTGAATATGCTAAGCCGTATCTTACGGATATTATGCAACGTGCTCAGGCTGAGTCTAATAGACCTTATCAGGCTTACGAAGACCCACGAGTTGCTGGATTTACTACAGAGCAAACTGGAGCACAGCAAGAAATTGCTGGTATGCAAACAAGACCGGAATTTGATCAAGCTGCTCAATTCGCAAACACAGGCGGGACGCAAGCACTTGGGTTTGGGCAAACAGGAGCCGGACTAGGTGCGATAGCCGCGGGGGCAGGACAAAATTATCAGAACTTAGCTACTTCACCTGCGGCGCAACAAGCGTTTATGTCTCCGTATATGCAGAATGTAGTGGATGTAAACAAACAAGAAGCGGTACGAGATGCACAAATAGGTAATTTAGCAGGTAATTTAGGCGCCGCCAGACAAGGTACTTATGGTGGTGCAAGGCAGTTACTAGCTCAAACAGAACGAGAACGTAACTTACAACAAGAACTCGGTGCTATACAGGCTAGAGGACAGCAACAAGCATTTGATCAAGCGCAACAAGCTCAACAGTTTGGCGCTACTCTTGGGCTACAAGGCTTACAGACAGGGCTTCAAGGACAACAAGTGGGCTTACAAGGCGCACAACAAGCGGCTCAAGCAGGTGCAACTATTGGAGATATTGGTAGTTCAGCACAAGCTAATCAGTTACAGAGAATACAAGCGCAAGCCGCTGCTGGACAAGAACAACGTGGACTCAATCAACAACTACTCGATCAGTCTTATGCTGACTTCTTAGCACAACGTGACTACCCAATGGAGCAGTTGGGGTACTTTAGTAACTTGATGCGAGGTATTCCAGTAGGGCTTGGTTCAACAGCTACAACATACGCACAACCGCCATCAATGGTGTCTCAAATAGGTGGTTTAGGTATAGCGGGTCTTGGTATGGCTAACTTAATAGGGAATAACTAATGGCAATGGGAAAACCTTTTAGTATGCAAGCTCCTGAAGATGTCGCTAAAGAATACGGGGGCAATAAACAGAACATAGCTAAAGCTGCTCAAATGGGGTTACTTGATCCTACAACAGCTGTAATGGCTGGCATGTTTATAGACCGCATGAGAGAAGCGCAAGCAGAAGAACAACAGCAAACGGCTACTGTGGCGGAACAAGTATTTAGCCCTCAACCTGCGCCACAAGGTATGCCAGCACAACCACCAATGCCGCAAGGTATGTCACAATCACGAATGCCACAAGGTATGTCACAACCACAAATGACAGCTCAAATGCCACGAGGTATGGGTGCAACACCACAAGCTGCTCAGATGCAAGCTATGCAACAAAAAATGGCTCCTCGTCCTAGTGTGGCTGGTATGAATCAACTTCCTATGGGGCCAGGAATGATACCTAGAGCCGCTAGTGGTGGGCTACTTGCATTTGCTGGCGGTGGAGATGTCCCTGGGTACGCTCCTGGTGGGACGCTAAATCAAAACGACGCTGATTATGAAGCTACACGAGCAGCTATGCGAGAAGCTCTAAAAAACCCAGAATCTTACGATCCGCTCCTTATAGAAATGGCTCGTGAAGAATTAAGTGACGAATTAAGTGGAGAACCACAAAATCTTTCCGATGCTCTAGTACCAATAATTAATCCTGATGACGCGGCAAGTATAAATGCGTCAGTACTCGATCCTCGTTACGGCCTTAAAAACTCAGATGAACTTAGCCTTAGGGATACAACAAGGGAAATGCTACGTTCTGAAGAGTTAAGTAAACTTAATGGGGAAATAGAAAAACAACGAGAAATAGTAGCGCGTAGAGGCGGTGGTTTTGATGATGACTTTGATCCACTGGGTGGAACGCCAGGTGCAGGAGCACAAGCAAGACTTAATGAGTTGATAGCAAAACGCGATGCATTAACAGGAACTGGTGCTGGTTTAGGAACGTCTGGTAGCGAAAGTTTTGTTGTGCCTGATGATCCATTTGCTGACATTGATTATAATCCTCCTAATCAAGATATTTTTAACTTAACAGAAGAAGCAGACCCTAATGCTATTGGGAAAGTAACGCCAAAAGTAACGTCAGAAGTAACGTCAGAAGTAGCGCCAGAAGTAACGTCAGAAGTAGCGTCAGAAGTAGCGTCAGAAGTAGCGTCAGAAACAGAAACAGAAACAGAAACAAAACAAGACGATCAAACTAAAAGAGAAATCGAAGCATTGTTTGACGGTATTGTCGTGCCTGAAGATACAACCGGCGCTGAGTTTAAAAAGTTACAAGACGAGCTTGGCAAGCGAGATACAAAATACGAAGACTATTTACAAACTGAAGAGTACTTAGCTGATAAAGCTAAAAAAGAAGACTTGTATACAGCTATGGCGGAGTTTGGTTTCCGTATGGCGGCTAGTGACTCTCCGTATGCATTGCAAGCAGCAGGGCAAGCAGGGGCGGCTACCTCGAAATCTGTTAAGGAAGCACTAAAAGATGCTAGGGCTAGAAAGAAAGACGCTAAAGAAAAACTGGCTCTTAACGAAGTTGCTAAACGAGAAGAAAAACTTAACTTACTTAAAGCAGCTAGTGACAGATCTACTGGTGAAAGAAAAATGCAACTTGATGCTCAAATTGCTAAAGCGCGAGAAGATCTTGGGCTATACGTTGCAAATCTAAATGCTGACACTCAAAGACTTATTCTTACGGCGGATAAAAAAGATGAAAAAGGAATTAAAAATAGACTAGCCAATTTAAAAACCTTAAGAGACGAACAAGGCCAAACTGGGAAGTATTTCGGCCTGTCTGATGCCCAACTTGAAGCTATAGCACGTACTGAGGCGAGGACAAGAGTTGATTCTTCTTTAACAAAAGACGCAACTCGATTTAAGATGAACTTAGATTTAGATAAAGCTGTTGTAGACCGTATAGCATATCTAAAGGGAACAGGAGACGCAGAATTTTTGAACAAAACTCGTGACGAACAATATATATTCGCACGTAATCAAATCCTGGGTCGAACTGGTGATGCCGATGCAGATTACGCAAAAATAATGGGACAGGGCTAATAGAAAGGTTTTTGTATGGCGTACTCGGTATTGCATACTAACGGAAAAACATACGAATTTCCTGACGCAGCTAAAGCACAACAGTTTCTTTCTTTATACCCAGATGCTGAGTTACTAAACGCTGAACAAGAAGAACAACCACAACAAAATCAAACCGAAGATGTGTTTGATAATTTAATTCTTGCGGAAAGTAGTGGTAGGCAATTTGATACCCAAGGTAGAACTCTTGAGTCTAATAAAGGTGCTTTAGGAGTTGCGCAAGTATTACCAAGCACCGCAGTTGATCCAGGGTATAACATCCCAAGCATTTTTAACTTAGCAGACCAACTTAACGTTCCGTATCAAAATCGTGATGAAGAATCTGCCAGTGCTCTTTTAGGTAATGAAACAGTAAATAGAGCTTTTGGGGAAAGCTATTACAGTGCAATGTTGGATCGTTATAATGGAGATCAAGAAAGAGCGTTAGTTGCTTATAATTATGGGCCAGATAATGCAGACAGTTGGGACGGTAGCAGAGACTCTTTACCTAAAGAAACAAAAGACTACGTAACAAAAATTTTAGGGCCGGAAACACAAACAGTAGCTCCAGAAGTATTTAGCGTTCTTCACTCTAACGGAAAAACATACGAATTTCCTAATAAAGACAAAGCACAGCAGTTTCTTTCTTTATATCCAGAGGCTGAGTTACTAAGCTCCGATGAAGAAGCAAAAACTCTTGTACAAACTGCTACAGAAGAAACAGGTGATGATGACGTAGGTTTTGTAGACTCGTTCCAAAAAGGCATGAAGCGCGTAATGACCACTTGGTATACGTTAGCAGATATGTTTCAAGACTCTGAAGAAAGTGAGGCTAAACTAAAAGAAGCCCAAGAAGAATATGACGCTATAGCTTCTGATCCAAGAATTGCAGAGGCAATACGAAAAGCAAATGATGCTTCCGCAGCTGAAGACGGTTCTTTTACTGCCGCTGCTATGGAAATGTTAGATTTTTTCTTAAGAAATCCTGGAGCCGCGCTTAACTTTTTTGGTGAACAACTTCCAGGAGTTATTGCTTCCTTACCTTTTGGTGGTGTTGCTGGACTAGCTACCAAAGGAGTTGCAGCTAAGTTTTTAAGTAGTCGCGCAGCTAACATGTCAGGCACAGCAGTAGGGGGTTCTACATTAAATTCTACCGCTGTAGTAGCTAGTGCGTTAGGGCCAAACTATAAAGAAGGTCTTGATAAGTTTAATGGCGATGTAGAAAAAGCTAGGGAATACGCAAAAACTAAAACCATAGCAGAAGTAAAACCTAACGCTATTGCAGGTGCTTTTATAGGGTTTGCTCCTTTTTCTAAATTTATTAAAAGCCCTACTTTTGCTGCCACTGGTAACGTAGCAACTCAATTTGGAATTCAAGGAACAGGCGGTGCTCTTGGTGCTAAAGCCGCAGCAGAATCTGTAGGCGAAAAAGCTGAAATGGGTGAGTTAGCTTTAGAAGCATTAGGTGAAGGTTTTACAGCGCCAATCGACATAGTAGCTTCACGAGCTGTAATAGCTAGAAAACAGAAAGCAGATGAGATTATAACGGATGTTACACGCGGCATGGAGCCAAGTCTTTTACAGGGTGTAGACACAGATAAATTACAAAATGCGGTGGAAAATGCGGTTGGCAAAGGTACATCTCGTGCAGATATAGATACTTTAATATACGAATACATTATTGCTACAGCAAACGGAGTACAAAATGATGCTACTGCGCAAGTAGACGGTGACGCACAAGAAAACGTAGAGCAAACAACTGAAGCAGCTAAAGAAGACGCTAAACTTCAAGAGGCGCAAGGAAACGCAACCCCTACAGTAATCCCTCAAGCAGTCAAAGATATGCAAGATAGGCTCGACATTGCTGAGGGAAGAAAACCTAGGAACAGAACAAAAGGTGCCCCAGAAGGGTTAATAAACCCAAACGATCTTAGTGCCGACGAGCAAATTAAATTACGTCAACGCCAAAACGATGACATGCAAAGTGGAAGATCAGTAGACGGAACAAGCACCGCAGACAAAAACGTTAAAGATATACAGAGAGAGTTAGATATTGCTGATGGAGTGCCAAGCCCAGATGCTCAGCTTGAGTTAGATTTAAATAGGCCAGACCTTACCCCACAACAAAAGCAAAAACGAATTGTTTGGTTAGATGACACTGAAACTGAATCAGCTGCTAATGTTGACGTTGATGAAGATGCGGCATTAAGACAGCAAGAACTTGATTTAGAAGCCTCTGAGTTTGACGACCCAGTTGGTTCTTCAGTAGCAGAACCTAAACCTAAAGTAAAACCAAAAGGTCGTAAGAAAAAGAAAGGCGTTCTTGAGTTAACTACAGTAGACGAAGAAATAATAATAGAAGAAGCAGAAAACAAATTAAAAAATACAAAAATACCTGCCCCAGAACAAGTTAAAAAATATAAAAATAAAAAAAGAGTTCCTGGGTTAGGAGATGTTGCTGTTGGTTTAGGTAAGTTAGACGCTGAAGAAACTAAAAAGGTGTTTAATAGGCGTGTAGCAGAAGAGCTAGCGTCCGATGCGGATACAATTATTAATGAGTTTGACGACCCTGTTGTACCTACAGAAACTCCTGCAGAAAAAATACAAAAAAATTTAGAGGCAATTAAGTTACCCCCAGAAACAAACGCTGCTTTTGATGAAATATCTAAACGATTAGAAACAAGGGTAGAAGCAGGTGATTTTGGTAGAGAGCCAACAGCGGAAGAAAAACGAGCAGAAAAAGCAGCTGCTAAACCACAAAAAGCTACTTACACAATAGAAGAAAAAATTGCAGGTGCTCCAGACATGTTCCGTATTACGGACGATAGAACAGGGGTTGTAATAGACGTCGCTAACATAGGCACTCCGGTAGGCGAACCTAACCTAACTACGTATGCAATTGTAGGGGGAAGCGCAGGAGGATCTCAAAATGTTGTTGGTACAACAAAGAAACAAGCTATAGAAAACGTACAGAAAATTTTAAAAGTAGTAAATGAACGTATAGATAGAAGTTACGCTACCACTTATGAGGTTTTTGAAGGAGAAAAACAATTTAGAGAGCGCGTAATTGACACGGCTAAAAGTATATATGGCGACTATAACATAGACGCAAAAGGAAAAAGAGTACCGCAAAACACAATACCTCGTGGAGAAAATAGAGCAAACTATGCAAAAGTAAAAAAACAATTAACAGAAGCTATAGCTAATACTAAGCCTGATACTGCTTCACATAGATCTTTAAAAGTTTTAGCTTGGGTGCTTGAAAGAAATCCAAGTTTAGCTACTAATATAAACCTTAAAATAAACAAAGGCGTACGCAGAGACGGTGTATTAGCATCGTACACTTTTGAAAATCGCTTAATTGATCTATTCGGTAGAGCTGCTAACAATCAATCAGATGCTGATGTAGGGGCTGCTGTTCATGAACTATTGCATCATACTGAGCGTTATCTACCTACTGACATACGAGAAGCTATATCAAAAGAATGGGAAAAAGATATAAAAACCAATTTAGCTACAATAATAAAAGCAGAAAACGAAATAATGGCTTCGTATACAAAAGATTACAAAGCTGGTGTATATACAAAAACAAATCTTAATAAAGCCATAGACACAGATGATACTTTAACGTTATTAAAAGCGCGGAGACATTTTTTTGAGTTGCTACCAATAGCGTACGCAGGAGATCTAAGAGCACGGCTGGCAGTAGCAGATGTTGTTGAGCGTAGTGCAAAGGGGCTTGAAGTAAGTCCAAAAGGGTTAGCTCAAGTTCTTAAGAGCATAAAACAAAACCCAGATTTTATGAAAACTAAAGATACAAAACAATTTACGGACACTATAAACGCTACTGCTAAACTTATTAAAAATTCTCATCGAAACAAAGTAAAAGCACTACTTACAGCCGACGAATCTCTTTCTTTTTCCAAGATGTACTCATTAACCGACCCAAGTGAATGGTGGGCGATGAACGGCTCTGAACTTTTAGTAAAGGCTAGTGAATCAAAAAATCAACCTGCTTGGATCGGACAAGTAAAAAAATGGTTGTCTACTTTTGTTGATTTTATAGTTAGTCTTCTTGGGCCTGGATATAACAGAAATAATGGTTTGGTTCGAGGTATAGAGTACATCATAGGAGAAAAAGATTTAGTAGAGACAACTAACCTTGGTTTGTCAGGTCAAAAAGCACAACGTGAAATGGGGTCTTTAGATCTTAATAATGTAGCTATAGACCTTGACCGTGTACGAGATGAAATTAACGGTAGCTACACTTCTAAAGCGCTTACTGAAAGTTATCAAGCCGCCATAACAGCTGACAATAATATAGGTAAAGATGGTGTAAAGTTTGCAGGTAAGAACTTAACCAAAGTACTTAGTGATCCTACACTTGCAGCTAGCCTCCTTGCGTCTGACACATTCAGCATTTTAGAAGTGCTTAGAAAATCTGATATTAAAAGTCTTAATAATTTAGCGAATAAACTTGATAAAGAAATAGACGGTTTAAATATGGAACGCCAAGAGATATTACAAATTGGCAAAAAAACTTATGACCAGTTATCAGAGTTTATATTAGGTAGTCCTGTTGGAGGTAGGTTACTACAAGAAATTATGACCGACTCTACAGTGATGAGGTTTGACCCTTCAGAGTTTACGTCAATAACTGAGGCGATACAAAAAGATAAAGCACTAGTAGCGTTGAGAGAAAAACTTAAAGAGCCAAATATATCTGACGCAGATAAAACAAAAGTGCAACAAACTATTGACGGTAGAACAAAAGATATGCGGTCTGTGTATTCTCGTTGGGAACTACTCGGAAAAATGAAGCGCAACAAAAAAGCTACTGGTGTATCAGATACTAAAGTAGAAGCTGAGGGGCATAAGTTATACAAAGAAGTGCGAGATGTGTACGCCGAAATGTTTAAAAGAAACGAAGAAATTCAACTTGCGAACATAGATAAGTTAGGCCTATCAGAAGTAGAATCTTTAAGCGTCAAAGAAACAGTTTCGGAGATGTACTCAGCAATTAGGGATCAAGGCGTATATTTCCCGTTGTTGAGGTTTGGAGACTATTGGATTAAAGTTAAAACAGGCCCAGATACTGGGTTATGGACATTTGAAAAAGAATCTGAACGCGATGCGTTTATGGCGCAAGTAGAAAAAGATTTAGGTTTACAGGGCCAAGAAGTAGGGGAAGAGACTTTAGTGTTTGGTAATAATAGAAAAGAACTCAGAAACACTTATGAAAATACTGATAACTTACTTGGAGCAATATACGATAATCTAAACAAGCTATCGTTTAAGAAAGCGGGTACTGGCGACACACTAGGAATTGTAGAAGAGATAAAAGACCAAATATTAAACGTATATTTGACTACATTGCCTGATAGAGATTTACGTACACGGTTAGCCAAACGTAAAGCGACTCCTGGGTATAGCTACGATCAAGCTAGAGCTTTTAGTTTTTACATGGGCGCTGCTTCTGCTCAGTTACCTAGACTACGTAGAAAAAAAGATGCGGAGTTAGCCTTAAGTCAAGCGCGAGATTCAGTGAAGAATCAACCATATCAAGTTAGAGTTAATAAAATAATTGACGAACTCGCGCAAAGAACCCGTGCTGAGTTTTCACCAGAACCACAAAGCGAACTCCTACGAAAAATAGAAAACATAAGTGGGCAATCTATTTTCTACACTTCATTACTTGGTGTTGATACAGCGTTACAAAACTATAACGTTATAGCTACTTTTGCTCCTGCTGTGCTAGGTCAGAAATACGGTATTGGTGCGGTTAAAACACTTGGTACATACTTAGCATTCGGTAAAGGTGCCCAACAAATTGCTTCTGGTAGTATAAATGAAGTTAATATAAATGAAACCGCGTTAGATACTGAGGTTGGATCTCTAGGTAATTTAGCAAGGGTGAAAAAGAATCCATTCTTAAAAGCTGCTTACGAGTACGCTAACAATAGGGGTTTGTTTGGCACTAACTACTTAGAACAGTTTATGTCGGCAGGATACACACCAACGGAAGGTTCTATAGGAGAGCCAGTTAGCCCTATCAAGAACGGTATGCGTAGGTTAGGTAGGTTAATTTCATTTCCGTTTAGATACTCAGAAAGACATGTACGCGAAATTGTTTATTTTTCTGCTGTAGAAGAAGAGTTTAAATCTAGAACTAAAGCATTAAAAAAAGCTGGTAAATCTACAAGTTTAAACGAAGAACAAGTAATAGAAATATTTGAAGAAGCTAAACGTCTCACAAAAGAAATAGCTTTTGACTATAGTAGGTTTAATAGATCATTTAACAAGTTTACAACAGCATCTGGAGTAGGCGGATTCTTAGCTAGAAATGCTTCTAGACTTCAAAGTTTTAGATTACAAGCTATAGCGTTTGTCGTTAGAAATTTTGCTATGTCACTAGGCGCAATTAAACATTTACCTGCGTCAGAAAGAAAAGCGGCTTTTAGCAAACTTATGACTTTTTCAGTGATGACGGCTTTAACTGCTGGCACCACAGGGGTTATGGGTTACACATTAGTAACTTCAATTATAAACGGCATATTAAATGAGTTAGACGAAGATGATCCTACTAACAAAACTTTAACTAAAGAATACAGAGACGATTTTACTTTATGGATGAAAGAATCGTGGTTGCCCGAAAATGTAGCTAACGATAAGTTGCGTTTAATGCTTACTAACGGGGTAATTGATACTGCAACAGGCTATAACTTTAGTGCTATGTTAAATATGGACAGCATGATAGCACCTAGTTTGTATGGATCGCCATCAGCTTCTTTAGATATGAGAGCACGGTTTAGTAGTGCTGCGGATACTTTCTTAGGTGTTGGCTACGATAGACTACTGGATTTTGCTGATACTACGGAGAAAGTAAGCTCGCAATTAGTAAGGGGCAATTTTGATAAAGCGTTATCTGTACTAGGAGAAAGTTTAAGGAACACTCTACCTAACATTAAAGACGTATCAGAAGCGTATAGATTAGCTTCCGTAGGTGAAATCGATAAAGACACAAAAGCTATAATAAGATTTGAAGAAGACATTCCTACTAGTGAGGTGTTGATGCGAGTTATTGGTAGAGAGCCGTTAGAAATATCAGAACGTAAAGACGCTGAATTACGCAGAACTAGGGTGTACGGTGAGGCTAGAGCAATGAGAACTAAACTAAGACGCCTCTTAAAAGATAATCTACGTGATATGCTGCGTCGAAATGTTGCACGGATTGATACTCCTATAGACACTATATTAGGAGAGCGTGAAAGAATATTACAAGAAATATACGCTTTTAACAGGGACAACCCAACCGCAGAAATAGATCTGGGAGATACTTTCCAAAAGATAGATCAAGAACTAACGAACGAAGTTAATAACCCTAAACGTTACTCCGGCATATCTAAAGAAGAAGCCGCCCTTATTAAACAAAGATCTGCGCAATAAAAAGAAAACCCCCTAGCGTTAACTAGGGGGTCTCAACACAAGGTTTAGCGAGTCAGAAGGAGCGAATTCCTGCCCACAAAGTCACACGGGGGATGTGTAACTAAACCCATTCTACTCATAATTTCCAAACACGTAAACCCCTCACCCCATCCTCAATAACAACCTTAAATAAAACCTTATATTTCAAGCGCTTAGTGACTTCAAGTATGGTGCGTTTGGCTTGCACTGGGTTCAAACAGGGTATAAAAAATGATGTTCCCCGTTTAAACTTAGCCCAGTTAATTTCATAGTGTACTTGTTCAACTATCATCTTCCGTGTTCATAATATCCTGTGTTAGCTTGTTATCCGCCACATCAAAATACAAAGAGTTAACTGCAGGAGTAGTTATTTTCATGCCTTTTGATAGGCGTTTGTTAATACTGCCTAGATAATAACCTTCCGTCTTTAAAAGTTTTATTGTTTCTTTATAGTTTATTTGATTTTCTACACAATGCTTTTTAAAGTGTTTAGTGGTTATAAATACGCGGTTTGTATCTGGTTCCATACGGTTAAGCAACTCGTTTTTAGGTTCCATCTTAGGTAGTGCCTTCATGTTACTACGCTTATCCACTCCATCGTCTACCACTAGTGTGTAATTAATATAGGTGTTTAAGTAGTCCCCTAATATAGCCATACCACTAGCAGCTGGTGGTTTTACATCCATACGTAAGTCTTGCATCATGTTACAAGCCCATTGATAAATACGCTTCATATCCCAATCAATAAGACCTGCTCTACTGGCTATCATACCTCCCGCTATATTTGCAGCAATAACCGCTGACCAAAACCGTTCTTTCTGGCTTAGTTTTAGTTCCTTATCCATCTTGTCTTGTACAGCTAAGACTGTGTTTTTTACCTCTTCAAAGTTGCTAACAAGGTATGTTATGTAAGGCTCAGCCGCATGCCCATAGTTATTCATTAAATCTCTATCAAACGCTTGCCGACCTTCTTTAACCCCGATAACTGTGTCAGGCGCTACCATATACTCTAGTACACGCATTAACTCACCATTAGCTCCATCTTTTAACATAGACAGCTTGTCGTAGAAAGAAGAATTAGACGACGTTACGCCAATCAGTTGCCACCTAGTACTGTTCTCCATAAGTTGTGAAGCTGCGGTTAGACGATCTTTACCCTTACCTTGAGACACACCATATGCAAAGTCTGAAAATAATTTTGCGGGTAAGTTAGTAATCTCATCTTGTGTAAAACACAAGTGGTTGTAGATCCCTAGCTTTTTATATAGTGAGTTAGCTGTATCTTTCGGAGTACCGCATAAGTCTTTTGGATGCCCGAATATACTGTTAATCATAAACAAAACAGTAGACTTACCAGTACCCGAATCAGAATGCACCAAGTTTATTAGCGCTCCACTTTGCCCAGTAAACCTAAGTAACGGCGAACCAAACGCACTCAATGCTGCAAACGCTTTTGCTTCCAGACCCTCTCTACCGTATAAACTCCATATCTCTTTCCACTTCTCAAAAGTCCCTGCGGTGTGTATGCGTGGTGCTATCTCTTTTGTGACATCTGACGGTGGGCTATGGTACACACCATCCGCACTTATCTCTCGATCCCCCAAAATAAACTTGCTGTCTTTGTCAGCCCAGCCAAATTGTTTCCTCATTATCTCCGCCCTTCTCTTATATTGTAAGTTTCTAGTAGCATGTGCTATGTACATCGCTACTGCCTCGGCTTTCTTTCTGCCTATAGTTATGACACCGTTTTTAGCTAGCATCGAAGCTAAATCTGCTAACTTAGACATGTAAGCACTTTCAATAACGAACTCTCGTATGCCATCAGTAGGTAGATGAACCTTAACTACAATCATGTCCCCTATCTCACGATCATACATACGCTTAACTACATACAAGTCATGCTCATATACAAGTATGGGGTCTGCATCTTCTTCGGGTGGCGTTACATATACACCACCATTTTTACCTCTAAAGTATGGATCGGGGTATTTAGGTATTACATGCGTCTCATCTTCTTCCCCATCCTCACCTTCAATAACTATAGTGT
>WLWE01002068.1_pt1 | contig 13513 bp, 8 predicted proteins | sample 6718301 | NCBI WGS metagenome assembly WLWE01 (sample SAMN12718691, study PRJNA515312) | sponge metagenome | isolation source: marine sponge | host: Mycale hentscheli | place: New Zealand: South Island, Marlborough, Capsize Point | collected 2003-05-01 | reverse complement strand
CCCATCAAGTACTCCTACAAGAAATCGGTTGTTGACGACAAGGGGGAGTTTACCACACTCCCAATGTGGGAAGCAGAAATTGACCCAGAGGCACAGAGAACAATTTACAGTGCGGATTGGGAAGTTAAGCACTATTTGACCTGGAAGCACTACAGCTGTGGGATTCCCAACGAGTGGACAGAGCTTGCCGAAGTTTTGGAGAAGGGGCAGCTTTTGCCAAAGAAGGACCCAGAAAACCCCATGGAGCCAGACGAGTACTTTGGGAGGGTGATTCCTCCAGAGTTGAACATTGACGAGAGCCACTCTTGGGACGGAACTACCAAGCAGGAGCAAGAGGCCATTTTGGAGAGGTCAAAGGACTACGAGTACTACAGGAAGAGAATTGCATACGGCCCGGACGGGTGGATTGACGATTCGTTCCTGGACATGGGAACGTGGCAGTGGCAGTCTAACTGGCTTTTGCAGTTTGACCAGGTAATTGAGAAGGACACTAGGAAACAGGGGGGATGGGAAGTTCCTGGGAAAGCAAGGTTCGAGGGAGGAGATGTCGATCCAGCTGTGCAGAATCACACAAGTTTCATTGTTGAGGGGACTATTCCAAAGGGCCCAGAAGATCCTACTAGATTTGGAACTCCCCACGAACCCGCCGAGAACTTTGTGTGGGGGTACGCAGACATGAACATTACCAACCAAAACTACTACAACGTTGGACAAAACAATCAAGACTGGGCTGGAAAGATCCAGTCATACAACAAGGCAGACGTTGCTCTTAACAAAGCTATTGGTAACAACTCCAGCTCTGTCTTGAACATGGGAATTGGGGACTTGTTTGAGGACTATGCCGGAGTGGCAGGAGCTGACGATCCAGACCTTCCAAAGGACGAGTTTTTGGAGACAAAGACGTACGTCGACATTCCAGATGGAGACAATTACCAGCAGGTGATGGAGGTTGGCAACGACGTGGCAGAGACAATGTTGAACGTGCAGGCAAACAAGTGCAATGTTACCCATCCTGACACCCCAGAGTACATTAATTCTCTTGTGCAAGAGGCTGACAACCCTAACGTAACAACTAGGGACTTTACTGCTGGAAATGCTACCATGGGAAAGTTTGGGCCCTTGGGAGAGTTGTACATGACTGACCTGTTCCATTTCAACATTCCTCTGAAAAAGACTACTGACGACGGAGAACTGTTTAAGGAGCACCCCAACTTTACTCAGTACAAGTGGTGGTACTACCTAGCTGAATGGTCCCAGGTTCCCGAATATTCTGCTACGTTCAGTTACAGGGTTGTATGGTGCACCCCAGAGACCTTTGAAAACATTTTTGGATTTGGGTTTTACGACAATGGGCCTACCGTGAAAACTTCCCTGTCTCTGGACGTGTACTATGGTATGACCCCATACGGTGGGACTCCATCCCCAGACAACTTTTTGGATGCAAGAAAGAAGCAAGACCACCAGCCATTCAGGCACCACTACGGGTACAGGAAGAAGGTAGTACTCGACGCAACTAGCATCAACCCCCACAACCACAAGAGCCCCTACTCGTTCACTGATGAGATGAACTCTAGAAGAATCAAACACAGGCCCACAGAAAGGCACCCAGTGTTTTCTAGGCACACTCACACAATCATGTGCACACTGAAAGAGATGATGCGGTACAAGCACAAGCCTGTAAAGAACACCCGATCCCCTCACCACATGGTTTTCAATGCCATAAAGTACAGCTCTGCCAACCGTAACCCTCACTTGATGAAGTTCAGAGAGGTTCTGTTTGACAGCTACCCAAAACGTATTGCCAGAGTAGGACCTGGGTCCAAGGGGTATAAAATTAAGCAGTCTACGACAAGACTGGAAGCTGCAAGATCAAGAGCTAGAATCCGTTCCCTGCAGGGAAGGAGGGAATCTGTTGACAGCAACAGGACCGAACTGCTTGCACACGAGGACGACGAACAAGACTCTGATCAAGATCAGGACATGCTGATTGCACCGGTGTCTACTCGTAACCTCAGACAGAGGACATAAAAACAGTTGATATGTATTCCATTGTATTATTTTGTATTTGTGACTTGTTGAATTGTTTGAAATGATAGCGTTTAAGCCAAGATCAGACGCTCCACCTAGCTCCCACTATGATACGGATACTAAAACTCCCCAAGAGAGGGCAGAAAAGATAGTCAATGGGAGGTACTTGGCAGATGCCTTTCAGACCGGAGACGTGTCGATACCTACCCCGTTTGGAGGTACAAGGTCAAGCGAGAAGTATCCCAGGAATTACGGACCTCCCAACTATTACATGAACCCCCCTTCAAACGTGGTAAACAATGTAGGAGACAACATCCAGATTGACCCAGACCTCATGAGGTACTTTGTTATGAACCCGGACACTGGAGCTGCTGGGGCAGGGTGGACCATGAATCATCTGCTAAGAGCAGTCAACCAAGAAGGAGTTACCCAAGGACTTCCTTTCTGTAGCATGGCTGGCAAGGGAAAGTGTACATCTTACCAGGCAGGCCAGCAGACTAACAATGGGTTTCCCCTAAAATTCAAAGCTCCGGAGGATTATGCAGGTCACTTTCTGTGCCTTTGGTACGAACCAGGGACAAAGGAGTCCCAGTGGCCCTACGAGGGGTTTTATGCCACACCCTTTGGCCCGTCGTATGTTGGGGAAAGAACTGGACTGACCTTTAAGTCAAACTCTGGAATTAATGGGTGGATGACCAGAGCAGGGTCGAAGAATGGGTCTGATTTTTGGTCCTTCCCCTTCCCCTTGGATAGGTACAGTCACCCCTCTCAAATATTAAATTTTGAAGAGTGGGCCAAGAGATCCCAGGCGTACCCAACTAACCCTTGGGAAGTTACACCAGACGGTGCTGGGCCAAGGTACTCTATCAACTACTTTGGAAGGAAACTGTACCACAAGTATTCCCAGCCCAACGGGCTTACCCAATACTCCCCATTTTGCCATTGGAATGCCCAGACTGCGTTTACTGACTATGCCTACATGTTTCCACAGCACGGCGAAGACGACGAGGAAATGCAAATGGTACCTTCATGGTGCATATCCCAGTCGTTGGAAATGTTGCTAAAGTCATACTTTAAGGAACCGGCAGTAGCCAACACCCCAATTGATACTGACATGGACCTGTGGCACAGCTACAACGCAAGGCTTGCTCAGAGGTTGATACTAATGGCATGTGACAGCATCCCTTCAGACGCAAACAGGTACTACCAATTGGCAGTTATGGACCAAACTGCAAACCCCCCAGTCGGATACAGGAAAGACACCATGCCTCCACCTTTAACTCTGACATTGGAACCTGACAGAATAATTGCACCATGCAAGGTTGCCCCTGCCCTAACTGGATGCATATATTCCAGCCCTCTAGATTTGACCAGGGACGACACTTCAAACGTGGTAACATACGTTATTGGGGATCCAATATTCCAAACCAAGGTAAACTCAGAGCAGCCCATGCAGATTATGAAGTGCCTAAACCCACGCCCCGGATTGAACAGCCAGTTTTTCTCACAGAACATTATGATCCTATACGATTTCATGAAGTCTAAGATATATGAAGTAACCAACAAGAGCGTGGGGAGAGCAACAATGGGCTGGCCAGTTTCACAAATAGAACATTCAATGCACCCAGTTGGAATCGTAAACACTGCAAATGCAATGGCTAGTAGCAACATACAAGAGTTTCAGAACATTAAACTTTATGGCCAGAATGGGCATATCGATTGGAGCACAAACGGAATTTGGTGTGCGACGTTGTTTGATGGAAGGTTCGATGTTGGAAAAACAACCACAAGCAGTGTCACAACGGCACTGAGCAACTCTACCATAGACTATTTAAATCCGCCAGACCCAGTTGTTGATGAGGACGAAGAGGGCCCTCCCTCCCCGTCAATGCTCCAGCCTAACTATGCTGGCATATACAATGTAACGGAAGATCAAGAGATTGCAAGACGAGACGGTAACTTTTGGGACATTTTTGGCCCTACTCCAACACTTACCACCTCTAGAGTATTGAACCCAGGAACTAACAATCCAGGGGACGAAAACATGGTATTACCACCAGGAACAGTTGGGGCCGGGGTTACAAACACAGACATTACGTCTGGGACTCCAAACCCTCCAGGTGAAGACAAGAGGTTGTGGACCTACGACCCAGAATTGTATGAAAAGTTTAAAGGAAAGGTGATTAAGTGCCCAATACCGATCAACATGGGGCTTGGGAGAAATTATAAATTCCCATTCTTTTCCGCAATTGTTAAAAAGGAAACGTACTCTAGGTCAGAATGGATGGACTTGTACAAGTTTCTTGCATTTATCCACAAGGACAGGCCAGACACTGACCCCCACAAAAGGTATTTCAACAACAACATCCATTGGGACGAAGTGGACAAGCTGGGACCCAGAGAACTGTACGAGTACGATGATGCAGTATACGGCTTTAACCCAGACCTTGTTCCGCCAGAACCAGATACTGCAACTGCAATGGAAGAAGGGGAAGGAGAAGGAACCAGTATAGAGTCAGTAACGCCAGACCCACTCGCAGGAGCTGGAACCACACCAGCTCAAGCAGTTCCACTCCCAAGGGATCAAAGACCAGCCCAAACATTTAGGATGGCTCCTGCTACAGTACTTGGTGCAGGGGGAGGTGCAAGACCTGGGAACCCATCAGTGTTTCAACCACCAAACCCGTTTGCATCTGCCAACTTCAGTGTGTCTGATTTACAAGGTGGCCCCAATGGAGAAAACAGGTGGACGGCCCCGAGTCTTGCACGAATGAGAAACAACCCTCCACCAGGCAGGCCGTCAACAGGGCCAGTTCCTGGTGGTGCAACTGGATCAACACCCTCAACCCCTGGAACAAGCTCTGGTGGAGCTAGCTGGGACGGCTTCGGAGCTGGGCCAGGTGCCACTGGAAGCGGACCTACAAGTAGACCAGCAAGCAGGCAGTCAAGCACGTCTGGAAGGAAACGTGGACCTCCACCGTTTAAAGGTGTCCCGCCACCCAAACGCTGATAAAATCCACACTCTTGTAGTCATATGTCACAACAAATGTTTTGTATTTTTAATGTGATACCGTAAAATGTCTTATGACCTACCTAATGGAATTGGCCTGTCGCGCAACGATGGCCCTTATTTTACTGGGAGGGAATTTTACTATGTAGTAAACTTGGCGGATGAGTGGCGTGACATGAATTCCCGCAACAAACAAGCTACCGTTATGGAAGTCTACGAAGTCATCCAACAGCTGTGTTTGAACGAGTACGACTCTTCGAACAATATAATTTCCATAACGTACGAAGACGGGTCAGGTGGTAGTGATGACAGCCGCAGACTACGCCATCCACACCTCAATGTCTATATTGGGATGGAAGACTTGCCGGAAAGGCGCAATGTAAACATGGACTTGTTATCTACTCAGCTACATCAGCAACTACGAAACACTCTAGTAGGGGCAAAGGATGCAGTTATTCAAAAGGTATACGACCCAAATACGCTTGCGTCTTACATGGTAAAAGAACGTGGGAATCCTACGTTTATGGAATACGGGTCGTGGTTTGACAATATTGTCAACAATGACGAAGACGGACCACCACCTGCTAGGCGCCAACGCCTTGATGAAAGCCCAGGCGCCTCCCCGTATAGAACTACTACTGTTGATCCAGACAGGAAGGAGATTGTTGAAATGCGTGCATGGCCCGTTACCAGATGGCAACAATTTGTCGAGGACAACTACAACGATGGGAAAATTACTACTGAAGAGGCCTTTGAAGACTGGTTTGAAAGCCATGGATTTTTAACAACATGGGTAAACCATAAAAGCAAGCTGTTGGACATTCTAGTGCACAAGAGGAGGATAGAGAATAGAAGAATTCAGGCAAGGGCAATTAAGAATGCAAGTCCAGACTCTTTCATGTACTGGCTTGAATGGGTAAAGTCTCAGCCAAGGGCAGCACAGCTACTGTACAGATTTTCCCTAGCCCTGGAGCCAAGAGATCCTGGAAATGACAGAAATCAGGCCTGTGTATTGAAAGGGGCCCCAGGATGTGGAAAGACATGGATACTAAAGTACCTAGATTCTACAGCACAAGTTGGCAGAATATCCCTCAACGAGAGGGGGGTTGGGAGATTCGAAACTGTCCTCAAAAACGACATCATCATCCTTGACGACCCAAACCGCAGAGGGTGGGTTCAGAAAGAAAGGGAGACTGTCTTGGCACTTTTTAGTGGAGACAAGTTCTCTGTAAAGGTTCACTCCCACACTGAAACTACAGAGGAACCCAAACACGTGTTTTGCACTCTTAACGAGTTGCCAGAGGTCTTCCCAGGAGAACTTAGGAGAAGAATGGACATTTTTGAAGTGCACGAATACCGTAGGCCCAATGTCAGGAAATTACCAGTCCCATACAATCACCAAATGATTATCGAATACTTGAAGAAAGGAACACAATATTTCAAGAACGGATATCTACCATGTGCATGTCTAGCTACTAAAAATGCAATCAATATTTGTTCATTAAACACCAAAGCACCATGTAAAATATTGTCATCATAATCACACAATCAATAGTCTGAATTCCGACAACTCGTTTCGTGAAAGCTTGCAAGCCACGAACACTTTGTGAGTTTCGTATTGTAGAACCTCCTACTTTCTAGCTCTGGCTTGGTTGACATGAGAATGTGCATGGCCAGGCGAGGAGAAGTTAGCTCATATTCGTCCCCATCCCAAGTAAACGAGTTTAGGCAGACATAAGATCTAATCAAAATATGATACATTAATTTACAAAAACTGAGCAACATAGAGTGAAATAATAATAGTGAGTATCATGAAAAATGTGTCTCTTGGTCCACTACATTTTGCACGCGATTTTAAATGTTCACACGGTTTAGGTTGTTCCTTTGGAAGTCCAAGGGCCGACCTGTTATGCACAGTGGAATGGGTCAGTAAAAAGTACATCAGTGGGGAATTCTTGACATTGGTCATTACACTCAAAATGAAAACTGTGATGGATTAATGGAAAGTCCATACTAGAATGAAACACAGTAGTAAAGTATCGGCACAAAGCTTGGCTTTTGTATCCTTGCTTGACCTTTACGAATGCAACCGAATGTCTACATAACAAAGAACGTGATGATTGTAAAAATGCAATCCTTTAACATCATGGACAGGGCCTCATAATGATGTAAACTCAATAATCTAGTCTGTCTAGCTGTCCTTTTTAAGTAAGACACTGATACATTTCGGTTGTGCGTCCAAGCAACTTCTACAGTTGTTCCTCTACCCCTATATTGCATACAAATTCCCAGTGAACTACCTAGACTATTAAATTATAACTACTCACCGCATAAAGTCCTCCTTGTGCCGATTGTACCTACATAACGGTAATCACAAAAGAACAAACTCTCAGCACGCCCAACTACTATAACTTGCAATCTGTCATGGTACATCAATATGTTCCCCCCGAACCTTTTAGTTGCCTCCAACGAGCGAATCAATTCACAGAAGTGGTCCCAATACGCTTTGTACTCGCTGAAATCTTCCTGTGTTGGAGTCAGCAGCCGTTCCTCTCCAACCAGATCAGGGTGGGGAGGGATCAGGTACGCTTCCTTGTACTGGTCAACGGTGATCTGCTGTGCAAGGAACATCCCTCTCACCTTCTCATGGATGTAAAACTCCAGTGCCTGCAATATCTCTCTGCACCCCTTCATCTCTGACATTTTCATAAACGTCAACACTTGACTCTCTGGGTAAGCTGCTGGGGACCCCGGGGAAAAGTAAGGCAGGTCAATCTCAAGATTGGGGGATCTCTTTCCTATTGCAAGGGGCCTTACGTACGTGGTGTTCCAATACATCCTTCCACACTTGAACCCTCGTCCCTCTAACTTGGCTATAGTTGCTGGGAATATCACTGGAGACCAATTGTCTTCAGAGTCTAAGACGACATACCTGTTCTTGCACAGCTTCATGTACCCAACCTCGTCAGTGTAACCCATTGGGAGTGACAACTCGAAAGACACCTTCCACCCTGGATGTTTTATGCCAATAGACTCTATGGAGTACTTGCTCACTCCGTCGGTAACAAACCCATTGTGAAGAACGAATCTAGGCCCAGACACATCTATGCAAAGGTCTTCCGTGCAAGGGAATAGCCCACACCCATCGACGCTCACTGCAGACATTCCTCTAGACGTTACTTGGAACCTGCTAGCTATCCAAAATTTGCACTCCCCAAGCTTGTCTGTCATGACTATGTACGCAGAGTTTGCTCCTGCAATACTGGAATACTTGTCCATGTCAACTGTTGGGGCTCTGTGGTGGGATACAATGTTTCTCAGAGGGTGGTTGTCATTGTGAGTCAACAGCTCTTGCAAAAACTGTGCAGAAATCGGGTTAACCCCGCAAGACAAAACGTACTCGTCCCTGTCCTTGTCTGCCATGTCCTTTAGGGTGTCATGCCTGTACTCGAACCAGTCCGTAACCAGTTTGTCCACAGAGTTCCACCGTATTGCCCGTGGGGAATGAACAGCCGAATCTACCTCTACTGCGAACAGGTTCGATGCAGTGTAGTAGGGCATCTTTTCGATCAAAGCTGGGGGAGCATTGGCTTCGTCTCCTATGTATGGACTTAGAGTGGACGTTAGGGGGGTAATAACCATGTTCATGTTCTTTTTCTGTACGTCGCTATACACTAGCCCCCTCTGGTTAAAGCATGAAAAAACAGAATTGCAAGTTTTGTGGTGTATCACCTTCATGATCTTTGACCTGTCATCAATTATCTGCCTAAGGGCTCCACGTTCAGGCAAGAGGTATGCCACAAATGCTTTCTGGTTGTCGGTCAGTTCAATCTCTTCCCCGTTACTGTTTGTCTTGGCCTTAACAAGAGAACTAGAAAGTGCACCATACACTTCGGAATTGTCAAGGTCAAACTTTCTCTTTAGGAATTGGTAAAAATGCAATGGGGGCAAAGAACAAGACATGGTTACTCTGGCAAATTTAACCAACTGCTCACCCGGAATCCAAGTAAGGGGTCCAGCTACAAGGATCGTGCTGTACACTTCATAGTCTTGGCAAGTGTCCCTGTACATTTCTGACCGTAAAATGTCAACCATGCAAGGTTCGCTAGTTGCAACAATCCTACCAACGAACGACTCCCAGGTGTCCTTGGGCAGGTCTAGTTCAAGTCCAACTGACTCGACTGAAGTAGTTTCTTCACGGAATGCATGCTGAAGGGAGCCACTTTCAGAACTGGAATCTTCTTCTCCGTCCCCCTCTTCTCCAGAGTCGTAGAACTCGTCTTCATTGGTTTCCATTTCGTGGACGGTACACGGTATGGCTCTGCAGATTTGGCACGGGACCGGGTCATAATCACCCGGGTAGAAGTTGAAGGGTTTCCTTCTGATTGTATGTGTTGCAATTCCTTCTTTAACGCCCTTGGGAGCATCCCCAGAAACCTCCCAGGAGTTCCAGATGTCCCCGGTGGGGTTTGAGAAGTCGTAATCGATGACAAACTGGGAGTAGGACTCGCCGTCTTGCCAATGCAAGAGGGTACAGTCGACTTGTTTTCCGTTTCTTGCGATACAGTACCTTTCGTTTGGGGGGCAACGGCATGTATCACAGTCGCATTTGCAGTCCCATACGGTGGACTTGGGATCCTGTGTACAGGTGCAAGGCCTTGGAACAGATAGTTCGAATCCCTTCTCTTCCCCGTACTCTCCTCGATACTGCTCTCCCACCTCTCCCTCTCCCTCAGTATCCATTGGTGGGTCTCTAGTACTTGCCTCTGCATCTCGTTCTGGTGAACCTCTTGCGACTCCTTCTCCTCCTTCGGCTTCCATTGGGTTTCCGTTACAATCGACTCCAGATGGCTCGTCTGGACAAGACAAGACTCGCACACTTCGTCCAGCGTGTCCTGTATGTCGCTCACCTCCATCTCCATCGACTCTACGCTGCTGTGTAGCTTCTGAATGCATTCCGTCATCCTGTTTACTGCACTCTCCAACCCCTGAATCTTTTTTGCGAGGCTCAGATGTCTGTCCCTCTCCTGTAGCTCCAACTCCATAACTCCTGCCACTTCTTGTTTTGATTTGTGATTCTCCATTTTCCATCCTACAAAAAATAAAAGTAACAAAATGTAAACATTACATTTTATTACTTACTCTTTGCTGCTGCGGGAGTTCTGAGGAAGGTGTAATAAAGGGCCTCCCTTATATCTCAGAAAGTCACGCGCACGGCCCTGAATACGTGCCAGGATGTTGTTGTTCCATGTTTGCAAACTACAACTTTGTAGTACGGCAAAGTCAACAGTGGCCCTTGCGGAAAATCTGTCAACTATAAATTAGGAGGCCTAACACTTGAATGCATACAAGCATCTCTAGCAATGGATCCTTGCGAAATGGCAGACCACCCAACCACCGACTACTACCTCGAGCAACTTAAACAAAAAATTGCAGATGCAAAGACCAGCGGGGGAGAGCTAAGGGACAAGCTTATGCCTCTGCGCGTATCCAGACTTCCACTAGTTCAGATTGCATTCAGCTACGTTGTCAGGGAGATGTTCCCATCACTCAAGCAACTTGAAATGGACTACGGGATAAGAGAAGGAGACTACGATACCTGGCACAAGATCCACGAACTGTGTTTGATTCTAGGATCTCCTACGTACGTTGGGTTTCCTAGGGAAGCAATCCCGCAAGTAGAAGCTTACTTGAAGAGCAGATACTGGGAGACAGACTTTCAAGACTACGACCTAGCACTTCTGAGGGAAATCTACGAGTTTGAACAGACGTCCAAAAGCAATGTAGTGATCTGCAACGCCACAAAGAACTTTGCACGTTTCAAGTGCGTTGAAGGTGAAGAGTTTGTTCCAACCTGGGACGATTTCCACATCCCATCCTCTGAGTTCGGCGCAGTCAACAGGACTACATACTTTGCAGGTGAAAACTACCCTTTCTGCACCTTTACCTACCAAAAGATGTACAACCCTGAAAAGGAACCGGATTGCAGAGTCCCAGGACCAGGAGAGTTATTAAGTGGAAGGCTGTAATTCATATTAAAACTTATGAACTTTACACGAAACAATAATTGTTGTAATCATATTGTGGTACAAAAAATATAAGTTGTAGTTTTTTCTTATTTCCTACAAGTTCAAAATTAAATCGTATTCTTTCTTGAAGGCACACTGCAAGGGCATGGTCGCCAGTAGCATCGATTACTTGATTAATGTTCTCTTTAGCAGCATGCACACACGTAAAGTCGTCGTCATCATACACGTTGACTCCTCCAGGACATTTCCCACAGTGAAACCACGTCTGCTTTCCTTTGATCCGTGCAATGAACGTCTGGTTGTTTGCCCATGCAGTCATTGGGAAGGACGGGTCTGCGTACCACAATTCTCGGTACCTTGCCCTCTGTAGTTCGTCCTCAATGTGGAACTTGCATCCGTGAGCATAAGATATGCACCTTGCAAAGTCTTCGGAATCCACTAAGTCGCTGTTCCGTTGTTCTGGGAATAATATGTACGGCTTGGGTTCGGGGCTGTAAAAGTGGTATCCTTCGTTCAAGATGTACCTAGTCCGCTTGAACCTCTCTTGAACGTGATCTCTCCTAGCTTGTTCCATTTCTTCCGGAGTTTGGTGGTAGTCCGGGTCAAGATACTCTTCTGCATACTTCTTCGGCAATGATTGTCCTGCACCCATATTTCAGAAATGACACAATCTACCGTGCGTATACTCTTTAAGTCCCGCAAAACGTAAACGCGCATGGCAGGAAGTTGATAGTCACGCCAGTTTCCAAGTTTAGTCAGAATACTACTAAAGTTGTAAACGCCATCTGGCATCACTTGCTTATAACAATTGACCCTGTTTCCAAAGTCATACTTTTACACTGGCAAGAAAATGGCAGTTCAGACTTCTTACAGCGCCAACAGTTCTGAAATACCAAAGTTCCAACTTCTAGGAGAACAGGACGGGTACAAGTTTTACAAAGAAGACGACTACAACTACTGGTTGGACATCCCTAAAGAGATTCACATGAAGGACGGTGGACTCACTAATGTTTTAAAAAACGGTATGCGACGTGTGCTGTCGTTTGGAGTCATTGGACACACATACGAATCTTGTATTGGATCTGACTACTACGTCGAAGCGTACCGCGGATTGGTGACGTACCCTAAAAGGTTCAAGACTGCAAAATGGCACAGGCACGGAACTAATGCTCACCCGTGGGGATCTATTCGGATAAAGAATTCAAAACTAAACTCTCTCCTTGACAGGATGGACTTCGAACCAGTCGAATCTCCAGAGGCTGCATTCTACATAGAGTGCTATCCTTCACGGGTTGTCAGCCAACTAGATGGGGTGTTCCGAATCTATTAGACATTGTTAGCTACTGAACTTTATTCCATGTCGTTATTACTGTATTGAATCGTTTATTAAAATATTTACAAATTCAAACATTGAAAATTTACACACTGTTCAGTAATACATTTATAAACTACTTGAACATGTTCCTCCACGACTTGATGTCAAAGACAAACGATGGGTTGTGTCGCTGGCACATAGGGCACTTCCTCTTCCTCAGCTCTATCTGGCACTGGGTGCATATCAGTGTACCACACCCGTAGATTCCAGCGTGTTGAAAAGGGATGGTCTTGAACTTCTCCAGACACACCGGGCAACACTCCCTATCGTCCTTTAGTTCCTCTTCTTTTGCAGCCATACGGCAAGGCCGTTGGGGGCTCCTTGATCTCATATCGTCGTCACTGTCATCTTCTTCGTCATCGCTCTCCGAGTCGCTTTCTGGATCGTCGTAACGTACGCTCTCGTACGTAGGAGGGTGGAATGGCCTTCCCCTCCTTCTAGGGGTCTCTTCTTGGTACTCGGTATAGAACGAAAGGAAGAACTCTTCTGGGGTGTACCTGTTGACATCGGAGGAAGATATTTCACATATCCCCTCTTCCCTGATGATCTCCAGAGCTGCAACCCCAGAATAGTGGTAGTGGATCCTGGTATTATCGGTAATATGTCCACATCTAGGATAGCAAGAGTGTCCATTGACATATTCCCTCATGCATGCTGCACACCAAAAGAAGTTGTTCCCCCTCCTTCCGTATCGCATCATCTGCAGCCTAGACCAGTCAGATCTGCTAGAACGGCGGCTATAGTGTGCCCTGACTGACTCGCAGATGCGAAGGTCAAGTCGAGTTTTGTACTTGAGCCTGTCCTTGCACGGATGAAATGACCCGCTGGCTAGCCTCATATCCCTGTCAGCAGCTGCTTTGGATGCCCCTTCTATGTCGTACGTACGGGTAGACTCTCTTGCGTCCATGCCTCTTGTTCTAACTCCTTCTGGTAGCTGAAGTACTCCTCCTAGGGCCATTGTGATTTGTTTGTGCGGTGTCAAATTGATTAGGCCTATTTAATTTGGTCAGAGTTGTACTATCTTTCCGGTCACGTCTTTTTGTTTTTCTAAGTAACTGCGCAAGGGTTGGG
>WLWE01002067.1_pt1 | contig 13523 bp, 16 predicted proteins | sample 6718301 | NCBI WGS metagenome assembly WLWE01 (sample SAMN12718691, study PRJNA515312) | sponge metagenome | isolation source: marine sponge | host: Mycale hentscheli | place: New Zealand: South Island, Marlborough, Capsize Point | collected 2003-05-01 | reverse complement strand
ATCTCTATATGCAAAGCTAGAGATTGTGTCTCCAGTATCGCTTGTATAGCTTGCTTGTGATTCTGCCATAGTCTAACTATGCCCCACTTGGTAAAAGGTTTATAAATGGCGTATTAGAACCTTGCATTTCTGCACGTCCTGTTTCATCTCGGATTGTAACAAAGTTTTCCGTTGTTTGCGTGTTAGATGTTACTCTATCTATTAAGCCTAACCCCTCAGCTGTTGGTCGTTGTGCTATAGGACTAGGTGCTAATAATTCACCGCCTTGAGTATTTAATTGTATGCCTGTGCTGGTTAATCCAAGAAGTTTCCCCATAGCAGAAAATGCACTGCTAATTGCACTCCATATATTGCCTAGCAATTCTTGCACTGGTTCAAACGCTAATAACATCGCTGTACCAACTACACCAACAATATCTAACACGGCATTAAATGCTATCTTAATGCCACGCAATACTTTTTGCACACCTGATAACTTACTAAACCCTTTAGCGAGTTTAAATACTCGTACAAAAGGTATATTGTTAAATGCAAAATTTAATAACTTTAATGCTAAAGTTAAAGCAGTAATTGTAAGAGTGATAGTTTTAATCACTACAACTGCTATCACAAAACCTTTAATAACCGTAAATAAATTACTTAAATTATCTACTAACTTACCTACACCAGCATTAATTTTTTCTACAATGTTAGCCTGATTATCCGATATAAAAGCGGTAATATTGTCAATCGCTTCTTTTATTTGCCCTGAACGCAAACCAAATAATGCTTGCTGGACTCCATCTATTGCAGATTGTAAAAGAGTAAAACGTCCTCGCACTGTGTCTAGCCTCAACTTAGATATTTTTTCTACTTCATCTCTTGCGTTGTTAGCTGCTCCTAGAAATTTTGAGACTTTGCCTGTATCGTACATCTCTGCTAAGTTTATGGCAGCTTTTGAACCATAAACACCAACTAACTCGGTAAAAAATGCTACTTTATCTAAATTGCCTGGTATTTGCTTGCTAGCCTTACTAAGTTGTTCAGTAACTCCTTCAAAAGTAAGCATATCACCTTTAGCATCTTTAAATGATATACCTAATTTACGCATCATTTTTGTAGCTTTTGTGCTTGGAGTTGCCAATTTTTGAAACATACTAACAATGGATGTACCAGCCTTGCTAGCTTGTATTCCCATATCTTGCAATAATGCTGAACCAACCGTTGCCTCCTCTAAACTTAGACCAACTAATCTTGCTGTGCCAGAAAGTGTAGACATAGATTCACCTAATGTACCTATTGTTGTATTAGTCATACTACTAACCAATCCAAACACATTAGCAACTCTAGAGGCTTGATTCATCTCTAAACCCATACCTTTTAATGTACTTCCCACATGGTTGGCAACTTCGGCTATTTCTAAGCCAGAAGCACTTGCAGCATTAAGAACTGACGGCACAGTGTCTATAATTTGTGTTGTGTTAAAACCTGCACGAGCTAACACTTCCATTGCATTAGCTGCTTGTGTAGCTGTGAATTCTGTTGTTTTACCTAATTTTAAGGCTAAATCTTCTAATGGCTTTATTTCTGCTCTAGTTTTTAATCCTACCGCACCAACATTTGTAATTGCTTGCTCAAAACCCATACCTGCACGAACTACAACCGCACTTGCTGCTCCTACTGCTGCACCTGCAATAGCTGCTTGTTTGCCAAAAGCTGTCATTGATTGATTAATAGATTTTAACCGTCTATTCATCATGCCTAGCTTTCTGATAGAGTTATCGCTAAATCTACCAATCCTAGACTGCATTTGTTTAAGCGGTCTACTGATCTGGTCTACAGCTTTAAATACTGTTTTTATTGGCAGCTCTCTGGGCATCTTGTAACTCTTTTAGTTTAGCATCTCTTATATACAGATAATAACCTTTCAACTCATCATAAGGCATATTTCTATTAAATAAGCTATTATACACTAAACAACAAGTATAATGCATTGTTGTGTATGTTAAAGCTATATTGTGCCTTTGTAAGCTAGCAGTCTTGCCATCTATTATTTCTGTATCTGCTAGCTGGCTATAAAAAAACCTAAAATGCTTGTAATTAGTATATTATCTCTAGGGTCTAATTGCTTGACTTGGTTAGCCATCAATCCAGTGCAACATGCTATTGCCTTTGCATCTATACCACCGTTAGATAATGCAAAAAATAGCTCACCAGAACTAGCAATAACAGCTTTATCTAGTGGCTTTACATCTGGGTTATTCTTAGCTCTTAATTTATTAGTGTATATAAAATCAATGCTAGGCGTTCCGTCTTCATCAATCAGTAAACGCCCTTTTTGTATAGCTTTAATTAAATTGTTAGCTTGGTCTTGATTCTCTAGAATATCCCTGTCTAGTTCTTCGTCTAAGTCTAAGCCATCTAAAAATTTTTTATAGTCTGATTCTGCTACTTCTCTTGCAATCTTTGCCATGGTAAATACCTATATATGGTTAAGTTAAATTATTAAATCTCTACAAACTTTTCACCGTCTGCGGACATTAAATTGAGCGTTAAAGTGCTTGCTAGTTGGTTATAAACAAGCTCGCCCTCAATTCTTGCAGTACCAGAATATGTTACTGCTCCACCCTCTGCAGCTATGGTAAAAGTTACTGTAAATTTTTCTGCTGCATCGTTTAATGTTTCCAAAGCAACTAACTGCTCTTTTGTTACTTTTCTTAAAGTAATGTTTGCCAAGCTAGGTAGTCTTCTAGTTCTGTTAGTTTGAACGCCGCCATTTACAGCAATAGATTCTACATTGTAAAGTCTATTGTCAAAATCTATAGAACCCTCTGTATCTGTAGTATAGCGTTCATTGTTTAGTTTTAACTCTTCTAATGTTTGTAAAAAAGCCATTATGTTATGCTCCTAAGTTAAATTGATAAGCTAAATCTATGCTAAAGATAGAAGTATTGCCACTTACAATGGTTGGCACTTGAATATTTACTCTATCTGGGTTTGTATTGTCTTTCTCTACAATCAAGTTAGCTAATATGGATTCTTGATTAGCTAGTATTGCGTTAGTTACTAAAGACTTAACCACCTCTACACATGCAGCTTTTATATCTTTAATAGATACAGCTTTTATGCCTGTAGCTACTATTTGCCCTACGCTTACCAATACAGCTTCTTTGTAGAAGTCTGTACCTAGTTTTAAATCAAAAGCGTATAATGTGTTTTGTAGTCTAGTAATATCTGATACTTTGCGATATGGCATTGCTATTTCTGCATATTGGCTGTCGTCAAACATAGTTACTACTTCGTGAATCTTAACTACGCCATCTACTACACGCACAAAGCCTACGCCTTGAGTTTTTGCGTCTTCTTTATCTGCTAAAGTCCACTCAACTATGCCAGCGTTTAGCTGTGATAATGTACCTGCATAGTTTTCAGCTGGTGAGTTGTTAGCTTGCTCTGCTACATACTTAGCAATGCTTGAAGATATAACAAGCGGTAAGTCTTTAGAATCTGGGTTAGCAAATACGCTGTTAATTCTGTCATCTGCTCTAGCACCTGTAATAGTGGTAATTGCTGTAGTAGTTGCTTCATTGCTTCCAACAAAAGACACAAAAGGCTTTTTAACTGTAGCATTCCATCTTGCCTCACCTTTAGCTTTTATAGCATCTAATGCTGTAGCATCTGATAAATCAAAAGTATTTACTATCATTGTGCGGTACTCACTATCAGCAATAGCATCTAGTGCTGGTTGTACATCTGCATTAGAAGCTCCACCAGTAAACTTAACACCTACGCCAGCAAACACAAAGCCACCAGAACCATCTACTATATCGCAATATAATTCATTACCCCAAGAACCTTTGCTTTTAGCAGTTAATGTAATTGTACCTGTAGTGTTGCTAGCTGTAACTGGGAAGCCTAGAGTAGCATTTACTGCTGCTGCTAGTTTATCACCTGCAGTAGTTGTTGTATCTGTAGCTATTAAGCTAAATTTGTTAGATTTAATGTTGTTAATAACTATTTGGTATTCTGCTGTTTGCGTTTGCGTACCAGTAATAATAACATCATTTGTAGCTGCTACACCTGCACCATTTTCTTGCAAGCCATAAAAATATACTGGAACACTAGCATTAGTTAAGCCATGTATTGCTTTAGCTGCTAAATGTAGAGGTGAACCGTTACCGTATTTATTAGCTACTAATGCTGCTGTGTTTATTTTAACCGCTTCACTAGTATATGCGATACCTGTGTTACCTTGACCTATAACATATATAGACTGTGGCAACAAAGGGCTGTTTATCTGATTGCCTGTTGTAAACTCTGTCTTAATGCCAACTTGTGCAACTGTGGCATTGCTTGATACTGCTGTAACCATGTTATGTATCTATAGTTAAATTAATAATCTTGTTGTTATAGTCTAGCTCTATATTAAAGCCTTGTAAATTATTTGTGTTAGAAAGTAAAGGTTTTTCTCTTGCTTTTATTTCTAAATCTAAAGAGCAACCTATATTTTTATCTACACTGTTGTACTCCTGCACTTGTCCTACCTCATAATTGGCAATTTTAACTCTATGCACTAAATCTAGTTGTAAAGGTGGGTGCATATTAGCATAGTAAGTCATAATCTGACTAATGATAAATATTAACTCTTGCATCTTATCTGTTGCCAGTTTTGTTGCTTCATCACCTGTTGTAATATTTGTAGCTGCTCTAGTAACTAATTGTAATCTATAAGTATAAATTGCTTCTTGTGTGCCATCACTTAACAAGTCATCAAGAGTAGCATTTGTGAATAGTATATTTATTAAGGCTTTTTGATTCGTGCTGTCTTCTAGGTATTTCTGATATATGCCGTGGTTATTAAGGTATATATCAACATTAAATTTATCTTTGTTCTGGTATGAATTATATTGATTGTCAAATTCTGCTTTTAATAAAGCTCCTAGCTGTTGCGTTATTAGCTGTGCAGTAGATTGCCCTGTGATTTCTTTATCTATTAACTCAAGTGTCATATCTGGTTGCACTCCATTTATACAGCCCTAGAGTTTCGTCTGGCATCTGGCTATCTAATAAATAAGTATTGCCGCTCCAGCTTACAATGCTTACACCTGATAATAATGTTAAGCCTTTATCTGCTAACTCTTGTTTTAAAAAAGATATAGTAATAGATTCACTAGCTATTATTTGCCCTGTATCTGGGTCTAATGAAGCCCCTATATGGCTTTTTAATACGCTAACTTGCACCTGTGCAGAATCTTTATCAACCTGTGCATTTACAAGCTCCATATCTGCTTTTATAGCATTGTTTAAGTCATTGTTGGCTATATCTACTAATGCCATGATTTAATAAAAAAAAGAGCTGTTTAGCTCTCTTCTTTTTTGCTAGCTTTTTTAACTTCTATTAATTTGTCTTTAATTAATAGTTTAAAAGATGCTTGATTGTTAAAATCTGATTCTGATATTACAGCACCTTTGAGTTTTATCCCTGCATCTGTCTTGATACTAGATACTTTAACAATATACATGATTATTTTTTAATTGCACCTGTTGCCAACCAATGCTTAAAAGAGTGTTCGGTAAAATCACTAGGTTTCACTTCCTGCCCTTTTTTAAAGCCAAGCATAGAAATAGCAAGAGTATATTTCACCTCTTGCCTTTTTGTTTCTTTTTTAGCGTCTTTCTTAGCTGCCATATTAACCAACAGTTAAGCAACCAAACCCTTTAGATTTTGCTACTAACAAAGCAGAACAATCTAATGCTATTTCTAACCCTGTTTTATATTTGTCAACTGTAGCAATTTGGTTAATTTGTAGGTTATTTTCTACGTTAATACCGCCAGATAACAAGTTTACTAAGCTAGCGTTGCTTGCATCTACATCAAATCTAGCAAGGCTACCAAAATATTGCTCAAAACGGTTGTCGTCTGATACTAATATAACCTGATTGTCAGGGATGAAAGGAGTTTGTACGCCTGCATTGTTAGTGTAGTATGCAGATTCTACCCATACTTTAACACGCTTACCATTAATTAATACATCACCAAAATAGTTAGCACTAGAAGCAGTGTTTGCTGGCAAAGAAATAGAGCCTAACTCAATTCTACGAGTTTCCAAAGCATCTTTAACACTTGAACGGCTGATAAACTTGTCAAAAGTAGCATCGTTCATAATGATGTTATCAATAGACTTCATGCCGTTAATTTTGATTGTTTTAGCTAACGCTGTTAAATCAGCAATAGGAGTAGCTGCGTTGTCAGTCCATAATACTGGTGCGGTTGTAAAGTGGTTTGCATCGCTGCTTGGAATGTAAACAGCACCTTCAAAATTAGCACTATCAGATACACCACCTGTAGTTAAAATTTCTACAGCTTGCAAGTCTAAATCTGTTACTATTTTATTAGCAACTTTGCTAGCTTCTGGCACTACTACGTTACTTACAAAGTCAGGAACTAATGATACTTGTTCTGGAGTTAAAATATCGTTACTGCCACCGAATTGTTTTTCTTGAACACTAGAAGCAGATACCTTAAATTCCTCTTTATAATTTGCTGGTTTAACAGTCTTAGTAACATAAGAACCAACAGTATTTTGAGAATAACCGCTGTCTGAATTTTTACGCTCGGCAACTTTCTGCAACATTAATTGAGTGTCATACTCAACAACGCCAGCTTGCCCTATATTTTTATTTACGTTAAAAAATGAACGTGCAATAGTACGCTCTTGTAATACTTCGCTATAAGCAGTATCTAAAAGTTTTCTAGTCATTATATTTATCCGTTAAAATTAAAAGCCTGTAGTATTTTTAGCGTAAGATTGTGCATATATACCCATCTTTGCCAATTCATCTACTATTGCAGCATCAACATTACTAGCGTTGCCGTCTGCGGCAATTATTAACAAGTCTTTGTCAACTTGTCCTGCAATCATTACAGATACATTATAATCTTGTTCTGCACTTGCTACCAATTCTGCACTTAAAACACTATTTATAATGCCGTTACCGCTAGTAGTACCACCTTTTACAAACGGTACTAACTTTAGAGTTGAAGTATCTCTAGCTAGCAATGTACCAGCTGGGTAAGTTTTAATTGTTGCTGTTAAAATTTCATCTCTTGGCTCTAAGTTGCTAAGAATAACTTTAGATAAAGTAGTTGTAGTCATATTTTTACGCTCCTATTGTTTCTAATGCTTTTTTCATTTCTGCATTTGCAGTTTCTAAATCTTGTTCTTGAGTGTCTGACACTGCTACGGCTTCTACGTCTTCATGTCTCATTTTAGCCGCCAAGTTTCTTTGTTGCTCCTCTAGCATAGCCTCCATACAATCTTGAACAGATAAACCCTCTTTTATGGCGTTTGCTGCTGCTTCTGGGGCGTTGTACTTAGCTGCAAACTCAGTTAATGTTGCAACTCTTTCACGCTCTGCAACTATGCCTGCTTGATAAGATTCTGCTTTTATTTGTTCAACATCAACACTAGCAACTTGTTCAACTTGTGCCTCTGGCTCTTTAGGTTTTCCAAACATATCAGGAGTATAAATTTCTTTAATCATGCCCTTTTTAAGAGCTTCTAATGCAGTAATTGTAGCACCTTTGCCAAAGTCTGCAATAATTTTCTCACTTGTCAAGTCTAAACTTCTGCTAATATGATTTATAAAGTATTTTTCTACAGCATCTATTTTAGATTGATATTGTTCTGGGTGTTGTTCTGGGTCTGCATTTTTAAGGAGTGCATTGCTTGAACGCATAACCATCATTTTTTCGTCTGGCTTTTTATAAAAAATAATAACACCTATACTGCCTATGTTTGTTAGGTCGTGTCTAGCAATTATGCCCTCGCTTGCTTGGCTAGCTAATAAGTATGCACCGCTACAACAATTATTTGATACATAAGCTGTAACTGGCTTTTTGCTAGAATAGATTGCATCGCTTGCACTCCATAAGCTGTCGTTGACTGTGCCACCACCTGAATTTACATCTAATGCTATTTGCTCTATTGTGTCGTCAGTATTGGCTAGCTCTACTGCTTCTATAATATCCTCATAACTTGTAGCAACCACTCCCATAATTTGTTGCATCAAGTTAGGAGTAAATCCAAGCGTACCTTTAACAGATATAATTGCCGTGTTGCCTTGCACGGTTAAAATGTTGGTTTTAACAGCGGTATCTAGCAATGTTTTATCTACTGCACTGATTTCTTTAGCTAGTGAAATAGTGCTCTCATCTATAGCCCATATTTTATTGCTCATTGATACCCTCTATATTTTGTTGTGGTTGTTCTTGCTCGTCTGTAACAAGCCCTAATTCTTCTAGTTTTTTATTTTCTTCTGCTTGTTTAGCTATATTGCTTTCAAAGCTACCGTTGTTTAATCTATTAGTTGCTTGCTCTCTTGTGATTAATTTGTTTTCTATCTGGTCTACAAGTGCAGCGGTTGTTTTCTTTAAGTCGCTTGTTTGAATTACCTTACCTATCCAATCACAAACACAATAGCTATAAAATGCTAGTCCATTTCTTTCTGTGAATGCTTTTACAATATCATTACTTGTAGATAATGAATTATTGACAGCTAAACCAAGGATAAAAGAGCTGTACACATGGTTATAATGTTGGTTTATCAATGCTGTTCTTTTTGCTTCTATAACTGCATTAAATTGATTATTAGTTGCTTGTGTGGCGTTAAAACTTTGGTCGTATTCCATTCCAAACACGTTTGGCGGTACTTCTAAGGCGTATGCACATATTTTAATCTGTGCTTGCTGGTAGCTAATAAAGTCAGTACCCATTGATTCCTGCTTTATCTGCATTATCTCCTCACCAGCGTTTAAGCCAGTTACTACAGTGCTATCTAGGATACTATGCTCTTTAAAGTTTACATCATTGTCATTGTCTGTTGTGGTTAGCTTTTTATCATTAATACGCCCTGCTGCTTCTGCAAGTGGATTGTAGTCTGGCAAGCTATTGCTTTCTACCATGCTCTTTTTAACGAAAGCAGCTATTTGTGATGATAGTAAGCCTTTTTTGATATTAGCTTTGCTAAGTTTATCTACATCTTTTAAAAATTCATAAACTACAGATAAAGGCGGATATCCTCTTACACCGTTTACACGTCTTGTCCTGTGTCCATACACTAACCATGCTGTACGCTTCATACCACTTACACGACCGTATGCACTTATTTTTTTAACTGTACCATTTGCGGCCGTTACCCAGTATGCGACCTGTTTGCCAAATTTATTAATTTGTACGCCATCTTGCATATAGTGTCCGTCTGGCAAATTGGCGTTTAGTGGATTGGTTAGTTTATCTGTACTAATAACTTGTATTACTGGTAAATTATTTTGCTTGCTTGCATGTGCTACAACAAGTACATCACCATAGACTAGAGATAATTGGTATATTTGTGCTTGCAACTCGCTCCAGTTCCTTTGCTGTGAATAATCACACAAGTAGGGATTATCAGCCCATAATTTAAAGTTTTTTTCTATAACTTTGCTGTCTTCTAAGCTATCAGTAATTGCTTGCAATATTAAGCCAGTATTAACAACACTAGCAACTAATCTATCAACTATTGTTGCTGCTATGCCGTTCTGCATGTATAGAGTTCTAGCTCCATAGGCTAAATTAGCCCATCTACTATAGTCTAAACTTGTATTGCTTGCGTTAGCTGTGTTTACTGTGTCGTTATCAAAAAGTCGTAATTGAAAAGCTGCGGTAAAATCATTGCTATAGCCTACATTACTACTGCCAGAATTATATGCTTGTATTTGCGGTTGTACGGCTTCTTGTATTGGCGTATCTGCTTGTTTAATCCAGTTGCTTATAGTTCCATTAGATACATTATATTTTTCTGCTAACTTTCTAGCACTTGTAGTAGCCGATTCTGCTACTACTTTTTCTTTAAATTCTTGTGTATAAGGCATTATAAAGCTACTCCAATTTTAGCTAAATCTGGATTTAGATTGTTATCAATCGCTTTTAGTTGTGATAGATAATGTGTTTCTAATTTGTGCAAATTATCAATATCTAGCTTAGTTACAGATTGCCTACTTTGTCCGTCGTCTATCTGGTAACTTTCAACGCCTCCAGTCAACAATGCAGATATAGCACTTCTTACTTGCGTTAGTTGTGTTTCTATTTGTGTTTTTTGCTCGCTCCAAAATGTACTACTAGTCATTATTAAAAGTTTGTTGCTCAATTATAGGGAATAATTTCTGCCAGAAATAAACAAGGTCAAATTCTGGTAAGTCTGTGTATTTTTTAGCATAATCATTGTAATATACCTGTGCGATAAACTCAATAGCACAGTAATTATACACTAAACCATCAAATAATTCATTATCTCCTGTCCTGTGCCATTTATAACCGATAATTTTTCCAGTGACTTTATCTACAACTTCTTGCTTACTCTCGTTTGTCAACTCTTTAAGTTGTTGTGTAGATATTGTGTTGTATGTGTTAAAGTGTCCATCTGGCATAGTTTCGCCCTGTTGCCAAGCATATTGTAACTTTCCATGAATTAAATCTTTATAATTATCAGTGTATATAATTATCTGTCTGTAACCTGCTAAGTTTTTAGTACCGTATTTAAAATTTACTTGCTTAATCTTTCCGCTACTTTCACCTTTAATTAGCTGTATTTTCTTTTTGATATTTTCTGGAGCATTACTAGCTGCTGTGGCTACCGTGTACTGCTTGTATCCTGTATCAATAAAAATAGCTGCCACTGTAACTGGGTCTTGTTCATCTATCCCTGTATACTGCTTGCTCATCAGCTCCCACAAGTCTAACCATGATTTATCATCTGCATGTATACACTTGCCCTTAATTCTTGTGTAATCTAGTAGAAAGCATCTACCTGCTGCCCATCCAGTTATTATTACAGCTAAATTATCTGCGTGAACGTCTACCGCTGCTGTGATTAATCTTATCTTTTGCCCTGTGTGCTTTTCTGCGTATGCTTGCGGTAATACGTATCTAGCATAATTTCTTTTGTGTTGTGATATTACATTAAGCTGTAATTTTTCTCTTACTTCTCGGAATGGTACGCCTAAATTATTATTGTAAAATACTTGTAGTTTATCAATATCTTTTGGCTTGTTTGTGTAAATATCCCAGCATTGCAACCAATCATAGCAAATATCCTCCCAACTTTTAAAACTTGCTGGAGAATATAAACCGCTTATCTGGTAACTAACCGCTCCTTGCTTTTGCGGTTCTGCCGTTGGCATCCATTTACCACGTGCTAGCATCTCTGTTTTGTGGTAGTTCTTGTGTGGATGTTGGCAAGCTCTACACAAATATTCTACGCTATCATAATCTAAATTGCCGTTTTCTAGAGTTTTGAAAGTTAAGCCATAAATCTCTCCTGTTTCTTTGTGTACCTTATTAAATACTAAATCTTGATACTCTCCGCACTCTAAACAAGGTACTACATATTTGCGTTGGTCGCCCACCAAATACGCTTTGTATATCTGGCTAGTTTCCTCTATAAGTGGCGTACTGATATACAATATTTTTTTATTTGCTCCAAAAGTTGTTGTACGTGCTACAGCTAGAGCAACTGGGTCGCCATCTTTACCAACTTTATCTGGGTAACTATCTGTTTCATCTAGTAACAAATATTTAATTGGCAATGAACGCAAACTAGAGCCACTGTTACTACCTATAGCTTTTAAATAGCCACCGCCTACCCACTCCATTTGTTTACTAGTTGCACCGCTTTTTTTGTTCTTGCTAAAGAAATCACTAGAGATAATCCTATGCTCCATCTTTGAATCTAGAATCATTGGCTTAATAAATTTATCCATCCGCTCTTTTGCAAGGTCGTCTGTAGCTGTAACCATTAGCATACTTGCATTGCTTATATGCTCTATGCTATAACCGATAAAGTTTTCTAGAATGCCTGTGGTTGCTCCAAGCTGCACACCTTTCATTAATGCTACTTCTTGCGTGTCGCTGTTAATACTTAGATTATCTGCAATTTCTTTTAAGTAAGGTACAACGCTATAATCATACAAACTATTGGCTCTATTGCTTGTTGCTCCTAATATTCTATTGTTAGCACTCCATGCACTAACAGATAATGTAACTTTGTTATCTTTAAAATTGCGTGTTACTTTGTCTAGCCTGTCTAGGTCGTATTCATCAAAAATAATAGCGACTTTATATTTACCTAACTCCTCTGATTCTACTGGTTGTGTTTCTAAGTTTGATTGCTCAAAGTCTAGCAAGTGAATAGATTGCTTTTTATGTTTGCAATACTCAAACCAGCAATAAATAATTAAGTTGTCAATGTTCTGGTTTTTCTGTAGCTCGTTGTTTACCTCCTCTGGTGTTTTGCTTTTTAAATTGTGGTAAGCACTTTGTAGTTCTAACTCTAATTTATGTGAAACAATTAAATCTATTATCTTTTTAGCGTTGTTAATATCTTGTGGTTCTGTCCCTTTACCTAAGCAATTAACCAGTAAGTAATATAATGTTCTGTAAAAACTGGCTTGTTCATAAGTTAAGGTAGGCAGTTTAGCGGTTAACCCTAAACCAGATAAATCTACTTTTAGTTTATTTTCTGCCATTTTGTAATAATTCTAATAATTTATTTTTACTTACCGTTTAGGCAACCAATAATAAATTGTTGTATAGCATAGGTTTTATAAAAAGCGTATTTTGCAATATTATTTACTTCTAGCATCTTCTATCACTTTTTTAATTTTAGTTTTAGTTGTTTTTATGAATCTTGAATATTCTGCTTGGACTTTATCAATAAAAAGTATCTGCTTTTGTTTGCTCGCATCTGTAAGTAATGCCATTTGTTGACATGCATAATTCATGCCATCGTTTAATATTAAATCTGCTAGCGTGTCAATGTAGCCAGTAATTATTTTATCAAGCACATCCACATCTATTAATTGCCCTCTTTGCTTGTGTACTTGGTTTGTTAGCTTTTGCACTTCCAGAACTTCCTTTAAGCACTGCATTTCATGTGAAAATTCATGCGTACTGCCAAACTGCTCTATAATCTCTTTAAGTGTTAAATGCCCTACAGCATCTATTTTTTTGGCAGTATAGATAGAAATATTGTCTAAATTGTTTTTATGCGTTTGTTGCCCTTGTAGCTCTACCTCTCCAATTGTTTCAAGAATGATACAATCAGGCTTGCACGCCTCTACAAACTCGCTATAACTTTGCTTGAGGCTTTGCTCTTTGGTTTTATAGTAGTTTTTGAACAATGCATGGCTTATATCTATGTATTTTCTTTTGCCACGCAATTTAACAGCATCTTTTAGCTTTGTATCTGCAAGTTTAGCTCCACCTTGCCTGCTAATGCTTAATGTATTATAAAGATGCGACAATGCGAGTAATATCATCTTAATAGTAATGTTTTAGTTGACATTTTGTAATTTGGTTGACAGTAGTTGACATTTAACAACAAGTCAACAATAACAAGACTTTTTAATGCTATGAACCCTTTATTTTATAGGTTTTTTATTATTTTGAATGTCAACCAAGCAAAAAGTGGTGAGATTTTTAAAAGACCGGAGTCGGCATATAAAC
>WLWE01002066.1_pt1 | contig 13531 bp, 15 predicted proteins | sample 6718301 | NCBI WGS metagenome assembly WLWE01 (sample SAMN12718691, study PRJNA515312) | sponge metagenome | isolation source: marine sponge | host: Mycale hentscheli | place: New Zealand: South Island, Marlborough, Capsize Point | collected 2003-05-01 | reverse complement strand
TAAACCGAAATATGAAACAGCAAATAATATTGAATCATCATCACTAAGATTCTTTTCTTTTAAATTTTGAACTGCTACCCAGAATTTTTTTTTTATAAATTTTAAATTACAACCCCCTCTGAGACCTTGAATGATTATCCTATTAGCAGAACTTTTTATTGAATTTAAATCATTACTTTCAAACGATGGTAATGATTGAATTAATTTACCATTTAAATAAAAACTAATTGAACCTTGTGATCCTTCGTGTATCATGTTACAATATTAATACTAATTTATTTTTTAAATCAAATTTTATTTACTTAAACAATGAAAATATGGAATATTACGAGATCCATTAGGATAATTTTCTGAATCATCTTCAAATTTTGATGTATTCCATTTCACTAGATGTTGATATCTTGATTTATGCTCTTCGCGAAGATATTGAATTAATTGTGGTCTAGTTAATATTTGACGATTATCACCTTGAACAGGAATAAATGAGCGACGACCCCATTTTTTTAAATCTTCATAGATATCTTTAATTGATGTATGACATCTTTGTCCAGGATGTAATAATTGTTCTGGTAGCCATTGGTAGTTATCATCAAAGAATGTGATTGTGTTAGTAATTTGTTCATCGGTGTAATCAGGTTTTGAATCTTCTGATTCTGTTTCTTCTTCAAACAGAGCTTCAACAAAAGGTTTATCAACAATTCGTTTTTTCAAATCAACAATTATTTGTCTTTTCTTTTGAATCTTTAATTCTAATTTTTCAATTTGTTCATCTCTGTCAAAGATCATACTATCCCTTTCTAGGATCATTTGTTCAAGCTGAGCAAAAGTGTAATTTTTGAAACATGACATTTTAGTGTATTTATAAATAAAATTTAACACTATTTTTTTAAGTAGTTTAATAAAATAGTGGATAGAAAAAATCAAATTTAAACTATTGAAAGGATAGAAAAGATAGGGAAATGATACTATTCTTGTTGTGTATCACATTCATTAAATAATTTGTCTTGTAAATTTTTAATCATTTGATCTTTTTGATTTAATTCATGTTGATATTTATCTTCTAGGAATTCAATTCTGGTATATGATTTATCGCATTCATTTCTCAAATCATTAATTTTCTCCCTGTATTGATCTTCTAGATCTTGTAGTTCTTCCTTATGTTCATCAGTAGTAATATATCCCTTACCTTCTTTGATGTTTTCTATTTGTTGTTCTAGTTCTTGTTGATCTTCAACATATCCATTTAATAATGTTTTTAATGATTTCATTCTATAACGAGGACCACTATCTGTTTCTTCTGGTTTCAATGCTGATACAAATACATTAATTAATGTTTCAGATAAAATACTAATCATTCCATCAGATTTGTATTCTCTACCAGATGCCCTTGATATTTGAGATCTGAAATATTCAGCCTTCTCTTTTGTCATCTTATCATTCAATAACATTAATAAAATGGAAGCATCTACTTTCGTCATGGGTTTATCGTGAAGATATTTAGTTTTACAATAGTGACAGAAGGATTCAAGATCATGAAGATTTTTCTTTTGTTGCGATGCAACCACCTGATTTGCTTTGCCACTCATATATTACATTAAATATTTGTTTTTAAATAGTTTAAAAATCTAGAAAATTAAACACTAATATTAAGGGTTTATTAAAACAATGTTAAATAATGTTATTTTAGTGTAAAAAGAATCAAAATAGTGGTAGTAATCCAAGGAATTGATATGGCCGGTATAAAAGTGTTTAGGATCCCCCCCCCTATAGGGGGTTTTGAAAACGAAATACAAACTATTGGATTAATACCACTATTTGAAACTTTTTTGAACTATTTTGACATTTTTGAATATCCTGATAAATCCTTTAAATGATTCATAATTTTGATATAATCATTCTCAGGAATTTTCAATTTGTTATCGTACATAATTTCACTAATTGATAGCAGATGTAATTGTTCTCTTGATTTAGATTTGACTATTCTAGCAGGTTTAGAAGATATCTTTTTAAATTTTGAATTACGTTCAAGACAATCATTTAAATAATTTGAATAGGATTGATTTCTGTCCATTTGAATAAGATATCAAATATTTAATTTTTGGAATTCGGACTAAAATCAAAAACATCCTTTTCTTTAACTTCTTTGTCTTTTTCAATGCTACCCTCTACATCTATGAGTTTCCCTACTAAATTTATTTTTCCAACTGTTGCTCTTCCCGTGTCAGCAACACCACTTTTCATTTTAAATTTTTTAGGTTTTGATTTTGATTTAGAAGATATCTTTTTAGGCATCACTATTTATAATTTTAATAAATTAAATTATTTTGATTAATCATATTATAAATAATGAGTTTACTAATTACCTCGTCTTTACAATCAGAGTCATCAAATCAGGCCAATCAGTATCGGAACAATATTAGAAATCCATTGATTATTAAAAAGGATTCTCAAATAGCAGTTGAATCTGTTAAAATTGAAAGATCTGATTTGTTAGATTTTGAAAATGCCCTCAATACATTCTTTTGGTTTGGTGAAAGATTAGAAACAGGTGATTCTTATGATGAAGCAATATCATACATGATTCCTCAAAGGAATGAAATAAAAAATTCATTATCACCATTAGATTTTGCAGAAGAATTTAAAAACAATGTATTAAGACCGGCGTATTCATTACATCCTGAACTAAAATCTAATGCTAGTTTTGAAATGAATCCTACTTTTACAGCCACAGGGGCATTTAATGGTTTTCAATACAAGATTCCTCAATTTGGTGCTGATGCCACTTCCATCGTTCCTCCCGATGATACAACTCTTCAATTCACACTGGGATCAGCAACATATAGTAGTGGGGTAATTGAATCAACAGATAATGATACACATGTTCAATTACAACCATCATACGACCAAGGAGGTCCATTATCTCTTCACAATGGTTCTCTAACCTTTTCAAATATCCTTGTCAATGATACATTTGTTTGTGGTTTAGCAAGACCAATAATTGATGATGATGATGATGATCCATTTCAATATTTTTCAGGATTCAAACCCCCTTATGGCTTAGGTGATTTAGATAGTGATTTTTATGATTATGCTGTTGAAATATCAGATGATAATGGTATCCGTGCATATCACGCTGTTCCTCTTATTCAAGAAGGGGCAGGAACTAACCAAGAAGCACCTACCCAATTAGCAATGCGTGAAATTGTTTATTATCAAAAAAATAATGAAAAGTTCGCTGCTAATAACGGATCCAATTCAGCCTTTGCAACAGGAACACCAATCCCATCGGCATCTCTTGGTGATATTACATTTGAAGCAACAGGTGAAAAAATGAAGATATCTGTATCAGGTAAAACACTCGTAGAAGTTGTCAAAGTTAATGCCTCAACAAAAGGACAAATACCGAAACCCATTGGTCAAACCTGTTGGAAGATGTATCCTACTGTTTCCTTGGCAGTTGATGGCGATAGTTGCGATATTACAAATTATTCTACTAGAACAAGCACAGATCTCCATGATAATATTCCTGAAAACAATTGGGTTTCAAAATGTTTATTTGAACATGCTACATCAGTAACCAATGATGATGGCACAATTACCGATTTTGATACAGAACCACCGTGGTTAAATGCGGCAGGATGGCCTACACTAGTTGATTTTAAGGACTGTTACCAACCATATCAACCATTAGATGATGCTTTACCAGATGCTTTTTATCGTGGTAGTACCCTCAGAGATTACAAAGGTCTTCAAAATAATAATATTGAGGATTATGAAAATATCTTTATTATGGGAAAAAGTGATAGATATGTTAAGGCACCATTATATGTTGATGATCCCAATTCCGCTAGATCATTAGGTTTTCGTGGTTCAGCAATTAATAGTGATTCAGGAATAACACATGGTGGAGGATATCATGGAGCATCATTTGTATCGGCAAATACTCCTGAAACCACATCATCACAAAGCACATTTATTAGAGTCCCTACATTCACCCACGAAACATATAATTTTGCCACAGGTAATCCTTCAAAAATATTATTTCAATTACCGAAGTTTGATAATTCTGGCAATCAATCGGGTGGTCTTTATTATCAAAACAATGATAAATTTTTTATTGATTTGAATAACACCACAGATATAAGAGTCACTGATTTAGATGTTCACTTTGTTCGTAAATCTGAAAAATTTGTAAATGATTTAACAGGATCATCAGAAGTTGTATTTTGTGTAAGAGAAAAACCTAGGATGTAAATTCCTCCTGATCATTCTCCCATCGCCTCACAAACATAAATAAATTAACATCCCATTCAATACCATTAGAAAATGTATCAGCATATAATTCCAATTCATCTAGGAGAAACTCCATCATAAGTTTTGTTTTTTCAATAGCAATTTTTGTATTTCTTTCTTCTTCGTATGTATCAAAAATTTTCAATTGTAAATCCAAAGGTAGTTCTTTAAATAGTTCCATTTCTATCTTTTATTCTATCTTTATATCTTTTTAAATTTTTTTATTTTTCTTATTATAACGAACATAATGAGTAATGTCCTTCCAATCATTGAAATGCCAGTTTCCGAACCAGAACCATCACAACCTCCTATGCTAGAAAACCCTGATGGTGATAAAGATTTGATTGATAAAATTCAAGATTCAATTGAATATAAATCAGATGATGAAGAAGATATCATTAACATTGAACCCCGTGACATACCTAATGAAGAAGATGTCTTTACAAATCCTCCATCAATTAAACCAATAATTCAAGATGAAGCACCATCAGAATTTGAACCTGCTAAAAAAGGAAAACGTAAATATGTTAGGAAGGCCCCTATGTCAGAAAAGCAAAAGGCTCATTTAGAAAGGATTAGAAAAATAGCAGCTGAAAAAAAGGCAATCAAAAAAAAAGAAAAAGAAGAACAGAAGGCACAAGATAAATTATTATTACAACAAAAGAAACAGGAAGAACAGGAAAAAAAAGAAGAAGAAAAAAGAATAAAAGAAGAAAAGAAAATACAAGATGCTGTAAATAAACGATTAGAAAAACAAAATAAACCCGATATTCCTCCTCAAACCCCACAAAATTTTTTTACCAAAGAGGACATGGAACAAGCAATGTTATCAGCTATTACTTCTTATGATGCTGTTCGTAAAAAACAGAAAGCAGAAAAAAAAGTTAGAATTGAAAAAGAAGCAAGAGAATCTCAAATGAGAAGAACATTAGAAAATGCTATTCGTCCTCCTCAGGTTCAAAATGACCCATGGAGAAATTTATTCACATAAATAAAAAATAAATCTAATTATTAATAAATAATGGAATCTAAACCACCACAAATCTTCCCAGTTAAAGATCCGCCAAAAGAAAAACCTCGTAAATACGTTCATCCTAACCTGCCAGAACTACCATGTATTATGACTCTTGTAATGCCGACAAAATCAGGAAAGAGTACCATTTTATCTAACCTGCTCTTACGAGATGAATTTTATAAAGATGTCATGGATAATGTTACAATCATGTCAAATACAATTGATCAAGATGTTACATCTAGATTTCTTCGTAAAGCTTGTGATTGTTATACAGGATATGATGATAATGTATTAGCAGGATTAATTGAAAATCAGAAACAATTTGACGATGATTCTAGACCATTCATTGGAATGATTTTTGATGATATCTTAGGTTCTGTTAAAAGGAATAGTTATTTAAATCATTTAGTTACAAGATCAAGACATTATGGTGTTGGTCTCTTAGCAATTAGTGTTCAGAGTTTTAAAGCCGTCGGGCCGACTATTCGCAATAATTGTAATGCCTTTATTTGTTGTAATCTTCAAAACATGTCTGAATTAGATAAGATATCACAAGAATACAGCGGAATGTACGGCGGCGACGAAAAATTTAGAAAAATATATTCAAAAGCAACAGAACAAAGATATGATTTTTTGTATTTAGATTTACAATCAAATCCTGCCCGTGCCTTCCGTAATTTTGAGGAACAATTAGCAGAAGGACCTAATTTATTATTTGATGGACCTGTTGCAGATAATATCCCTGAATAATTATCGTTTAGCACAAAGGTGTTTGTGAAATACATTCCAATGTGTATATGAGCCCCAGATCTTCCAATATTCTTTCCTTTCATCATCTGTTAATTCTTCCCATTGTTTTGATTTCATTTTATTGTGGTAAATTGTATCACAAAAATTAATTGTATTTTTTGAATTTTTTGGAGATATCTTTAAAGCATTACCAAAATGTTGCCTGTTACAAATAAAAACTCTTTCACTCCAACCGTGTGTTTGAATGTATGGATCAGGAAACATATCTCCAAAACCTTGAAACCAGTGATGATTATTTTCCAATGATAATTGTTTATGTGGGAAATTTAATAATTTGATATCCTTACTTATCATATGAATTAATATTTCACCAAGATTCATTTGATCAACAACAGCATCATCTTGAATTACGAATAAATAATCTGCATCACTACGATCACAAATAAATTCCATAGATCTTCTGAAATATTGATTTGTTTCAAAATCCATAATACAAAAATCAGGATATTGTTTTGCCAGATTCATTTTATACCAATTATAATTTTGAATAAATCCAATAAATTTATTATCAGGTGGTCCATCTAATAGAATGTATTTTTTTTGGAAGATATCTTTGTAAGGCATAACACTGTTAATAACCTTATGAATCATGTTTTCATCTTTTATGATAGCACCACAAACAACTAAATCAATACTCATTTATTAATTAACAGAAAAAAAATAAAATAATTATTATTTCATATAAAATTAAATGAGTCTTTATGGATATTCTGATGCGTTGTCGCAAGGAAGTGCTTACAATGCTCGCATGCATAATTACAATGATGGTATAAAATTAAAGAATCAAGAAGCTATGGATCGCCATAAAAAATTGGTAGCAGATCAAAAAGGAAAAGTGGCAGATGATGCTCTGAAACAAAAGGAGGATGGAGCGGAATATGCTGTTATGGATACAAAAGGAGTTATTAGTTCCGGGGTGGGTATTGGTGAAGCATATAGTGGTATAGCAGAAAAAGGAGTGGCTGGTTATATTACAGATGTAACCAGAGGAAGATTAAATACGATTTCAGATACTGCCCGTCGTGCTGTTTCAAAAAACCCAAAACCTGCTCCCAAAGCTCCAACATTAGAAGACACTGAAATCACACAAGATGCAGATGGTGATCCTGTTTTCACATCTTCTGCGGCGAATGCAACAAAAGATGCAGAAAATGTTGCTTCAACAACTGAGAGAGAAATAGAATCCTCGGGTATGGGAACCAAACTTATTAAAACGGGTCTGTCAAAGGTTGTTGGTGGTGCTGTTGGTGAAGCAGGTTTATCAGCAGTATCAGAAATTGGTGGAAAGGTTCTAGGAGATTTTAGTGGTGGAAAAGATATTGTGGAAAGTTTTTCCAATTTAGCAAATGGTAAAGGATTCTTTGCAGGTGATACCACGGCTGATAAATGGCAAGAGGCAGGTGCTGCTCTTGATCTAGTAGGAACAGTATTTCCTCCTGCGGAACTTGTTGGTGGTATAGCATCATTAGTTGGTGGTGCCATGGAGACATGGGATGATATTAAAGCTGATAGTGATAAAAAACACAAAGATGCGGCAACGATTCCTCCACCTAAACAAACTGCCGTAACTGTATCTCCTGCATTTAGCACGATGGGTCTGGTTGCCTCTGCTCCAATATCTGCCAAAACATCAATCACTGGATCATAATTTGTTTTTAGAATTAGTTAAATTAAATTTTTTTAATTATTATTATTATAAAATAATATGAGTTCCTTTTTCGCAAGCTCTGATAAAATAAAAGTTGGACAAACCTCGGTCTCCGTACCGGCTGAAAATGGTTTAGATTACCGTCCTGGTGGCAAGATTGATATTTACATTCCTCCCACTTCAAAATTTGTTGATTTATCTCAATCCAAATTAAAATTCAATGTATCTCTTGCATTACCCACAGGTGACAATAACAAAATGAGATTACAATTGGATCCAAAGACCGGATTACATAGTTTAATCAGATCCATTCGTGTATTTTCTGGTCGTAAAACAATTTTGCTAGAAGAGATTGAAGGTTATGATATTTTAACTGCTCTCCGATTTGATTATGAAACTAATGAAAATCTCAAATCCAAAAGGGCATTAACCGAGGGTGCTGTTCAATATGATCCTGCCTGCCGTAGTACTCGTGGTTCACTAAAAACTCTTGGTGGTAATTGTTTATCTAATCCTTATTTTGCTAAGGTTCCAACGGTTAATCCAACACTAAGCACCCCCTTTGCAACAACTGATCCTGATTATGATTTCCATGTTGCCAAAGGTGAACTCCATCTCAACACGGGTCTCTTCCGTAATGAAGCTGTTTTCCCTTCACTTTTAACGGATGGTCTATTTGTAGAAATTCTTTTACAAGATTCTAAAAAAGTATTCAGAGGATTAGATTCTGTTAATCGTAATAGAAGACTTCATTTAAATCCTGTTATTCATTCTCTCAATGGTTCTGATACTGATTCTGCTTCATGGCTAAATGGTTCGGTATCAAACAAAATATTTTTATCTCGTGACAATAATCAAACCAGTACTCAGGTATGTCCATTTGTTGTTGGTCAAAAAATTACCGTTGTCAGTGATGCTGATACATTAGTAGTGAATGGTAGTATAGGAACAATTGAACAAATTTCACAAGTAACAGGAACTAGTGTTGGAATGAGTAAAACTCTTCTAACTCTTTCGGCTAGTATCACAAACACCACTGGAACAGATATTAATCATAGATCAAATACATTTTTCTTTGCATCTAATACGGTTGAAAGTGACACATCATATGCTCCAACATACACATTGTCAGACGTTGAGATGTTAGTAGAACAGATAGAAGTTCCGCAAGGATATGAAGCATCCATGATGGGAATGATGAAGGAAGGTGGTACAATGAATTATGATTATCGTACATTTACCAATTACAGATTCTCACAATTAGCAGGTGACAATGTTGCCAATATTCGTCTTCCATTAATTGAATCTCGTGCCACATCTATCCTATGTGTGCCCACCGATGCCACATCATATAGTGCTGCCTCCATGATATCTTGTTCGGATACCTACATTGAATTTGTAGATAGTTATGATAGAACTACTCATTCTTCAAGAAGTGGTTTAGTCGGCATCTGTGATAATTTACAAGATTATCAATTTATCTATGATGGCAAGATCAATCCTTCCCGTAAGGTTGATACCTCCAAGATTGCTGATAAGAATTCCATTTCCCAACAGTGGTGCATAGAGGCAGAGAAGGCACTTGCCATGGCAGACATTGAACCACTTTCGTTTATGTCTTTCCGGGAAAACTTTTTTATCGGTCGCGCACTCACCCTTGGTAAGAATGCGGTGTATGATGCTCGTGGTAAAGATTTTAATTTACAAGTAGAATACACTGGTGCTGAACAAACTAAACCAAAATTATGGAACAACTATGTTGCCCACCTCCGTCGCCTAGAAATCAAAAATGGTGGATTATCTCTAATGCGTTAAATTGATACCTCACTTTTTGAAAGATAGATGTCTTTTAAATTTTAAATTATTAATAATTTTTTTTATAGTTATTATTCATATAAATAATAATCATGTCTGTTGTAAACCATAATATTGAAATAGTTCCCTCAAATGTACCTGCCAATGGATCCATCTCCTTCAAGGATGGCAATCCTGTTATCCAATTTATTATTGGTGAACAGGACAGATTACTTTTAGGTAACTCTGTAAGATTCTCTGGTAAATTCCGTGCCTTATTATCCAGTGCCTCTTCTTCGGTTAGTGATGTCTCTAACCTTGCAATGAGTGAAAAATTAGGTGTTTATTCGTGTATTGATACTCTCACCATCAAATCTCAAAGAACTGGTCAGACCATTGAATCAATTCGTCACTACAACAGATTCCTTTCCTCGTATCTACCTGTTACCACATCTGAACAAGATAACATGGGTCACACGTATGAAACGGCATTAACTCTTCCAAGTTATGCTGCTTTTCAAGAATCTGTTGTTAATATTCCATCGTCATCAAGCACTATGAATCATTTTTGTATGCCGTTACCATGTGGACTCCTAAATGGAGGAACCCCTATCCCACTTATGGCAGAGGCAGTTGGTGGTATTATTATTGAATTAAATCTGTCGCCGGACCAACAGGTGTTCCATACCCAGGGTGATGATGATAGTGCATCATATACTGAATCATTTTATGAATTCAAGGATGTATCCCTTGTTGCAGAAGTAATGGAACCGGATCAAGAGTCTGTTCAAAGGTTAAAATCTCAATCGTCAGGAACGTATGAATACAACAGTATCTCATCGTATTATCAAACGATTAATTCTGGTAATGGTATTATAAATTTCCAATTAGGTTTATCAAGAGTCTTAGGTGTATTTGCTAATATTGTCCCTGCTGCCCATATTAATAATCTGCAATTTGATGGTCTCTCAACTCTGTATCCTACAAATAGTGATGGTAAATCGGCCGATATCACCGAATTATTCTTCACACGTAATGGTACTAAATTCCCAATTGATTACAATATTAATACTCTCCAACAAAAGAATTCATCTAATACTGTCGCGGATACTCAAATTGTTGAAAACTATATGGATGCTGTTATGAAATTTGCTGATATCACAAGGACATCATTACGTCCTCAAAATGTTAGATTATCTGATGATGCCAGATTTGATAAAGATTTTGCATTTGGTGGTTGTGGATTCGGCCTAGGAGTTGCCATGGATAGTATCTCTGACCAAGGTGTGGACTTTTCTAGGGTTAACTTCGGAATTAACATGAGTTTGGATTTGACGACGGATTTTGCACAGGCATTCTTCGTGTTTGTCCATGCTAAAAATACTCTTGTCTTTGGACCGCAAGGTCTTCAAGTATTATCTTAATTAATTAAAAAATAAAATATATTATTTAATAAATGAGTTTAGCAAGAGAATCACAATTAAATCAAGATGTTAAATGTATTGAATATCATAAATATAAAAAGAATGGTTATTTTGTTGATATTGGTGCCTATGACGGTATAGATTTATCTAATACATTTACGTTGGAAACAGCATATGATTGGACAGGTATCTGTGTTGAACCAGTATTAAATAATTTTAAACAATGTGAAATAAATCGTCCAAATAGTATCTGTGTAAATAAATGTATTTATGATTCAAATGGAAAGGTACCTTTTGATGAAGTTAAAAATAATGGAGACGGTAAAGATATGTTATCAGGAATATGTGATGAAGATACCAAAACATGTAGTAAAGAATGTATTACATTTACAAAATTATTAGATGATAATAATGCTCCTAATATTATTGATTTTCTTAGTTTAGATACAGAAGGATCGGAATTAAAAATATTACAATCATTAGATCATGATAAATATACGATTAAATATTTGACTGTGGAACATAATTGTCATGTTGATTATCAAAAACAAATTCAAGATTTTTTGAAAAGTAAAGGATATGAATATCTAGAAACCAATCATTGGGATGATATCTTTATAAAAAATTAATTTTTTATTTATATTTTTTTTAATTGTTATCATTATAAATAAATATAATGATGTCTTCTGAATTAGGATCCACTGCTCCCGAAGATGCTACTCCTGTTGCCGATTCTATGGTTGAACGTGCCCCGGTTGCACCGAATGTCCCTGATCTCCTCCGTGTATCACCGATGGAGACAAGCACTGCCACGGATGTTGAAACCTCAATCCTTGATCCTGCCGTAAGTAGTGATTCGTTTTGTCGTTTTGTTTTCTTAAATAAAGGTATCCTTCACAGCCATTCAAAAGTAACTTTTGCTGTTAACGGTGATGCCTCAAAAAGATTTTTTCCTCTTGGTGTTGGTGTAGCTTCTCTAATCCAAAGGGCGGCTCTCAAAATTGGAACTAAAACCATTCAAGAAATTGATGGATACAATTACCTCACTGCATACAAATCATTGTTTATTTCCAATGAACATCAGTTAGAACGTGAACAAGTTCAATCTGGTCGTGTAATTTCTCATGAGTTCAGATATTCGGATCTTATAAATAATGTTGGTGGTCCCGATTGTAATACACAAGCAGACACATATGGATTATCCAATGGACGTGAATACAATGGTGTTGTTGGTGCTGACAAAGAATTAGGAATTCAAGATTGGGCTGATCTTAAAAATAAACCTGTTTTCCAAATTGCTCTTTCGGATTTGTTCCCAATGTTAAAACAGACTCAGCTCCCTCTTTATATGATGAAGGAACAGGTATCTGTTGAATTAACATTTGAACCAGTTGCCAGACATCGTATTTGTAATGGTCGTGCTGTCTCCACAGGAACTACGGCTCAGGTTATTGATACGACTCAATTAAAATTAATAGCTGATTACATTTATTATCCACAGGAAATGATGGATGCCTTCGCGGCTCAGAATAGCACAGTATCTATCACTCATTTTGATTATCGTCATAGTAAATTATCAATTTCTGCCACCTCAACCTCGGGAACAACACAAATTAGAAATCTAGGAGGAGCAGGTCGTATTGTTACTAAGGTCATCACTGGTGTTCAGGCAGATAGTGCTAATGATAATAGTATCCTCAATCAGTTCCATGCTATTTCCCCACAATCTACATATGAATTTGGTGAAGCTCCTGCGGCAGGAAAACAAAATGGTTCTCTCACGGTAAATGTCAAATATAATGATAGATTCCTTTATCCCATTGATGTTACAAATCCTGCCCGCCAGTTCCATAATACTGCTCAGGCAGAAGGTATGGTTCCGTTTGTAACTCGTGAAGAATTTTCGTCAGAAGGTGTTGCTCTTACTACTAGTGAATTTGAAAAATATCAACAGAATACAGGTGATGCAGGAGATGAAAGAGGTGTTCAAGGGAGATTCAATTGGCTTTCATATCGTCTCAACCGTAATGAAAGAATTAATTCCAGAGGTATTGAATACTTTTGGAAATATGAAGGTCTTTCCGAGGCTGGCTCATACACCCAAAGGACATGGCTAGAACTCGCAAAGGCAACAACCATCTCGGGCGGATATGCATCAACTGTTTTCATCTAAATAACATTTTCTAAATTAAATTTTTTTAAATTCATATAATATAAATATGAGTGGGACACCGTATTCACAAACAATATTATTAGATTGTAACAGGAGATCTTCTGTTGAATTCTCTGCATCTAATTTAGCTGATACCGATACAGCATTATGGACAAATCAAGTTGCCTCCGGTATCACATTAGATATTGGTGATACCATATCGGTCCAATCTGCACACATTGCTCAAAGGGGTGCTGGTGGAGATATCATTGAATTTGCTGGTAAAACTCTTGGTCAATATAATATTTCATATACCAAAACCACATCATCATCCTTTGTTGGATTTGATGTTATTGATATTGGATCTTCACAAGGTTTACCGAATCCAGATGTAG
>WLWE01002065.1_pt1 | contig 13534 bp, 11 predicted proteins | sample 6718301 | NCBI WGS metagenome assembly WLWE01 (sample SAMN12718691, study PRJNA515312) | sponge metagenome | isolation source: marine sponge | host: Mycale hentscheli | place: New Zealand: South Island, Marlborough, Capsize Point | collected 2003-05-01 | reverse complement strand
GTATTTCGAGTCATCGTTGCAGGCATCTTCAAAAGTTTCGGTGAATTCAGACCCTATTGTTTTTACATATTTTGCATTCATGCATCAACTTGCGTTTCACGATATATAGGCTGCCTGAGCACATTGTGCATAAAAAGCACAAATATACTCGGATAATACTTCAAGCAAGTAGGCAATCTTTAGACAATGATGCGGGCAAAAGCCATTTCAAAATTTCAAAAAGTCGCAATGATGATTATGGTCATTTCAATGTCATCAATTGTCATTGCAAGAAGCAAGTAGGTTCTGAAATAAAATAGAGCACATCATCCTTTGAAAACACCATGCAATCAAACTCAAGTGTGTCACAAAACACCGAATTAGCATCCGTCCGTTCCCAAATTCCTTATTTTTACGGATGAATCATCAGTGGATGTTATATCAAAAAATTCGATCCGTCACCTATGGAAAGCATGCTAATTCTTGGAATCAGCATCATTTTTGCATTAATGACGGCTGCAAGTCCAGTCTTTGCAGATTCATCAGATATCAGTAAACAGACCACCATTTCAGAGGACTTTGAGAACAATCCTGTCGCACAAGACATCCTAAATAAAATTGAGAAAAGTGAAAGATGGATTGCCCAAATGGAGCAGAGAAACTTTGAATCCGTAGAAAAGCAAAAAGAACTAGAACAAAAAAGAGCAGAAACCAGGCAAATTCTAGAAGACAAGCTGGAAAAATGGGAGAAGATCTGGGAATATTATACATTTGACAAAATGCTTGAAAGGGCACTAGAAAGCAGTCCAGTAAAAGATACTGACAGCATATACGATCATCCGCTGAAATTTACAGCCTCAAAAATTAATGCAGGACGCGATGCACTACACAAGGTACTCCTTGAAGGAGGGGGGCCAGAAGAGGCAAGAGATGCTTTTGTAGATGCAGCTAAAATAACAAGGGAGGAAATGTTTGCCGTAAACAGTCTTGTCAACGTGATAAACAACAACGCATACTATAGCCAGCAGATTCTTTTTAATCCTGACGGTAGTTTTGAGGATACAGTTTCAGGAGATCAGTTAAGAAAGTATTATCATGACTACAGAGCAAACCCAGAATACCTGCAGGCAAATCCGTTTGATAAGATATCCTGGACTGACCTTTCCAAAGACAACCCAGATACGAAATGCAGGCAAGGCATGGTGTTGGTGTACAGAACACAGGCGGATGATTTCGTATGCACCACAGAGGGCACTGCAGAGATGTGGACACGTCATAAAATGGGAAATATTGTAACAGACACGCTATTAGAAACAATAGATCCAGCAGACATAAAAAAATTTCAGCAGGACCGAATTTTTGAGAAGGTGAAAAATCTCAATTCAAAAATTCAATCCATACAAAAGTACGACAATCTGAAGATGTCTGAAACAGAATCAAGGTATGACCTGATTTTCACAGACATGCAAGATGAACAAGATAACGAAGAGAGAAGAATAATCAAGACGTACAACGAGTCAGATTCAATGTCCGACAAGGCACTCAGTCAGAAAATAACAGACATCAGAGAGAAATACGGCCATCTTGAGGAGACAGTCACTAAAGAAAAAGCGCATATTTTGGAGATTTTGGAAAAACAGCATCAGAGAAATATAGAGGAATTTGTAAAAAGATTCGAATCAGATTCAGAAATCAAAACGACATGGAATTCACAGAATCCCACCTTTGAAGTAAAAATGTCATCATAGCAGAGAGAAGATGCGTTTGGCAACAATACAACCATGATCAAACTAAGATGAGAGATGATTTGGCAAAAGATACATATTTTTGAACAACGTCAAAATGCAAACATTTGTTTAGAATGCTTTATGAGTCCCACACTACAAAACGATTTGATTCGAATTGTCATCTCAAAGCAGGAAAAAATGGACAGGATACGCAATTACATCTGCAATAATCATCTCACTGATGATCATAACGATTGGAATCTATAGTTTTGAAGAGGAGAACCTCAAGAATATCATTACCAAAAATCAAGTCGAGATTCAAGAAATCATTACAAAGTCGATATCCAAAAACATAAGCTCCGAGCTGGAACTGATTACATTTGAGCTTGCCCTTCTTGCGGAATCAGGACAATTACAAGATGATCTAGGTACAAAGGAGTCAAATCAGTTGATAAGTCAAACATTTGACCGTCTAAATTCCATTTCACCAACCGCACAAATTCTTGCCCTTGACAAGGACTTCAAAGTGCTGTCACAGGCCAGTAAAATTCACAACTCATTTGTCGGTGCAACAGTCAAAGGACTTCCTGATCTAATTGATTCAGAAGAAAACAAGACAAAGTCCGAATCAAAAATACTCTCCATAAACACATCTCTGTTTGATGAACCCGAAATTGCAATCACATTTCCAATAGTAAACAAGGAAACAAACATCAGCAACGGGTTGCTTCTCGTAACACTTCCATCAAGTGAATTTTTTAAGAGACACGGAAACATCTATGACGTCGAGTCTCAATTTCTAATGGTCATGGATGAGAACAACGTACTGCTCATCCACCCCAACATGGAAAACGTGGGAAAGAACTTTTTTGACGATGAGATTCAGCATGACATCAGTTCCAATTCCGCGTTAAATGAGTATATCACGCACGTTTTAGAAGGAAACCTGTCCACAGTAATTGTCACACTAGAGGACAACATAGGAGAGAGGATAAATTCAGCAATTCCTGTAACTGTCAACGGTAAAAATGAATTTGTTTTCGGAGTAGTAACTCCAACGCAATCAATAAATCAAGAGATTGATGAAATCATATTTCTCACAAAGATACAAACAGTTTTCCTGCTAATGTCCACCATTGCCGTCTTGTTGGTGTTCATGCTAAAGCGTTCACAAAGCTTCAAAAAAGAAAAGCTCACAGTAATAGGACAGCTTTCCTCCAACATTGCTCACGACATACGCAACCCGCTGGGCACGATTAAAAATGCAGGAGTGATAATAGAAAAGGAAAACAATTCCCAAAACAAGATCATCTCAAGGGAGATAAACCGCATTAATTTGTCTGTTAGACGTATTTCACATCAGATTGAGGAAGTGTTAAACTATGTAAGAACAACGCCGATGATCCTAAAACAGCACTCCATCAGCCAAACAATTCAAGAAGCAGTAGACACACTAGATGTTCCGCCAGACATCAAAATCAACATTCCGAATAACGATGTATCAATAAGAATTGATCATGAAAAGATGCTAATTGTGTTTGTGAACATAGTTTTGAATGCAATACAATCGATTGGAAAAAACGAAGGGAATGTTACAATCAGCATACGTGAAACTTTTTCCAATGTCACCATTGAATTTGAAAACTCCGGTCCCAACATACCGGCAAAGGATCTGAAGCATATTTTTGACACATTGTTCACCACCAAGCTTGAAGGAACAGGACTCGGACTATCCAGCTGTAAAAACATCATAGAGCAGCACAAAGGAACCATACATGTAGTCACAAACCCAGTCATGTTTTCAATTAAGCTGCCAAATGAGCATTCTAATACCGAATGAAAGGTAATTGTTTGTGAGATAGTGATGTCAAGCCCCAGAATATTATTAGTTGATGATGATACTCAATTTCTAGAGGCAACAGAATACATGCTGAAGTATGAGAATTACCAGGTAGTCACGGCTAAAAACGGCGAAGAGGCAGTCAAAAAGTACAAAGAATCACCCACAGACATCGTTTTGATGGATTTGAAGATGCCCGTAATGAACGGATATGATGCGTTTTTTAAAATAAAAAAGGACAGTCCAGACGCAAAAATCGTGTTTACATCATCATACACCATCAACAACGAGGAATTTGAAAAGGCAGAGGCAGAAGGGTTGTTCGGATTACTCACCAAGCCGTTTGATCTCAATGAATTAAACAGCATCATCACCTCAATAAAGTAACAGAATCAATCAATCTCAGACTTTCTCAGGATGCTATATCGTTGATAAAAGTATTTTTTTGATTCTTTGAAAAAAATTATAAACCATTTCTTCAACCCTGCATCGCCATCAAATATTTCATCCAAACCGTGAATTCCCGCAGTCAGGGTATCATCTTTTTGAACTGGTCGATAAAGCAAGTTAATGTAAAACCAGTACGACATCTGTTCTGCAAGATTGTCTTCTTCAATATGTTCAAAATTTCGCTGGTATTTTATGTGAATATACGACATCAGCTCATAAAATGGAATTCCCTGCTGAACCTGAATTTGAGGATTGTCAGCAAGTAATCCGCCTGCCAAAAGTCTTATTCCATATACCCTGCTGCCAATTTTTGACTTTACGTATTCCCATTTGCCAAAAACTTTTGGCAACACCTTGAAATATTTTTTGGCAAGATTGTCAATCTCATTGTTCTCAAGGGCCAACACATCTATGCAGTACAAAACACCATACAATGACAATCTGTACTTGTCAGCAGTTCCGGTCTTGAAGCTTTTTCCATCCTTTACTACCAGTCCCAGATCCAAAATTCCATCAGAATGTTTTCCCTTGTCCTTTCTGCCGACAATTAGTCGCCTGTAGATTTTTTCACGTTCGCGCAGCTTGGACATGCCATTTGGCACGGATATTTTTGCCAGCTCCCAAGTCGTCATTGATTCATTTTTACTCATTATTTTCAGAAGATTCTGAACGTTTTGCTGGTGCTTGCTTAACACGGATTTTCTTTCATCAGGGGAACCATAGTGTGCATGTGCGCTAGGACGGAGATACAGCTTGTAATTTTGCAGATTTCCATATGTGACATCACTTTCCAGAGGCATACCGTAATACGGTATCTCTTGTTATATATAACTCAGGCTTAGTTCGGTCATGAAGCAGCAAATCATGCACAACTGGCAACACTCGCCTTCTAAAATTCAGGTTGCAAGCAATCCTGTAAAAGCAGTGTCAAAACCCTTGCAACAGACAAAACAAGATGTTTTTTCCATCGAGGACTTGATGGGCCTGTCTTGGATTTTGTTTGAGGAGAAAGACTAAGATGCCAGCATTGTCTGCATGCCCCAGCAGTCAGATTGTGCGTTACAGGATGATTTGTAATCTTGGAGAACTGCATAGCCAGAACAGACCTGAGGAGATGACTTGATGATGTCTTTGGATGACAGATTTTTTTCCAGAGGCGGATTTTCATCCTCATGTTTGGATTACACAGGAGTATCAAATGATGCAGACATGATGGATGATTTGTGTCAGAACGATGCAACATGTAACAAGTTGATTGCAAGTCAGGCCAAATCAAGAAGAGGTCATAAGAAATCAAAGTGTGGTTTTTCAACATGAATTCAATTTTTGCATCAGAAATATCAAAAATGAACAGCATAAAAAATACGAAAGGTCTGGCAACATTGTTCTTTTTTGGAGCGATGCTAAGCGTGTCCGTTTTACTGCTGGATGCTCCTGTGTTTGCGGAGCCATCTCAAACTACAACAACAAGACTAGATGATGATACAAGTCTTCAAAAGACAGTCACCGTCATGAACATACCTGAGAACAACACCCTGCCATGGGGAACAGTAAATGGTAAAATCAACGACCCGACTCAAGGGCATCCGGTGATCATTCAGTTCTTCAAGTCAGCTGAGGAAGATCCGGTTCACGTGGCACAGGTCGACATAAAGGGTGACGACTCATTTGAATACAGATTCAGAGTGCTGTCAATAGATGAAGGTCAGACTACCCACTTTTTTGAGGGAGATTACATTGTCAAAATCTTCAAGGTGATAAATACACCAAGAGAGAATCTAGAAGCAGTCTAGATTTTCTTTATCTATTTTTTTATCAAAATTTGGATCATATGGATTGAGGTTTAAAGTGAGGGGGGAAATCAGTCTCAAACCAAGAATTTTGACATGAGTTAAGATATGAGGAGAATATGGCAAAATCAGAGATACAAAACGATTGTATCTGATTTCCAACCTCAGATAGGGTTTTGAGCGTATTTCAACTTAATAACTAGTCAACATAACTCCAAAAAATGTCCAAAACAGAGTCAAGAAAAATTCTCAAAGATGCCCCAATAATGTGGAGAAGGATCAACTCAATTGGAATCATTTTAGATTGCAACTCAACATATGCTGCAAATATGGGATATGACAAATCAGAGATACTAGGCAAGGCAATATTTGCACACGTTCCCAAAGAGTCATGGGAGGACATGAACAACTCCCTAAAAACATGGTTTGAAACAGGAAAGGTCACATCTAGAAAGATTACGTTTGTCAGACAAGACAAAAGTACATTCACAGTATTGCTGCAAGCTACCAGCCTTTACGATGAAAACAAAAATTTGGTTGGAAGTAACACGGTAATTTTTGACTTGACACAGATGACAGATGAAAAAATAAAAGAGTACGAGGAATTCTTTAGACAGTCAAACAAGCGACTAGATGAAATTAAGAGTAATGAATACGACAAGATGGATGAGGACTCAAAATCAGAGTACAACGGCCTTAAGAAAATGTTTGAGATGCTGTCCACTGTCAACTTGAAAGAGCTGAAATAATCAGTTAGTAAATCACACACGCTTGTCTTTGATTGACTCTTGTATTTCGTCAAATACTTTTTTGACTTCAGTTACTGCCGCACCATCTTCCAACGTACTAAGATCCCCAATCACATCACCGGTTCCAATTGCCTTGAGCAGTCTTCTCATTATCTTTCCACTGCGCGTCTTTGGAAGTCTTGAGACAAAATAGATTTGCTTTGGCGTCGCAATTGTACCTATATCAGACCGAATCTTATCAGAAAGTTCCTTTTGCAATATATCCAAATCAGATTTCAATCCGTATCTTAGTACAACAAATGCGACGATTACCTCTCCCTTGATATCATCAGGAATCCCGCATGCCGCAGATTCTGCGACGCTGTCATGAGATACAATACAGCTCTCAAGTTCGGCCGTACCAATTCGGTGACCTGCCACCTTTAGAACATCGTCTGCACGTCCAAGCAGCCAGACGTATCCATCTTTATCCCTTAATGCATAGTCTCCAGAGTAGTAACGGTTTTCATATTTTGACCAGTATACCTTGCGGTATTTTTCATCATCTCCCCACAATGTCAAAAGCATTCCAGGCCACGGATTGTTGATTATAAGATAACCCTTTGTGTCAGGTGAAACGACATCTCCATTCTCATCAACAACATCAAGGCTTACGCCTGGAATCGGGCGTGTTCCAGAACCGGGCTTTAGCGGAATAGTCTCCAGTCCAGGAAGAGGTGAGATCAGCATCCCTCCCGTCTCTGTCTGCCACCAGGTATCGATGATGGGACATCTTTCCTTTCCAATTGTCTTAAAATACCATTTCCAGACTTCGGGATTGATTGGCTCACCCACAGTTCCAAGCAATCGTAATGATGAAAGATCAAACGAGTTAGGAATGTCATTGCCAAATTTCATAAACATTCGCAAGGCAGTAGGAGTAGTGTAGAAGATTGTAACCTTGTATTTTTGCAGGATATCCCACATTCTTGATTCATCAGGGTAATCAGGTGCACCCTCATACATTATCTGAGTTGCACCGTGAAGCAGCGGAGCATACACGACATAGCTGTGACCGGTGACCCAGCCAATATCAGCAGTGCAAAAAAATACATCGGAATCCTTAATGTCAAATGCCCACTTGAATGTGGAATGCAAGTGAGTCAGATATCCCCCAGTACCGTGTAATACTCCCTTTGGCTTTCCGGTAGTTCCAGAGGTATACAAAATAAAAAGCGGATGAGTGCTGTCCAATTTTTCTGCATCACATGAGCTTGATGCCAAACTCATCAAGTCATTCCAAAGCTTGTCTTTAGTCGACATTGAAATTTTATTTTTTGCCCTTTCAAGAATAATGACATGATCAACAAAGTCAATGCCGTCTATTGCCTCATCTACAACATCCTTGAGTTTCACTATTTTTCCTCGCCGGTATCCGCCATCAGCTGTTATGATGACCTTGGATTTGGAATCATTTACACGATCTCTAATGGATGCGGCACTAAACCCAGAAAAGATTACGGTGTGTATTGCGCCTATCCTTGCACATGCAAGCATCGAGATTGGCAGTTCAGGAACCATTGGAAGGTAAACAGTGACACGATCACCTTTTTGCACACCAAGTGATTTGAGGACGTTGGCAAACTTTTGAACCTGGACAAACATTTCAGAATATGTGACAGCCCTAGACTCTCCATTTTCGCCCTCCCAGATAATTGCAGGCTTGTCAGCCTTTGAATTTTGATGAATGTCAAGGGTATTGTATGACGCGTTAATCTTACCTCCAACAAACCACTTGGCAAACGGAGGATTCCAATCCAAGGTATTAGTCCAGGGATAGAACCATGAAAGATTTTTTGCCTGAGCATTCCAAAAGGAAACAAAGTCAGAATCAGCCTTTTTTCTTAAATCATTATTATTATTTCCCAGCCCAATATCAAACGTCTCAGACATCAAAAAAACATAGGATGTACAACTACATTACATTTTTGCTAGAAATACAATAAAAAGATGAATGGGATCAAAACTACCGAAATACTTGTAGTGTGCAACAGGAGTTCAATCACCAAGGACCCGTACAAGTGAAGTCTAGAGATTTTCTAAACCATGCAGCAGCCTGAAAATATGGCACATGATTCACACATGCAACATTATTCTCTGCAGATAAGTGACACATCATACACAATAGCGGATGAAAGCATGAAGATGAATGGGATTGAAGATTTATCTAAGGAGATAAACTCCACATCATTGCAAATACAGGTAGACAGATAGATTTTGTAAGATAGAAAACCAATAAGCCCCTGATCACAATCATAATTTATCAATATGCCAATTCTCATCAAACAGAAACAACAATGGAATCCCTTATGAAGATGAATTATTTAAAAAACATATGAGAATGCCGAAACAATTTTTGGCGATTCCGTTGATTTTATTTCTGATATCTGTTGTTTTCGTCAGTTCAGATAGTCAAACAGCATATGCGTGCAGCTGCATGCAGTCACTATCACCTGACGAGGAATTTCCAAAATATGATGCAGTATTTTCAGGCAGGGTTGCAGAAATCAAAAATGAGAATCCCCTTTCCAAGGGGGATTTCGCTTCTGAGTCGCTCTACGTCACATTTGATGTGGATAAAGAGTGGAAGGGATTCAAGGCAGATAGCTTGATCATCAAGACTTCAAATTCATCAGCTTCATGCGGATTCCCGTTTGAGGAAGACCAAGAATACATCGTTTATGCGACGCATTCCAAAGAATTTCCATTTGAATTACTTGAAACAAACATGTGCAGCAGAACAGGTCTCATTTCAGATGCAATTGAAGAATTCGACGAGTTGGGTCCAGGAGTTTCAGTCAAACCTGAAATCAGACATCCAACACCACTGTCGCCCCTAAAACAATTCAGCAGCGGCATACCTGCAGAAGAGATACGATGTAAGGAAGGATTGAACCGTCTCATGAAGTATGATGGCACGCCAATATGCATTAAATCAGAATCAATTGAAGAATTATACAAGAGAGGATTCATCGATATTCCAATCACAAGCACAGGATTCGAGTATGATTTAGATGAATATTCGGATGAGGACACTTACGGATCATCCACACCTCCAAAATGGCACGAGATTCCAGTACATGTGTACGAGGTATGGAATTCACAGGGAATCATAATTCATGGGGATGTAGACAAACCAGAAGATGGTGATGAAAAGCACGTAGTAAAGATACAGATCAAAGACCAGCATGGAGACATAATCGATATCAATCATGTACGGCCATATGATTCAGGCAAATTCGTTGACGGTACAACCAAGTTCATTTTTGGCATTGCAGGAACTGATCCAAGATGGGAAAATGTCACATCATACGATGTTTCTGCATTTTACAAGCATTCTAGTTTACTGTCTTCTTCTTCTTCTTTTTTAAAAGAAAACGACATTACACTTGACAAGAATCAAATTCCGTTAAATTCAGAACAAATTTCAAACTTGTCACACGATGAAATAATTCAGACCATAACAAAATGGAATGAACTGGGAGGGGTTGTTCCATTTACCGTATTATCCATAACTGGCATGGAGGACAGATACGAGCTGGGAGATCCCATACATTTTGCAGTACAAAAGTCAGGATACGGGAATCCATGTCCAAATCAAGGGGTGGTTTTCTTTAATGACAATACAAAAGAGCACATCAGATCAGAGTTGTACATGGAATTTTGTAACATAGGCAAAGAAGATGAAATTGCAGAGCCATATGACTATCTGATACCGTATAACATGGATAAATTTTTGGAGATACCGCCAATAACAGAATCAGGAGATTACGTAATGGTGGCAAGATCAGATAACAATTCAAAACACATAGAGAGGTTCACAGTGTTTGATTCAGACCATGATTATGCCTTTGAGAAAAAACTGGTTTATTCCATGCAGAAAGACTCCACATCAAACAAAAGAACGATGGAAATTGATCTGACGACGGGGGAAATGTCAACAGAGAACCCGAACGACAGAACAATCACAGAATCAGTCCTGTATTCAGAAACACTAGTGCAGCTAAACTCAGAAATTGCAAAAAACAGATTCATTACAAATCCATTTACAAACCAAATGTATGGGGATTTTTGTGATACGTGTAATCTGGGAAATATCGCATTGCTCATTGATGATGTGACGGCACACCACATTGCATGGGACCACAAGTCATTGGAAAAGCAATCATCATCTCAGATCGGACAAGGATCCCCTGAAAATGGGACTTACTCTGCATACTTTAGTTTGGTAGACTGCATATCCGCAAAAAACGGCTTTGACACAAATTGGATTTCAGATTCTGCATCTCGGACATCTGAGAAAAAATATACGAACTCTGAGCAGACCTGCAATGAATTGGTAGAGGAATCATATCGCACAGATTCATTTTCCACAGGTCATGATCCAAACTATGATCTCCTAGTCAATGGCAAAATAACACCTGTAATGAATCACCCTTCATCACCTCCCAATTCTGGAAATCAGGCAGACATACACGAGCATGCATCCATACTAGTCAACATATTCGGGGACAAAGTTGACTTTTCAAGACATGAATACCAGATAAAATCTCCCAGGATACATTTTGAAGCAAATGACGGTACCACAATTCACAGGCATTCAACTGGAGTGAGCCTAGGATACCTGTTTGAATCATTTGGCGTGGGCCTTGATGAAAAATGCTACGTGTTTGTTGACGGTAAGAAATTCTGTAGCAATGACGAATATTCACTCAATTTCTACATAAATGATCAGCAGGTAGAATCCATTACAGATTATGTTGTAAATCAAGACGACAGAATACTGATTTCGTATGGAGCAGAGACAGAAGAGGGAATAGTAAAGCATCTGGAAGAACTGAACTTGCAAGAAATAACATCTCGAGGTTAAATAATGCGCATCCAACATCAATTAGCAAGATTTCTGGCAATAGTAATAAAATCACCCCAATCATTACAAACGAAATACAGTATGTACGAGTCATCACCCACGGGAGTTCAGGAACTGAACTTTTCTACGAGTAGATTAAATCAGCAACTGAGCAAAATGATCCAAAAAAGTTAGATCCGTTTCAAGTTATCATCAGAGTCAGATAGGTGTCTGTAGAATTTAAAACCAAAATCATTTGAGTTTAAGGCATCATCATCTTCAAGAAATTTTTTCTCACCACCAGTATTATCTGAGATGCACAATACAATTGGCGCAGTGATTGCAGTAATGCTTGCTGAAATAATCACAATAAGCAATATCAGAATTCTTGTTTTCAACTGTTCAGTCGAAAATTATGGCATTCATAAAGAATTCACGCCATTCTCAAAAATTAGAAAAAAATACTGAAAAATAATTTCTTTACAACCAAAAGTGATGGATGTTTAGATGATTTGGCAAAATCTGCCCACGCCATACACAACCCAGTTCAGAGTTGTTCCTTTATTGTTCCACAGTACTGGAAACCAAGAACATGTCATCATAGTTGCCCTCTTGGAAATAGTGTAAAACAATGAATGTTTTCAGTAACTCCAGATCTGATCCTGTAATCGCATATGTGAATCCGTCTAGAATGAATTCAACGTCATAATCATGAAATTTTTCAGGCTGTTTGCTGTTTTCATCCATTGCACTGCCGCCAATTCTAATCACAGTATCGTCAATCTGCCAAAATTCTGAATTGGGTTTCGCCATATTCGAAAAAGACTTTTGGTCTTGTGCAGATACGTTTCTTACCTCAAAGGAGATGTCCTGATGGTATAATGAGCCAAAATCAGAATACCTTGCATTTACTCGGTTATGATGAGAACTGATTTCTGCCAAGGCAAGTCCTGCAAAATCTACAGGAATCTCCGGATGGTTGGGATTTATTTTCTCATACGAGTCAACTAGGATTTGAGAACCGTGACGAATTTCTTGCATTGACATGATACGTCCAACTCCGATGACTCCATTTTCCTGCATGGTCCAGACAGGAGGCTCCACGTATAGAGAGCCATAATCGTCAATTGACAGATCAAGGTATGGCAGACCCAGAGGAGAATCAGTCATCACAGGATACGGATACATGTTTGCACCATCGATTGGTCGATACATGGAACCCCAACAAGGATCCTCCATTCTTTTTCGTCCTTCATCAGGCCAGTATTTTACCTGACAGTGAACACCAACTGATAATGAACTATATGCCCTGAATGCTGAGACATCATCTGCATCTCCACCCAATTCTTCAGGTAGACGAATCAGGATGAATTTCTGAAAGACGTCTCTATTTGCAACATCTCCCGGATTGGGATAGTAGAAAAATTCCATAGTGTTTGGTTTCATCGTCCTTACTTTAGAAAAGTCAAAATCAGATTCAGTGATGTCAGTTTCATCAATTTCGGTTTCAAAAGTTTCAATTATGCACATGTCGCCATTTCGAACTCCGTCTTTTTCTGCACAAAGTCTATCGAGATTCATCGAATCAACTACAAAGAATACAAGAATGGATGCAACAGCAATTGCAGAAACTGCCAAGAATCTAGTTTTCATTTTCCAATCTCCACACATTCAAGTTCTGAAATCTGTTGTGATAAAAGATCTTCAAATGAGTGACAGACTTGATCTTTGTCAATTTGGATGTAATGCTCTCCAATTTGGACATCAGGTTCCACACCATATGTGTCATAGTGAAAAAAAGTGAAATCTTTGTCATTATGATGAATTGCATCCCAGACAGGATTTTCTATGCATGTAATTTCCATTATTGAGCAAACTTGCAGTGCAGCAGTTCCACTGATTTGAACCCCACTGTACTCAAAGGCAGGAGTCCACCCAATTCGTCTTTCATTATCCTCAGCAATCCGGAAATTGTCTAAAATTATATTTCCGTTAATTGTTCCCGTGATACGATAACTTTTGCCATCAGTAGAATTAACTTTTGCATCAAATCCCATACGAGGAGGCAATGAAGGTATAATGCCACTCCAATCGACCTCTATCTCATGAGC
>WLWE01002061.1_pt1 | contig 13554 bp, 17 predicted proteins | sample 6718301 | NCBI WGS metagenome assembly WLWE01 (sample SAMN12718691, study PRJNA515312) | sponge metagenome | isolation source: marine sponge | host: Mycale hentscheli | place: New Zealand: South Island, Marlborough, Capsize Point | collected 2003-05-01 | reverse complement strand
TCTTTGTGTTCGTTGATCTGCAACTTGATTAGCAGCACCTATAAAAGCAGAAGGGTCTGTTTGTTGAGTTTGACGCGCAACAGAAACCATAGCATCTTCAAGTTCTTGCATTTTAGCTGGATCAGTTTCTTTTATTAATTGTTGTTGAATAGCAGAATTACTTTGCTGTCCTTGTGTTTTAAGAGTTGTTTGAAGTTGATTAGCAGCAGCTTCATATGCTCTCGCGTTAGATGTATCACCTCTTCTAGCAGCTTCCATTGCTAATTGTTGAAGTTGATTAACTCTAGAAACAACAGAAGAACCTACAGGCGCGCCAGAAGTAAGTTGTTTAAACTGTTCTGCTTCCCGTTGCCTTCTAGGAAAACTACCAGCACCTTGAGCAGCAGTAAACAAACCCTGCTGATACGTAGGATTCATTAACCCTTGTATAAACGATTCTCCAAACCTAGCCATTATATATCTACTCCTAGTGCGCCTGATAACAATCCAGTACCAACAGTACCAAACAAGTTAGCTTGTCCTTGTGCTGCTGCTAAACGAGCTTGAAGCCCTGTCATAGACCCTTCACCAAATAAACCAGCACCATACAACTGACCACGTTGAGCCATTTCAAGCGGTGTCATACCTAGCTGTGCTACGTTCATAAGCTGTGCTTGTGGTATGTACGAACCTGTTAATGCACCCAAGGCAAGTTGTTGTTGTGCTTGTTGTGCAGCCATATCCTGCATAGACAACTGACTACCAAGTCCAGCAAACTGTGCACCAAGACCAGCCTGTTGTGCTTGTAGTCCACCAGCAAGCTGTGCCAACTGACCTGCTTGTCCAGCCGCTGTTGCTGCTCTGCCTAGACCCTCAGACTGCAACTGAGATTCAATCTGCTGTGCGCTGAGTCCAAGTTGTGACAACTGTGCAGCCCGTTGTTGTGCTGCTGACTGAAGCTGGCTAGAGAGTCCTGCCTGTTGACCAAACAAACCACCAAACGTCTGAGCCTCACTAACGGCCTGCTGACGCTCTGACTGTGCTTGCTGTATAGCGGCAAGTGACGCTCTGTTCTGCGCTTCTTCTTGTGCTTGAGCCAAAGCAAACTGTTCAGGAGCACCACCAAACATCGCTGTACGTACACCTAAGCGTCCCTGTTGAGCCATGCGCTCTTCCAACTGTAAACGCTGTCGCTCTTCTTCAGGACGCTGTGTAGCCCTTATACGCTCAAATACGTCAGCTTCTCGTCCTGCTGTGTCCTGCAAAGCTCTACCTGCAGTTTGACTTGCAAGTTGAGTGTACTGCTGTCTTAGTGCTTCTACGTCAGCAGGAGCCTGTGCACCTAATCCAGCAGCACCCATGCTTAATGCTTGTTGTCCAAACTGACCTATAGCTGGGCTAGGTTGTTGTCCTAACATACCACCCACTTGCCCTGCAAACTGCCCACGCAGAAGATTAAGGTCTGCTGGTTGTTGTGCTGCGGCACCCATAAACTGACCACCTAGACCAAATGCTTGCTGTGCTGCCTGTTGTCTTTGTGCTTCACCGTATGGCCCAGTAAACAAGGCAGTTTCTGCTTGCCCTTGTAGCATGTCTTGGATAAACTGTTCTTGCATCCCTAAATTTAGTTGGGCTGTAGACCCTCCAAAACCCGGAACAGCAGTACGTTGAGAAGCCATAGGATCAAAACCCGGAGTAGGTTGTCCCGGCTGAGTTCCCCGACCCGGATCACCACCGTTGCCACCACCACTACCTGCTGGAGGTACAGTAGTAGTAGGAGGAACATAAGGAGCAGAATAAGAAGGAGTTTGAGCAGGAGTAAAACCAAACTGACTACCAGTAGTAGACCTTACAGTAAACGGCTGGAATTGGGATTGTTGTAATCCTTGTTGTGCAATAACATTTGCACCTGCTTGTGACTCATCACCAATATCTCCAAGACGACTATAAGCGTTAGATAAAAGCCCAAGACCAGCACCACCTAATGCTATGTCTGAATTATCTTTAAAAAAATCTAGTATATCTTGTAAAGACATTAGTAAGTCCCTCCGTCAATTGTGCCTGTAGACAGAGTACCCGTAAGCGTCAACGCTGGGATCGTTACAGTACCTGTAAATGTAGGAGAAGCTATGTTAGCTTTAGTTGCAATCGCCGTTGATATAGCGGTGAACTCAGTGTCAAACTCACTACCACGAATAACTTTACCACTATCCCCAGAAGGTAAACTGTCCTTAGCAGTAAAGTTTGTTGTCTTTGTATAGTCGCTCATACTGTTTTACCCATTAGTGCTAATACGTTAATTTCTTGGAGAGATAAAGCAGACCCGTTAATGTCAGCTTCTAGTCCTATCGTAATAATACTTCCGTTACCTGTTGCTTGAACAGCGTTTCTAGTCGTAAGCTCACCACCAGTCAACTCACCGATAGCAAACTCATCAACACCAAAGTACGCAGGTACTTGGTTTCCTACAGTAAACTCGTAAGTTTTAAAGTCCGTAGCTAAATCGTAAGCCCACTTCATAAACACTGTTGCACCAGCAGCACCAACCAAAGTAGGTCTTAGCTTCTTTAGTAACTTTGTTTTAGCAGGATCACCAAACGTCAGACCCGGACTGTAGTACCTAAAGCGGTACGCTGTTGTGTTGTCTACGTAACCTGAGTACGTCCCTAGTCCGTCGCTTGTTCCTATGTACAACGTACCGTCAGTTTTAACTTCAAATGACTTGTGTGGAATAGAAGTCCACCGTGTAACCCTATACGCTCCGTTCTCAAGTCTACCTTTAAGATCAAAGCAGTACGCTGTGAGTTGATCTGGAAATGTAATAATGTAAAAAGAGTTCTCAGGGCTGTACACAGACGCTGTAGGTAACGTCCTGTTGTTAATCAAACTAATAATCTCAGTCTTTACATTCAAGCTCAGATCAGATATAGGCAGTGACTTTTCTTGAATAGTACGGCCTAAACTCCTAAGTCCTGTGTTAGACATAAACAAAACATCTGTGCCAATGTGCTGAACAGAGTTTCTACAGATGCACCCAACACCCGCTACTGTGTCTACAAGAGCCATACTAGCTGGACTAGAGGCACCTCCGTACACGAGTATGCTGTGCTTGCCAAATATAATTAGAGTGTTGTTGTGTGCTGCTAACGCCCTAACTTCATCGTATCCATCAGGCCAAGCCTTAGATACATCTATAGAACCACTGGAACCACCAGTAAAGTCTGCTCCAATTAAGAGATCAGACCAGTAAATTGTCTGTGTGTTTGTTGCGTTATCCACAACCCACAGGCGTCCGTAAGCCGCTAGAGCCTCGTGACACTTCAGGGTTGCGGCAGTAGCACCACCGTTAGCTACAGTAAACGTGCGTAATCCCGTAGCGTTGTCATACACCAAAGGATCGTATCCACGTTGGAAAAAGTAAGCATTATCGTTAAAGTTTACTATCTTCCAGTTGTTAGCCGTGATAGTGTACGAGCCGGGGGTAGCATCAGTCAGGGTAGTTGTCCCTGTCATGATCTTATTGTTACCAGCAGTAAAGACTACCTCGTTACCCGCATCATCGTAGAAGTAATGAATCTTGTGTACGTAGTCAGTACCTAACTCAGTCTTGTTAGTAGTAACAACATCAATACCTTTACGTGCAGCAATACGTCCACGCTTGTCAATCACAGCGTTGTCAGCAACGTCAGCGTAAGAAGGATCCTGTGCAATAGGAGAGTCTTCTGTGTTGACTCCTTTAAATGCAGGAGCAACTAAGTTGATGCTTTGTAGTGGCTGTGCCATACGTCAGGCTCCTACGGAGTGTACCAAATGGTTTCTTCAGGGTGCTTCTGTGCATCCATAGCAATCGCATCAGACAAAAACTTATCAGCAATACCAAAGTACTCAGGTGCTGACGTACCGCCTGTCTCACCACGCTCACGAGCTAACATAGCTATTGCCATGTGTATTACAGGTTGACTAGGTATAAGCAATTCATCTGTGTCAGAGATTAACTCAGGGTTTCTAAGAGTACAGTTAAATCTCAGGCTGTACACACCGTCAGGCTTAGGATATACATCTACTTGAGTATCACCACTAGCGTCTACGCCGTTGTACGTGTAGTACTCAGGCGAACCACTAGGCGGTGATTGATTCAAGTACTTATCGTTAAACCAGTGCTGCGTGTTGTACTGCATAAAGAGGTTTGATGTATCGTTAATTACGTCTAGTACCTTGATCTTGTTTTGTGACCCAGTGAGTACGTAGTTAAAAATATCAGCAGACGTAGTTACTGTAAGGGTAGTTCTGAGTGCTGACCAATCCCAAGCATCCTCTACCATTTTCTTAGCGTCGTTTACAAAGTCACCTACCATTTTGCTGTAGGTATTATCATTAACACTAGATACTTCGTCTTCACGCAAACGGCGCAGTACGTTGTTTATTAAATTTAAATATGTCATATTATACGTAACCTTTAAATAGGCCCATGCCGCTGTTTCTTGCTATTAAATTATTTATGTCAGCCATGTAATCTTGTTGTGGTACAGTAAGAGGAGCATACGTAGGCGCTGAGTAAGGTGGTATATTTACATAAGGATCAAAAGAAGAACGTGTGTTTAACATACCGTTTGGATCACCAATGTCATCACCATCACCATCACCATCACCACCATCAGTTTGTTTACTTTCAGTAACAGTACCACCACCATTATTGTTACCACCGTTTTTAGTGGAGTAGTATGTGTACATGTTTTCAAAAGTTAATTGTTCTTCACCATCTTTTGTAATATCATCTGTAGTTTCAGAAGTTTGTTTATTTTCAGTAGCAGTACCATCGTTACCATTACCGTTAGTAACCGTACCACCATTGCCACCGTTAGTTTGTTTACTTTCAGTAGGAGGCTGAGTAGGAGGTTGAGTAGGAGTTGTAGTTGTAGTTGTAGGTGGAGTTGTAGGTGGAGTTACAACGTCCTTTTCTTTTTCTTCTGTTTCTGTTTTTTCTTTTTCTTTTTCTTCTGGTTCTGAAGTTTGTTTATCTTCTGTAGGAGTTTGATCTTTAGTTGTATCAAAAATAGAACCTTCACCAAAAATATCTACATTAATGTCTATGTTTGGATCAAATGTGCTGTCTGGCCCAGCGTAATTACCCCCTACTGTATAAGTATCTTCAAGACAATCTTCTTCGTCAAGTACAGTAGGCTCACCAATAGGAGTACCATTTTCATCTACCTGTACAAAAGTACAATCACCTATGTATATATAATCATGTTCTGGATCGTATTCCCAATCTTCTCCAAGGACATCAAGAGGCCCATCAGTATCGTCAGTATCGTCACCGCCGTTACCACCACCATCAGTTGTTTTACTTTCTGTAGGAGGAGGTAAAGTACCACCACCAGTAAGAATACCGCCACCTGTTGGATCAAAAACATTACCACCACCAGAAGTACCACCGTCTGTTTGTTTACTTTCTGCAGGAGGAGGTAAAAAAGGAGGAAGAATTACTGATACATCTCCACCTTGTCCAGTAGAAGCAACACCACCAAAAACAGTACCTTCTTCGTAAGGAGTTGAAGTAACATTACCATCGTCATCGTAGCCGTAAACAGTAATTGGATTACCGTCAGCATCTACAGCGTAAAGTTCATTTACTCCATCACCGTCTAAATCGCCTGACGCCCAATCAACAGCACCTTCTGGAAGATCTCCATAAACTTGTCTAAGATAGGCTTCTAGTGTCTTGAACTCTGGATTAGATGATCCTTGAGGGCCAAGCGGGTTAAAACCAGCGGCAATATATTGGTTAAGTAGGTCAATAACATTAAAGTCGTCAGTGAGATCGTCACCTTGTGTAATGTCTATGCTTTCCCCTCTTCTATCTCTACGAGCCATAACCTATTTACCACCCTTTAGCTGCATCAGCTTGTCAGCACCACGTATGCCAAAGCTGGCTGTGACTGCAACGTACAAAAGATATTGATACCACTCAGGTAGCTTCCCTAGCTCTGCAAAGGCAATGCCTACGCGACCAATGATATCAAGATCGTTCATACCTACGCCCCACATAATAGCTATCACAGGCGCACTCAGGACTACTGTGAACCACTCGTCTTTCCACGAGGATGCACTAGCCTGTGCCATGTGCTGTTCCCAAGACGCTGTGTTCTGTATCACTTGCATCTTAGCTACATGTTTAGCTTGTGATTGCTCGTGACGATTGCTCATCCAAGTCTTAGCAAGTCCAGCAATAGGACTAATGAGTGCTTGCCACACTTACGACTTACCTCTGTTACGCCAGCTTTGCACTGTGTCTGTTTCCCAGATGCGTATACCTGTCCACACAAGTGTCAACAACGCAGCTAAGGAAGGCAGTACGCCAGCCAAGGCACCAACACCAGTTGCTACAGAAACTGTATCCATTACCTCTTTCATACCTTGATCTGCCATCCTCATGCACCTTTGATGATTACTACCGTACCGTATATAATACAGGCTGTTACGGCAGTGGCTATAGACAACAAGAAACTATCTAGTAGCATACGTTGCCTCTTGCGTTGTTTGTAGATTACCTCTTCTCGTCGTGCTTTAATCTTACGTCTCAACATTATCATCTCTTGGTACGTTTCGACGCCGTATGACCACACAATGAGTTCTCTTATCTGCTTTTCTTGCTCCTCTAGCTTCTTCTTAGCTATAACGCTATTGAGTGCTTGTTGCTCTACGGTGTTACCATCAAATAACTTCTTGAATACACCGGGACTCTCAGCTTCTTTTTCTGCTTGTCTTATGTCAGCAGCAAAGGAATACCAAGCACCCAGCTTTTGTGCAACGTGTTCAATCTCAGCACCTTTGTTTACTAGCGTCTGTATCCCTTTGAAGGTCGTAGACGCCATAGCAATTAAAGAAAGAGGATCCATCCATTAGATTACCAAGAAACACCAGTGCCAGACGTAGGTGTAGCAAGTTCAGCAATCTGTGCATCAATAGCCGCCTCTATAGCCGCTACTTGGTCGTCACCTAGAGCCGCCTTAGCCCAGCCAACAGCCATTTCTTCGGTAACATCAGCCCACTCGACAAATGACCCACTAGGAGCCTCAAGCCCTACAGTGCCGTAGGATGAGCCAGAGTTATCTCCGTCAGTCTTAGAACACCGCCAGTGTACGGTGTTGACTACGTTAGTGTGTCCGTCTTGTGAAACGGTGTATTCCATTGCGCCTACAGTCCATGTGTGTGACATAGTTTATTCTCCTTTGAGCGCCGCTACTTCGGCTTTTAAGTCTTGAATTTCTTTAATCATCATTGGGACTAGTTTGCTGTAATCAACGCCCCACATATCGTCTTCAGTCTCACCCTGTGATACAGCCTCTGGTGCAACGTCAACGAGTTCTTGTGCAACCATGCCGTAGGTTTGATGAGATCCGTCAGCTTTCCAATCAAACGAACGTACACGGATAGCGTCAATATTTCCTGCTGGTGCGTCTACGATGTTGTCCTTGAGGCGTTGGTCTGATGAGGTGTTATATGTAGTAGCTGATGTTGTACAACTTATTGAGCCAACTAAAGAGCTACCGTAGCCGTTCACCCAAAAACGCAAAGGCACAAAAGCGGCATTTGCGGCGTTTGTTATATCTACTGCGTTCTGCGCGCCGCCCCCATTGTTAATCTCAAAATATCCAATAGCGCCTGTACCGCCACGGACTGCCTGAAACCTCCCTGAGTTGCCTCCTAGTGAAGTAGTACCAACCAGCAAGTTACCAGAGCTATCAATACGCATACGCTCTGCGGCGCTAGTGCCAAAGCTCATAAAGCTGGCTTCTCTGTTCCAGATGTATGCCGCGCTACCAAAACTAATCAACTCTAGGCCATCACTGGCTGTTGAGCCTGTTGAGCTATCTGTAATGTGTACTGAAGACCCTCCTCCAGCCGCACTGTGAACCTGTAGTTTTCTTCCGTATCCAGAAACAGGCGCTATGCCAATGCCTACATCACCAGAGCTATCAATACGCATACGTTCTGTAGTGTTCGTGCCGAATACCAAACTGTATGTTGAAGAAACATTGTAAAGCTCTAAATCACCGCCACCGCTATTTCCTTGGTAAATCTGAGAGGCATATACATTACCTCCAATTCCAGCAGTATTTCCACGCTCTCGTAAGCCAATAGTCGTGCCTACAACAATTCCTGATCCGGTTAATACATTGTTTGCACTGTCACTATTTCCACCAATAGTAAGTTTATAAGAAGGACTCGTAGTACCAATACCCACATTACCAGAGCTATCAATACGCATACGCTCTGCTGAAGAACCAGAGTTTCTTGTTTCAAACGTTAGCTCGCCTGAGTTAGAGCCATTGGAAACACCGTAGATAGCTCCAAACTGTGTAGTAGTGCCTCCGCTATCATTGCCTTGAAATATAACAGCAGGGCCAGTGCCGACTGAGTAAGAAGAGGTGTCTCGTAGCAATAAGTCAGCTAGACCATCCTTTTCAACGTGCAGAATACGCGCAGGACTCGACGTACCAATACCTACGTTACCAGAGCTATCAATACGCATACGTTCGCCAGATACTCCGGAAGCAGTCGTATGGAACAAAAGAGCGCCAGTAGTGCCGCCTCCTTCTCTAAGTCCCGATATTTTTGCGGCTGTGGCTCCCTCAGTTCCGTGTGTGCCTGCAGATACTTCAAATGTTATAGAAGTGCTAGAAGTATCAACGCCGCTACTATTTCTAAGTATTAAGGCGTCATATTCGCCTGAGCTACTTCCTGCCACTACCAAATCAGCCGCAGGATTCGTGATGCCAATACCTACGTTGCCAGAGCTATCAATACGCATACGCTCTGCGTTGTTAGCCCAGAAAGTCATATCATTGGTTACATAACCAATATATCCAGCGCCGGTAGTGTTGCTGTCTACCATTTTCATATAGGCAGTTGCGGTTGTAGACTCAATTTCAAATATCGTGTTATCTGAAGATTTAAGGTGGGTGAGGACTTCTGGGCTAGTAGTACCAATACCTACGTTCTCACTAGAATCAATCGTAATCGCAGTGCTTGTAGCGTTATCGTCGATGCCTGTGGAGGTAAACGTACCCGTAGTCAAACTAGTGGGATTAGTACCAACCTCAATTACAGTACCACCTGAGTCTTCTGTGTAGAGGCGCTTATTAGTAAGATCCAGCGCAGGTTCACCTTGGACAAGATCTCCTGCTAACGGTGCGCCTGAGCCGTTCTTTAGCTTAATAGTAGTAGCCATTAATAAGTTCCTCCGTCAACAGTTGACAGTGTTGTAGAAATAGAAGTTGTACCAGAGCCAGTGACTGCACCGGACAGTGTAATAGTTTCGTTTCCTTGTAGTGCGCTATCAGCCAATGCACCTTGTGCCGCAGTAGCGTAATCAGCAGAACTAAACGCTTTTACTTGTGCAAGATTAGTAACCTCAGAATCCATCAACGCACCAGCGGCTGTAACATTAGCGGTATCAGTAACATCAGCAGATGCCTCTATACCGTCTAGCTTAGTGCCGTCTGCAGCTACATCACGCCCGTCAACAGTCCCGCTTAAAGCAATATTACCTGTTATGTTAACGCCACCTGTGCCAGTGATGTTATTACTGTTAAGGTCTAAGTTACCGCCTAACTGTGGCGTTGTGTCGCCTACTAGGTTTGGATTAATAGTATCCCAAGCACTACCAGTGTAAATTCTAGTGCTGTTATCTGACGTATTAAAGTACCAATCACCTGTTGTTACTGCGTCACCGTTGCCATCTACAGTTGGGTTACTTGATTGTGCGCCTAAGTAAAGCCCGTCAATAGCGTCCTTAGCGGCTTCTGCGGCTGTTGCAGACGTAGCTGCTGCTGTAGCACTAGAGGCTGCTGCCGTTGCACTGGAGGCCGCTGAAGTGGCGCTAGAGGCTGCATTGGTAGCCTGTGTAGTTGCTGTTGTTGCTTGTGTAGTAGCTGTGGTTGCGCTAGTAGCTGCATTAGTAGCACTTGTGCTGGCTTCACTAGCTTTTGTAGTAGCTGTTGTTGCCTGTGTTGTTGCTGTAGTAGCAGACGTTGCAGCAGACGTAGCAGATGTTGACGCAGCAGAGGCTTGTGTTGTTGCTGTAGTTGCACTGCCAGAAGCACTGGTTGCACTGGATGCTGCCGCAGTTGCACTGGTTGCTGCAGCAGTTGCGTCATCCGATACACCGGACTCACTAGCAGCAGCCGCTGTAGCACTAGCCGCCGCAGCAGTAGCAGATGCAGAAGCTTCGTTTGCTTTTGTAGTAGCAGTCTGGGCGTTGGTAGCTACCTGAGACGCATACGCATCCGTAGAGGCATCACCTGAACCACCGTCACCCCGAAAGATAGGCATAGACTACTCCTAAGAAAACAAACAAGGAAAGAAAAAGGGGCCATTGCTGACCCCCTAGAGTTTTACTCGTCAGCAACAGCGAGGATAAATCCTGCTTCGGGACGGTAAGTCTCAACACCGTACAGAGTGTCAGCCGTGTACAGAGTAGAGAGGTACTCTTGCTTGTACTGGGTCTGAGAACGTACAGCCATTTGCTCTGCCATTACAAGAGCGTCTTTGTGGAAGAACAAGCAACCACGGGTATCAAGAGATGAAGCACCGTTCTCAGCGCCTGTCTCAACAACGGGACAGTTGCTAGAAACGTATACGTCAACACCGTACAAGTTACCGATGAGTCCTGACTCAACACCACGACCACCTACAAAGTCAGAAGACACGTAACGCTCAATGCCCATGATTGACTTACGTGACGCAGGAGGAATAACGAGAACTCGTCCATCCATAGGTACGTCAGCGTCATCCATCAGCTTGATAGCTTCGCGGAATCCAAGATCCGTAAAGTTGTCGCCTGTAGCTACAGTATCCACTGCATAGGTAGAAATACCAGTAGCAGCGTTAAAGTAGTAGCTGTTGCTGTTTACCCAGTTAGCACCAGTAGCAGCAGGAGACTGAGTACGAGTACCGTCGCCAAAGCCAGTAGCAGCGTTGATGAGGTCAGTGTCTACCTTCAGAGCAAGCTGGTAGCCAGCGTCTTCGGTGTAGAACTGTCGCAGAGAAGACAGAGCCTGTACTTCTACGATGTCCTCAATCAAACGTGAGTACTCAAAGTGACGATCAACAGTTACTTGCAACTCAGTTTCTAGGTTAGCCTGAATCGTAACTGCTACAGCTTCTGCCTTAGCAGATGCAGCACCACGGATGGGCTTAGGGATATGAATAACGTCACCCTTCTTGCCAGACATAGCGAGACGCTTGACAAGAGGAGCCATCTTCAGGTTCTTTTGGTAAGCAGCGATTACTTCATCGCTCCAGATTTCTGGGATAAAAGTCCCAGCAGCAGTTTTGTCTACTACAGCATTAGCTGTAAAATAGGCACCAGAGGTTTCACCAGCCATTGTAATTCTCCTTTAGGCTATCGGACCCGACCCTCTGAGTACGCTTTGAGTAGTTCGTCCGACATGGACTGATAGCGCTCTGGGTCGGTTCTCATAAGTTTAATAATGTCAGCACGACGATAAACTTTACGACGAGATCCTTCTGCTGTTCCGCGAGCGTTGCCTGTGTTAGCTGACTTTACTTGACTCTTACGGGCTTCTTTTTCAGCCTGTGCTGTTTGTTGAACTACTTGATTCCTTTCTTTCCAAAGGCTAAACAGTTCGTGTGCAGAATCGTAATCGTATGCTTGGTCAGCCTGAACAAACAAATGTGTTCGGACTTTTGACCCTTTGATCCACTCAGCAAACTTAGGGTCTTGCAGTATCTGTTCCATCTCAGGATGAGAGGATTTGAGTTGTGCAAGAGTAGCCTGTTGTTTGTATTGTTGTGTGTAAGCCTGTGCTTCTTTAATCTTAGGGTGGTTGTCTATAGCTCTACTAACAGCGGTCTTAGGATCGACAAAGAAATCTACATCGTCATCGTTATCATCTTGTTGTTGCTGTTGTTGAGGTGCTTGTTGTTCTGTGAGTTGTGTTTGGATGTAACTATCAACAACTTTACGTAACTCTCCAACTTCCGTACTCTGTTTACCTGAAAACTTTTCAAGCTCTTGGTGCATCTGTACGAGGTCTTCAACAGATTTACCTTGGTACTTTTCTGGAACTTCGGGCTGTTGAGGTTGTTCCTCTTCAGGAGTCTCTACAGTATCCTGTGTGTCGAGTTGGTCTGTTGCTTCTAGTTCTTCTTCCTTACGCTCATCAAGTAATGTTGCTCGTGACATTCTAAACTTACCCCGCCTATTATTATTATTAGGTTATGGAGGATTAAATGGGAGTTGGCCTATTAGGTTTCCCGCGTGGTTTGCCCAGCCTTTTCATGTTCACGTACCCACTTCATATGCCTACCGGGAAAATCCCCAGAGGCACCTTCAAGTATGTGTTGAGTTGCTGATACAATCTTTGTAGCATTAGCACCACACCCGCACCTACTGGATGTAGTACCTGACTCTACAAATTCTTCAAAGGTATGTCCGTTAGTACAACGAAAATCAAATACTTTAATCATCTTCTTCTGGAGGCTTAGACGCCTCTTCGTAATTAGTTTTAACGATGGTTTCCATGTTAATTAAATGGGCTAATACGTTTAGTTGTCCCTTACGGAAGTACATATCGTCAGCATCTTTAGTTGCTTCTATACTGTTAATCTGCAGAGCATTGTTACCAAAGTCCTGCATAAGTTGTTTCCAACCATCAGTAAGAAAAAGACTAAAGTATGAGTCGTAATACTGCTGTGTTTCTTGATCCATCTTGAGGCCTCTTAGGTTATCTCTATAGTTTATATAGTTGTACTATACATATATATTATATCATATTTTTGTATATTTGTCAAGCTTTATTTTTACTTTTGGTACTTTTACGTCTTCTTCCTGAAGCAGTTACTGCATGTTTAATTTTAGCTGGCCCAGTTTTACGTCGAGATGACGATGCTTTTTCACCTTTTGTCATTTTATCTGCGACAGCTTTAGGTCTGCATGAGGGGTACGGACGTTTCTTTTTGTCCTTACCAGAACGTCCACAGGCCTTTCCGGTCTTTACATCGACCCATTCTTCCTTGAACCACTTCTTAAGTGCGGCACCTTTTTTACTTTTTCTTACGGCCACTTTTGTTACCCCAGTTTTTAGCGCCTACTTTGCGGCACTTAGCAACAGCACCAGATGCATAAGCAGAAGGCCAAACTTTATACCTAGATTTGACTTTCTTTGCACATGCATCATTTGCTTTCTTTTTTTTAGGCATACTACTTTTTCTTCTTTTTCTTTTTCATTGCTGCTTTAGCTTTAGCTGCAGCGGCTCTACCTTTAGGGGTATATGAATAACTTTGTCCACCTACTTTTGGCATTTGTCTATCTCCTTTTTCATTGCATATTGACGGGTACATGCATGACATACACCGCACGTTAAGAAACCTTCTGGAGTTTCTTTAGGTTTACGACAAGACCAATACATATCTTGTAAAGGTTCTGCCATACTATGATAAATACCTAAGCTACGTTGTAAAGACACTTGAGTCATAAAGTCAAACGGTGTAGCCCACACAGGATTAAAAAATCTACCTGTTCCAGTAGCGTTGAAAATACCATA
>WLWE01002060.1_pt1 | contig 13566 bp, 17 predicted proteins | sample 6718301 | NCBI WGS metagenome assembly WLWE01 (sample SAMN12718691, study PRJNA515312) | sponge metagenome | isolation source: marine sponge | host: Mycale hentscheli | place: New Zealand: South Island, Marlborough, Capsize Point | collected 2003-05-01 | reverse complement strand
TTTCCCAGCAGCCATTTCTGTCTTTATGTTTTGGCTGATAACACTCTTTGATTTACCTGTTTTGAGGGGCATTCCGTTGCTCCATCGCTTGTCGTTGAACGTCAATTCGTTCGCGGTTCACGTCACTACGCTCATCGGCAATCTGTTCTTGTAACTCTAGTCGAGCCGAATCAGTGGTCGCTTGCTGCTCCATCTTCATTTGCTCAAGTTGAATCTTTGCTTGATCCAGTTGAGTTTTCTGCTGCGCCTCCATCTGCTTAATAGCAAGCTCTTGCATCCGAATTGTGACGAGTGGATCTTCGTCTGTATCCGCTTTACCTTTGTATGACAACATCGGCATAATCTGAGTCAAGAGCTCTGTCTCAAGTTGCGCTACTCGAGCCTCAACTTGATCAGGGGGCATTTGCTGCGCCTGACCCTGCATTTGTAATTGTTGTATCTGTTGTTGCGCAATCTCCGGACGAATCGCCCCTGTCCGAGCCAACCCTTGTATTTGCGCCACACCATTTTGTACGCCCTGCATTTGTTGAGCGTTGACCTGATCAATCTCCTGCTGAACCATGGCCCGCGCTTTCATGTTAACATGCTCTAGTACGTGGCTAAACAAAGACGCCAAGACGGGAGGTGTTTGCTGTAGTATGTCTAACTCAAGCAAAGATACGTGCGCCTGAATGTGCGCATCATGGTCTTGCTGCGGGAATGCCTGTGCAGGGGCGCCACTAATCATACCCGCGTTCTCCGATGCAGGATCTTTAGGTTGTGGTTGTGGCTCCGGAGGCAGAATCTCGTCAATATTTTGCACCTCTAACGCTTGATACATCCGACGATACGCAGCGTGTAAGTTGTGCATCTGAGGATTAGACTGCGCCAACTGTAGTTGCGTTTGCGCCAACGTAACTCGCTGAGACATCGAAAAGATGTTCGGGTCTGAGACTGGGAGGACATCTACCCGCGCATCAAAGTCTTCACCTTTAACCTGCGCCGGAGCCCCAGCAACCTCATACGGGTACATAGGAGGCAAGTTTTCAGCAAAGATACGCGCAAGGAGACGGAACTCCGTTCTTTGTGCGTAGTGCATCCGTTTATGAATCGCAGACATGACCTTCATGCCCCGCTCCAACATAGCAACTGTGGTGCCGACAGGAGTCTCCTGGTTCATTTCCGACATCTGTTGGTCTGCTAAAGCAATGAACCTACGCCCGTCGTTGACCAAACTACCCAGCATGGTAGCCAATGCATTCGAAGGCTCTTTATACGGCAATGGTACAATAGCGTCCCTGATGCTGCCCCCTGGAGCGTCTATATCTCTCCACTCACCAGGTTGAAGAGGCTCATCGTCGTTGCGTACACGTACCCCACGGGCTTTAAATCCAGCAGGTAAGTTTGACAGGGTGCCCGCATCAATCAACTGACGCAGTAAGCTTGTCGCCGCACGGCCTAAACCACCGATCATGTGGATCAAACCGAAACCATAGAACCCAAGACCCGGTGTGAACTTGTAGTGTACAAAGTACTGCCGTTTACGTTTTAAGATATCCGACTCGTCGTAGTTACGACGAATAGATAAAACCTGACCAGAAGAATGATCCAGTGTCACAATATAAGGCAGGCGTATGTCCGTAGGTTCGCCTGTCCTAGGATCAATGTCCTCGAACCCTTCAATATCTAGCGCAGCATGTATTTCTAAGATTGTCAGAACATCGTCGCTATAGTTCTTTGATAACCCCTCTAACTCGTTTACCTTTTGACGAACAGGATCTTCCTCTTGATCGTCTGATGAACTCAGGTCCACATCACGATACACACCCGCATATTGCATCTTAGCAACATCGTTTACGTCCATGCGTAAAACGTGGGTTACGCGAGATGCTGTCGCTAAATCTGACGCTGAGTATGGTACAACCAAATCCTGTGCAGGAATAAATTTAGACACCGCACGTTGTTTAGTAGGATCAAAGTAAACTTTCTTAAAAGTAGAACCCGACAGAGGTAAATAATACAGCATCTGATCCATATCCGGATCATATTCCTCCATCACCTCAGTAATCTGATAGTTCATGAAGTCTTTAACCCGTGCAGCTTGAGCCTCTCGAACAGCGTCCTTCAACCCAATAACGCTGGTACGAACAGGGCCACCAGACGGAAGCAACTCTTTATAAGCTTGAGCCTGGAACTGAGTAACACTTTCCGCGACCAACGGATGAGTAATCCCCGAAGCCCCTTCAAACGGAGTAGAACGCTCTTCAGTCTTGACGCCTAATAAATCCAAACCGTTTACATACGAAGTTTCCCACTCTGACCGCGATTCTAGGTCATCCTCGTACATACCGCGAAGATCGTTCGATAACTCCCCCAAGGTGGCATCGTCCAAATACTCCGACAAATTGGCGTCAAACGGTATAAGTTGGTCCTGTGGAATATCCGCAGCCATGTCTATTGCCTGAACAATCGCTCCGCCTTGACCATCGTCAAGAACTTCCGCTCCGCCCATAAACATTTCTGTAGAAGGGACCTCTATCTCTAAGTCAGGAAGACCCTCTGTGTCGTCGAGGTCCAGCCCCGGTGCAACCATGTTAGGTGGTATCGCCATCAATAATACTCCCTTTTACGGGGCCTCCATTCCATTTCATCTTCCTCTTCGCCCACCAGAGAAACAAAGCCTCCCTGTCTAAAGCGCATGAGTGCTAAAGTCATACTATCACAGAAGTCATCGTTTTCGCCATTAGGAAATGAAACTACTTCTTCAATAACCTCATCCGAAAACTTTTCTTCCATCGGAGCCCACACCATTCCCGCCTCAAACAACGGAGCAACCATGTGCATACGACTTACCTTATCAGTTCCTTTGCCCGGTGAGAAGCCTAACGCTGGAATACCACGAAGCCGCAACTCGTCAATGAGTGGTGTACCCGTCGCTTTCGCTTCGACCAACACCATATCCGGCTCCCAATATTCGTGCTCCTCATAGGCTATCTCCTTTAGTTCAGGGAAGTTCCATCGCCCTCGTCGGGCATCCAGTAATACGATATTGTCCGCGCCACCCTCTTCAGGTTTAAATATACCCCACGTCGTAATTGCAGAATAGTCAGCGCTTTGTTTCTTAGAGAAGGCCGTGTCATACGCTTGCACAATATAACTCAAAGGAGGGATTTTTTCTTTCTCCCAATCCTGCCACCATTCCCGTTTGATGATTGCAGACTCAGAAGACGTAGGCTGTTGCTGCCACTGCGCATTCCACTTGCCAACAGGCAGATCCGCCTTGATCGACAAAAGAGCCGCTTTATCCCAAAATTCAGGCCATAATGGCTCGTCTGAGGGCATAATCGCAGGAAATTCCACAACTTCCCACTGATCCGACAGCACATCATTTCCTTGCGCAGCTATCAATCTGCCTGTTAAATCCTTCTTTCCCCAACGCGTCATGACAACAATGATGGATCCGCCAGGTTGAAGCCGTTGCCGAGGACCAGAAGTGTACCACTCATACGCGTTGTCGAACGCGCTCTCGCTTAACGCGTCTTGTTCCGAATGAGGGTCGTCAATGATAAGCAAGTCCGCGCCGCGACCAGTAATGGCGGCGCCAACACCCGCCGCAAAGTACTCAGCACCCTTGTCAGTGCCCCACTTACCCGCTCCTTTATTGTCTTCCTTGAGGTTGGTCTCTGGAAAAACTTCCTTATACGCTGGATCATCAATCAAATCCCTCACTTTTCTACCAAAACGAACAGCAAGCTCCGTGTTGTGCGTAGCTTGAATGATTTTTAATTTAGGGTTTCTACCTAGAAACCAAGCAGGCATCAAGTAACTTGCAAACTCAGACTTAGAATGCCTCGGCGGCATGTTAATAATCAATCGCTTGAGTTTACCTTGTGCAACCTGCTCAAGTTTTTCAGCGATAATCCGGTGGTGACGGCCCTCAATGAAGTTTTCATAGACGTGGTGCGCGAACGGCATGAACTTTTCAGACGCTTCTTCGCGTAAATCCAAGGTTTTCTTGGCCTCAGTAAGGGCCAAGATTTCTTTTAACGCTTCCTCTGGTAACGCCTGAAGATTCATCTAAGCAATTAAGTTAACATGGGATTGAATGCAAACTGCTGCATCGGCTGCGCCTGAACTTGTTGTATCAACGGATTCATTATTCCAGACTGTTGTGTGCCTACTGTAATTGGTTGTACGTTGGGTACAGGCACCACGAAACCCGGTTGAGTCGTCGGCAGCAACGCGCCTAACCCAACAGGCTGTGCCGCTGTATAGGGTGACGTTGGCCCAGTTGGAACACTCGGAACACTCGGAGTTTCCGGAACACTCGGAGTTTCCGGAACAAGCTCCCAAGACGGATCAATAACACAGATGTTCTTTTCTTGATCATACTCATACCCATCAGGGCAGACAGGCCCAGGGACCGTAGGCTCTAGTTTAATTGGCTCTTTAGGATCTGGACCCTCACCACTGGGTATGCCCTGCTCACCGGAACTGCCTGTCGTTCCTTCACCTTTGTTACCAAAGCCCATGGACGTATAGCTGCCATACTGAGGAGCTTCTACCACCCCTTCAGCGTTCAGTGACGTGGGAGGCGCAGTCTTCCCCCTCCCAAAGTAGTCAGTATTCTCTTTTCGACTGTTATATGCCGCCATGCCTATAGCAGGGAGTATGCCCATACTCGGAACCATAGACGCAATGCCTGTTGTCGGCAGTCCAGAGCCTAGTGGAGTTGCCCCAATAGAGTTCGAAATACTAGACGCAAAGTTCCCTTTTAGGCCCCCTGCGGCTTTTGCCTCTGCCGCGGTCACGAATCCGTCATTGTTTTTATCCGCAGCGCGACCCCCAGACCTAGCAAAGCCAGCGCCAGCGATATCTATTCCGCCACCGTCCTTTTGGTCCGTTTTAGCGGTTACGGTCTTGCCGTCCCAAGTTGTGTATCCCCACTTTCCATCATAGTTGGTTGCGTTCGTGAGGTTAGCTGCAATCTGATTAACAGATAAAGGACCGTCTTTACGATCTTGGTTTGCTTTTGACGCCGCTATCTCCCTCGCTGTGGACATTACAGATACAGATCTTGCAGTAGGAGGGGTGAACGTCCGCTGTGTCTTAGCCTGAGTTGCAATCTCTTTCGATATGGTCTTAACGGGAGCGACGACAGCCGGAGGGGGAGCGACAGCGACAGGGGGAGCGACGACAGCCGGAGGGGGAGCGACAGCGACAGTGCCAGTGCCCGGTGGTCCACCAGGTGTCGTAGTGCCCGGTGGTCCATAGTTAGGAGCGGAGACAGTGCCGACAGTGTCGATCATCCCAGGGTCACCCGCCGCAATGGAATTAATGGAATCAATAGAAACGGATGGAGTGCCGACAGTGTCGATCATCCCAGGGTCACCCGCCGCAATGGAATCAATGGAGGTCGTATCAGGAGACGGAGCCGAAACAGGAGCTATCCCAGCATCGCCGTAAGACGTCCCAGGATCAGGACCCAATGACGCATCAGGGGCAGGACCAGAAACGGATGGAGTGCCGCCAAACTCACCCCCTGGAGATTCACCAAAGCCACCCCCTGAAGCACTTTCTGCTGAAGTTGGGGCGTCAGGTGCAGGAGCATCAGGTGCAGGGGCAGAGACAGGGCCAGGAGCGCTGTTAGTGCCCGGTGGTCCATAGTTAGGACCTTCAGGTGCAGGAGCGTCCTTGGTAGCTGTTGTATCCTGAGTATTTGCAATCATTCCTTCTGTATCGTCAGGATCGCCATCTGGCCCAGCATCTCCGCCAACATCAAAAGCAGCAACGTCCCAAAGATTTAAATGACGCAGTACACTAAATGGATTAATTAAACTTCTCATGCTACTTTCCTATGCCACTTTTCATCACGCTTACTACCATCAGGATATAACCTTAAACCTTCCGCAGTAGCAACATTTGGGTGATTATCCCACATAAACTGCTGAATGTCTCGTATGAAACGTATAACCTCTCGACGACCATTCCTACACTGAAACTTCGGAAAATACAAAATTAAATCCTCAGACTCAGAACGAGCAAACACCTCATCCCCATTCCAAAAGTTACGATCTAGCTCCTCACGCTTGAAAAAACCCCAAGTGCAATACCCAACAACCTCACCATCAACACGATGAACAAAACACTTGTCATGCTTCACCGCACTGAAAATCGAATTTTTTAAATTATACACACTATGATTCTTGTAAAACGCATCGTTCAAAACCAACGACATAACCCTGCCAAGTATATCATAGTTCATCAAAAATCACTCAACCCACTTAAACCCAAGCCCTGTAACGGATTCGTCTTCTTCCCACGAGACACCGACGCCGCAGGCGCAATGCTCACAAATTCTTCAACATCAGGAGCAAAAGCCGCCTGCAAAGAAGCAAGACCCCGCAACATAGAATCATCCTGCGAAGACCCCTCATCCCCCTCCTTCGATATCAAACTCAAAAGAGCCGACAACTCAGAGGTATCCGCCCCACCAGACTCACTAGACCCGTTCAAAGAACCAAGGCCCTCGCTGCCAAAAATCTTACCCACATACCTTTGAGTCTCCTTAAACGGAGGAATACCACCATGCTCCTTTACCGCACCTAAACCAGCATTGTATGCCGCCGCCGCTAACCGATAATCCCCATCAATCTCCGGACGATCCAGCATCGCACGTAAATATTCCGCGCTAAACCGAAGATTCTCCGCCGGATCAAACATCTTATCTTTCGAAAGTGGCGTAACACGATAACCAGGAGACCTAGCCGTATCAGGCATAATCTGCCCCAAACCAAGAGCACCATCCTCACTCACCGCATTCGGATTGAAATTACTCTCCGCCTTAATCAATCGACGGAAAATATCAGGGTCCAAACCATAACGCTCCGCCATAGTCGTTATTAAACTCTGTATGTCACTCATGGGCCACGGTCCTATGTTCTCGGTCCTAGTGTATAGCAGAGCCAAATGAAAATAAAGTGGGTATAATTTTTGGGGCAGAGTGGATTATTAGTTCGACTTTCATGCTACTTGTACCTCGAACGGAAAAACCTCGGAACGATTTTCTCGGACCAACTATATAAGACACATACTAAGATAGTACCCCCCGAATAGGGGGGGATGGGGTCAAGGTCAAAGCATCCGAATCAAAAGCGCCGCGCCAAGTTACCCCTATCGCGGCGAAGTTGACGTTACGTCAACTTGTAAATTAATTGGTGTGTAGGTGTTTACAACGTGTGAGTTATGTTCCATAACTATGTTATGGAAACGCAATCAAGCGGGCCCAGATTCAAAAAGGAAAGACACAATGGAAACTAAAGCAACACTACTCGGACGTATTGCAAGCGTCAAAGCTGAAATTGAAAGATTGAAAGTTGAGCACGAGGGGTTGAGGAACCAAGCTGTTTTAAATGGTTGGGCGATATGGAACTTCACTAACGACGGTTTAAAAACTAACAAAGCGCCAGACATGACATGGTGGAAAGAGCATCGCGAATCATCATTCAATCGCCTATGTGAAAATTCATCCGATGCAAAGCATCCTGATCACAAGCAATTCTGGAAAAAACCGAGCAGGTTGTTTCGGGTATCGTAAAGAGTATATCGGTGTCTGCCCTGGGAAGGGCAGCATCCGATGCACTCCTGCATCATGTTCATATAAGGAAAGAACAAATGGCTTTAACTAGAATACACGTCAACCAACATGTGATCCGCGCCAACGCTAAAAGCGGAGAATGTAACCCGGTGTTCACTGTCAAGTGTCGCAGCGAAAACACTTACGCCAACGAGGTGTTTATCAACAGCCCATGCCGCCTGGTATACAAACCCGACAACCCTCTGTCCTGTGGCGCTCGTGTGTGGATCGAGGTGTTCGAAGAATCAGGAGTGGTTATCCACAGTGTTCTTGATAAAGAACCCGCTGAATAAAGAGTCTATCGGTGTCTGCCCTGTCCCAGGGCAGCATCCGATGCACTCCTGCATCATTCAAACAAAGGAAAGATCAATGTCTAGTTACATTATAACGCACAACGTAATTGAAAATGGGATAGCTCGAGATAGGACTTCGGGCGAAAAAAAAGCTTATCCACACTATTTTGAATTATATGATGACGATCATGTTTTATACGCTCGCGGTTATTCTAACGACAATCAAAGTGAAGCGCTATTCGAACCACTTGATAATTGGGGCGCGGACTATGGATGTACCGACATTATGATGGTGTTCGAGCCCACTGGTGAAATGGTATCCATATAAAACTTGTACCCCGGTTGAATCTGGGGTACACTCTACTTGTTCAATAAGAAAGGAAAGAACATGACTAGATCAATCAGCACAATCGCTAAAGAGGTAAAATCAGACTGGAAAAAAGTTTACTTTGGCGCGGTGCCTTATCTCGACGCAATGCACTCTCTCAACAGCATCGAAGACAATTACCTTTACGATAGTGGAAAATCGGTAGTGCGTTACTTCCTGGCGAACGCTGGGACATGGCGCGGAGATACCGCTCGACGTGTCAAGACTGAATTGAAAGCAATGCTCTAACTAAAACCCCGGCCCTGGCGCTGCGATAGATGATGTCTACGCGCCAGGGCCTTTTCATATAAGGAAAGAACAATGAATATTAACATACAGATCCAGATAGAAGACCAGGGCCAAGGCAAAAACGTACTTGATCGAGAAATTGGCCCTGGTTTTTGCTTGCAAGACGTACTAGCCGAAGTGGCTACTCATTTTTTTGACGAGGCTATAAACAAAAACAAAGGCAACATGAGCAAGGTAGCTGATGACTTGGGCTTTAAAAACTATCAGACAGCGCAAAACTGGGCGCGTAAATACGCAACTAACCGTCGCAAATATCGATTACAATTCTAATAAGATCCCCTGGCCCTTGGGACAATGGGCCTCTTTCCTTGGACCCGGGCGCCTCGCTGCGCTCGGGTTTTTTTGTCAAGGCGCAGGGCTATTTTAAGTTAGTTGTTGACCACTTGTTCGTGGTCTGGTAGGTTCGTGGTAGGCAAACAAGCCTATCATATAAAGGAAAGACACGATGAAAAAATCTTATGTAGAACAGTCAAGCCTCGAGATTAACCTGGCAATTGACCTTGGCGAAATTAACGATCTAATTAAAAGCTTGACTGATGCAGCGCCCGAGGGCAGCAACAACTACCGCCTTAACCGAATGATAACCAAGCTTAAAACAGTCAAGCGCGAGGCTGTGAAAGACGCCGTGGCCCTATTCGAAAACATGATGGACGATTAACCAGGGAGGGGAGGGCTAACACCCTCCCTATTTTTTATGATGAGTATCAGTGATTTTATACAGTATGTGGAGGGGTTTTACGGCACCAGTGACAACGCTGTTTACCCACTCGGTGCAACCACTTCACAGGTTATAGCCGCCACCGAAAAACACATCATCCAGGTTGGTATTGATCCCGAAGTGAGTTGCTCATTTTGTGGCGATAGTGTTGATCGTGAAAAGGTGCGAGATATAATGATAGAAGATTATGGTTTAGTGTGGCCTTGCTCCGCCCTGGTGCCAGGGCGGACATGATTGGTCCAAACACTACTTGGATAATAGAGGGGCCCTTGCGGGCCTCTTCTCTTTTCAGCTGCGCCCTGGTGTCAGGGCGGGGGAGAATAAAAATAAAAGAAAGGGCGCAGGGCGCAGGGCCTGCGCATCGCCTGCCAAGGCGCAGGGAAACATTTAACTTGTAAGCACTTTGAAATTTGATATAATCAAAGCATTCAAAACAAAGGATCAACTACCATGAAAAACGCAATCATCTACAACGGGCCTAGCCTATTGGATGGCAAGCCAATCGTCGTCATAGCGACATACTCAAACCGCAATAAGAAAACCGGCCACGTCGTCCAGACTTATATTCTGCGCTCAGATCTTAACCCGTTAGAAGCTAGCAAAACAGGTGAAGATTTTTCGATATGTGGCAATTGCACCATGCGCGGGGAAGTAACAACGGACCCGCAACGCAAGCAAGCCAAGGGCCGCCGTTGCTACGTTAACCTAGGACAAGGCGTCTTGATCGTCTACAAGTCATACTTGCGCGGCGTCTATAAAGAGGGCGCGGCGCGTGATATGGGGCGCGGGCGCTTCGTGCGCGTCGGAACATACGGGGATCCCGCGGCGGTCCCGTCCCACGTTTGGGACGAATTGCTAGCAGAAGCGGACACTTGGACGGCGTACAGCCACCAAAGCGGTTGGCGTCCAGATATCGCAATGCAAAGCGCGGATAGCCACGCGGACGCAATCGCCCATTGGAAGGCAGGGCGGCGCACCTTTCGCGTGATCGCGGATCTTGACCACTTGGACAAAGCAAAAGAGGCTTTGTGCCCCGCATCAAAAGAGGCAGGGCGGCGCGTCCAATGCACAGCTTGCAAGCTTTGCAAGGGATCCAGTCTCGCAAAATCAATCGCGATTGTAGAACACTAAGACAAGGGCCTTCGGGCCCTTTTTCTTTTTGCGCCGCGCCTTGAACCGTGGACCACGGCTCTATAAGCTATAAGCTAAAGCATAAAGTCAGGGCGCAGGGCGCAGGATACCCTCTAAAATAGGGCGCAGAGCACTAAATAAGGACGCAGGACTGTCAAGGCGCAGGACGCAAGGCGCAAGGCACCCACGCTCAAGGACCTCGGGCCCCTGATCTCCCCTAAATAAAAGTATATCACGCTCCTTGGACCTCTTTGCCAAGTAAAAATTCGCGCCTCCGCGTGACCAATATGCCATATTCCAAGCGACTTGATGAGGCGAGAGTTTTAATGCATTGGATTTCGCTACCTTTAATTCCATCCAAAATGGTAGACCATCCCAGACCATATGAACATCAGGCACACCGCCACCATGCTTGTTCTCAATCCTTGTCGCGAAGCAATTCTTCGGTAGGTTTGTCCTGATCGACTGCCAAAAGTTCGCCTCTGGTCCCTTGCTCATTGGGTGTAACATCCTTCATTGTGCCGTCGATAACAAATGCTTGTGGGTATTGCTTCTGCAATGCGGCTAACCGTGCAGTGATTTCATCTCGGGACATCTGATCAATGGTACTGATCTGCTCCCGCCTATCGACAGTCAAACCACCCAAAGCGGAGCGGATTTTCTCGGCATTGATAGCGGCAGAAAACTGCCCCGCCTCCTCCGCCCCAGAGGATAATTGATACAGACGTTGGAGTTGCCCTATCGTGGTCACACCATACCGCCTCTGCCTCTCCTCTCTGAGTTCCTGCACATACTCTAGGACATGCGGATAGTCCCGACCGTTCAATAGTTTTGATGCGCTAGTGTTCGCAACCTCGGCAGAGAAACCTGCTTTGCGTGCGGCTTCAGCGTTGGAGTATATCCCTTCGACGATGTGTCTAGCAAACGTCCTCTGCCTGTTAGTCAGCGTTCGACCGTGCTCTTTCTCAATCTTTTTCTCTAGTTTTCCCATGAGTTCCCCGTTGTGATTAACAAACAACCTATACCAATCAGCGGTTTATTTCAACTTTCCTATATAGCGATTTTTCCCCAGTGAAGTGTACCCAAACGTATCCAGTTGTATCCAGATCTGGGCTGACTAAGCGTTACAAATAAGGCTGGGATACGTTTGGGTACGGTGGATACACCATATTTGAATGAAAAAAAAAAAAAAAATAAAAATCTCTGGGGAAGTCCCTATACTGTATTTTCTCCACGAAAAAACTTCTTGACCCAAGAACCGAGGACCGATAACTTGTTCCCTGTTACCAACTATTCAAAACCAAGGATCAAGAATCATGAAACTAGAACTAAAAGCTATCAAGCACACTGAGTGGGCATCGCAAGAAACCCACTGCTACCAAGCCTCTTTATATGTGGACGGAAAACCTGTTGCTGTTGTTAGCAATGATGGGCACGGCGGTTGTGACCGTGAGTATCCCCACCCAAAATTCAAGGGCGATTACCGCACTACGATGAATGCGGTACACGACTACTTCAAATCATTACCCAAAACTGATGCCTGTGAGTGGATGCCTGATGGCATGGAACAAACGCTAGAATTTTGGTGCTCGGATCAGGTCAATGATTGGCTAAGTGCTCGTGAGTTGAAGCGCAAGATGAAGTCTCATGTCTTAATCCAGCTTAAGTGCAAGGCTGGCATCTATCAAACCAAGTACCATCCGACTGTTACGAAGGGTGAATGGATCAGCGGCAGCCTTGGTGGTGAGACGCGACGCATTTTAAATGACATGCCTTTTGATGAGGCTCTAGCAATTTGGAAGGCAAGCTAATGGCGTATGTTGCCCGCGAAATCCTTTCGGAACTGACTGACGAGTATACCTTTTGGTGCAAGGCTCAAGGTTTGAGGTGCGTTGATGCGATGGAATTGATTTGCGATGGTGAGCTCAACAGCAATCAGAATGCATGGGTTGTTGATTTCATTGCGCGTTGGGAAGAGGCTGAAGAGGCTGACTTGCAAGAGTGTTGGCACAGAGAAGGGGGCGAGTGATGAGCGCCTACTATAACGAGATCGATCCGTATGCCGCAGAATGGCTACGCAATTTAATCAAAGCTGGACACATCGCGGACGGTGTTGTCGATACGAGGAGCATCGTTGATGTCAGACCAGAAGAACTTTTTGAATTTACTCAGTGCCACTTCTTCGCAGGAATTGGAATCTGGAGCCATGCTCTCCGATCCGCAGGATGGGACGACGACCGTGCGGTCTGGACGGGATCATGTCCCTGTCAACCTTTCAGCCAGAGCGGCACAGGAAAGGGGATGTCTGACGAGCGGCACCTCTGGCCTCACTGGCACCACCTCATCGCGGAGTGCCGCCCTTCAACGGTCTTTGGCGAACAGGTTGCAAGCAAGGACGGCCTCGGTTGGATCGACCTTGTACAAGCTGACATGGAAGGAGAGGACTACGCCTTCGGGGCTTTCGATATGTGCTCTGCGGGCTTCGGTGCTCCGCACATCAGGCAACGTCTCTGGTTCGTGGCCGACACCGACAACGCGGGATCACAAGGGCGGTTATCAGGGCGGTCGGATACGCAAAAGATCGGGCAGAAAAACAACCATCTCTACAGACACTCTGGATCTGACAGCACAACTGTCGGGGTGGCCGACACCGATCAGTTCGACAGGAGGTCCAACGAAAAATCCCAACAACCCGAGGGGAGGACAAGGGGGAAATCCTTTGGCCTCAACAGCGGCTCTATCGGGATGGACGACACCATCAGCAACGGACGGCAAGAGGGGAGGTTCGGGGATCACGGACGGAATGACGGGGAGCAGCCTGACCCAGTTGTCGAAAATGGCAGGGCCCATGAGGCTAACGGCTTCTGGTCAGACGTTGACTGGCTCGGATGCCGAGATGGAAAGTGGAGGCCAGTTGAACCCTGCACATTCCCGTTGGCTCATGGGGCTACCGCCAGAGTGGGACGACTCCGCGCCTACGGCAACGCCATCACAGCGCAGGTCGCGCAAGGATTAATCGAAACATACATAGAAGAAGGAAGAAACTAATGCCTAATCATTGCTATCAAGATGTAAATGTCCAAGGTCCGCGGGCCATGGCGCACGAATTATTTTTCAACCTGGAGCTCAAGTA